>Ga0208666_1000261_pt1 | contig 26598 bp, 31 predicted proteins | sample 5B_taG_FD_184078 | JGI IMG/M metagenome (GOLD analysis project Ga0208666, IMG submission 184078) | Marine viral communities from the Subarctic Pacific Ocean - 5B_ETSP_OMZ_AT15132_CsCl metaG (SPAdes) (version 2) | ecosystem: Environmental > Aquatic > Marine > Oceanic | place: Pacific Ocean...
TTTCAGGTGAAACTTTACCTGGAGCAGCAAGAGCACAACACACTTGGACATCATTAGCTGGTGAAAGGTATGCAGCTATTGGAACATCACAAGGTTTATTTTTATATTATGGAGAACAATTTTTTGACATTAGTCCACTAGATACAGCAATTACAGGATGTACAATTTCAACTGTAAATGGGTCATCAACAGTTACTATTCATAAAGGATCTCATGGTTTATTAGCCGGTAGATACATAACGTTATCTGGAGTAACAGTCACGGGTGCTTCTGATTATACACCAACAGAATTACAAGTAGCTTACGAAATTTTAACAGCAGCAACAGATAGTTTTACTATTCAAGCTTCACGTAATGAAGGAGGATCTGGAATGACTGCAGCCGGAGCTGCAACTGTCAATCCATATGTTGTAGTTGGTCCAACAACTCAGACAGTTGGTTATGGTTGGGGTACATCTACTTGGAACGTTGAAACATGGGGCACGGAAAGAACAACAAGTTCTGTAGTGCTAGATCCAGGAAGCTGGAGTCTTGATAATTTTGGACAAGTTCTTGTTGCAACTATTACAAATGGAAAAACTTTTACTTGGGATGCAGGAGCAACAAGCGCTAGAACAATCAGAGCTTCTACATCGACATCTGGTTTTTCTACGTCAAATAATCCAACAGCATCAAGATTAACTCAAGTATCGGATAGGGATAGACACTTATTTCATTTTGGAACTGAAACAACTATTGGTGATACAAGCACACAAGATCCAATGTTTATAAGATTTTCAAACCAAGAAGATTTAAATACATACACTCCAACATCTACAAATACAGCAGGTACATTTAGATTAGATAAAGGAAACAGGATAGTTGGTGCAGTATCTGGTAAAGATTATACTTTAGTTTTAACTGATAGTTCTGCTTATGTTATTCAATTTGTAGGCCCACCTTTTACATTTAGTGTTAGACAGGTTGGTACTAACTGTGGATTAATAGGACAACACGCATTAACTTATTCTGATGGTAAAGTATTTTGGATGTCAGGAGAAGGTGGATTTTTTGTATTTGATGGTACAGTAAAATCATTACCATGTCTTGTCGAAGATTTTGTTTTTACAGATACAGGAGATAATCTAGGAATAAATTATGATGCATCGGATGTAATTTATGCAGAACATAATACACTCTATGGTGAAGTAAATTGGTTTTATCCAAAATCTGGAGCAACACAAATTGAAAGATGTGTAACATATAATTATGGAGAAAACCTTTGGACTACTTCATCACTTGCAAGAACTACTTATGTAGATACAGGAGTCTTTGATGTGCCTTATGCAACTGAATATAATATCACTGCTATACCTATATTTCCTGACATATTAGGACTTACAAATACTTATGGATCTTCAACGTATTATGCTCATGAAGTTGGAACAGATCAAGTCAATAGCTCTGGCACAACTTCAATTAATGCTTTTATACAATCTGGAGATTTTGATATTACAGCTCGTAGAAGCTCGTTAGGTCAACAAACAGGTATGGTTGATTACAGAGGAGATGGTGAGTTTTTTATGTCTGTTAAAAGATTTATACCAGACTTTAAAGTTCTTACAGGTAATTCAAAAATTACATTGTTGTTAAATGATTATCCAAACAATACAGCCTCAAGCTCACCGCTTGGTCCCTTTACAATTACATCAACCACTGATAAAGTAGACACTAGAGCAAGAGGAAGACTAGTATCAATTAAAATAGAAAATGATAGTACAGGTGAAACTTGGAGATATGGAACTCTAAGACTTGATGCACAACCGGATGGTAGAAGATAATGGCAAAAGTAGTAGTTAGTATACCAGAACCACAACAAGAATATGATGTATCTAATCAAAGACAAATTTTAGAAGCTCTTGACACCTTAAAAAATCAACTTAATTTTTCTTTTCAACAAGATTTAAAAAACGAACAAGAAGCATTTAATTATTTTTTATCATGACAATAAGATATAAGAATCAAGGTTTTAAACAAACTGGCACAGGAAAAACTACAGTATTTACATGTCCTAGTGATGGGACAGTAATAGTTAAAAGTATGTATGTTGCAAATAACGATGCGTCATCAGCTATTATAGTAAACATGAATTTTGTTGATTCATCTGATTCTAGCACTGAGTATGAATTTTTTAGAGATGATGTAGCGGCTAAATCGCAAGTAAATGCCACACCTGAAGGCTTGAATTTAGAAGCAGGTGATGCTATAACTGTTCAAGCAGCTACAGGCAGTAGTAAAATACAAGGTCTGATAAGTTATGCTTTAATAGATAGATCGCAAGAAAATGGATAAAGATATACCAAAAATAGATTGTGTAACCACAACAACATACAGAAATACTAAAACAGGAGAAGTGTTTAAAGAGAAAGTAGAAGGACCTAATATTGTACAAGATGTTACAGTTCAAGTTACTAACAAAGGTCTTGAAGTATTTCAGAAAGTAATGAATCAAAAAAATGAAAAACCAAAACCCTAGAGGCGGAACAGAATTACAATTTGAATATTTAAGAAAGCATGTTGAAACTAGCTTACTTAATCAAGTAGAAATTTGTACATCAATTCCTGGTAAAGTACCTTTACATTCAACTAAGTTAAATATTCTTTGGCAAAAAAATTCTTGGGATCAACCTAATTTACATCCGTGGTTTAAAGATAAATCTAATCATAATAAATATGATTGGTATGTTTTTAATTCTAATTGGAATTTTGAACAGTTTACAAAAAGATTTGATTTACCTAGAGATAAATGTGTAGTTATTAAAAATGGTATTGAAGAAGTACAACCAGTTATAACACAATATAAAAAAGGTGATCCTATAAAAATAGTACATCACTGTACACCTTGGAGAGGATTAAGTGTATTACTAGGTGCTATGCAATTAGTTAACAATCCATTAATTAGTTTAGATGTTTATTCTTCTTGTGAAGTATATGGAAAAGATTTTGCAGAAGCTAATGACGAATCGTATAAAGCTTTGTATGAACAAGCAAGACAACTTCCTAATGTAAATTACATTGGTTATAAACCAAATGAATATATCAAAGAAAATTTAAAAGATTATAGAATGTTTGTATACCCAAGTATTTGGGAAGAAACGTCTTGTATATCATTATTAGAATCTATGTCAGCAGGTCTATATTGTATTACCACTAACTTTGGTGCCATATATGAAACAGGTGCTGAGTTTCCAATGTATGTACCTTATTCAAATAACTATAAAAGTTTAGCTAGAAAATTTGCTGGAGCTATAGAAACTGCTGCAAGCACGCTTCATGATTCAGGCATCCAGGATCATTTAAAGATGCAACAAAATTATGTAAATAGATTCTATGATTGGAAATCAAAAGGACAAGCATGGACAAGATTTTTAAGAGGAGCACTAAATGCAAAATAATGAACCTATATGGTTTTCTGAAAAAAAGAAAACAACTGCTAATGAAGATACTTACCAAACAGAAAAAATAGAACAGGTAGACTCAAATGTTAGAACTGTTAACCTGGGTAATATTTTAGATAAACCAAAAGCAAAGATAATGGTTTGTACACCTTGTCATAGTGAAGTGTCTATGCACTATGCTCAAGCTGTATTAAAGTTTCAATTAGATTGTATGCAACAAGGTATACTAGTTAGTTTTACATTACTTAAATCATCTTTAGTTACACAAGGTAGAAATTTATGTGTAGCAGAATTTTTAAATCATAAAGATCATTATGATTATTTATTGTTTATAGACTCAGACATAGATTTTAATTCTAAAACTATATACAAAATGATTGGAGCAGATAAAGATATTATCTCGTGTCCTTATCCAATGAAAACATTTGATACAGATAAAATGTGGAGAAAAATGAAAGAAACTAATTTAGTTAAAACTCCTGACGATGTATTAAAAGCAGCTCATGTATTTCCAATTAAAATGGATAATGCAAATGAGATGACTATGGAAAATGGAGTCATAAAAGTAACTCATGCTCCTACAGGATGTATGTTAATTAAAAGACAAGTTATTGAAAAGATGATTAAACATCATCCAGAATTAGAGATATATCAACCAACAGTTATTAATGGTAAAGAAGTTAAAAAAGAAAACTTTTACAATTTGTTTGATACATTACATGATGTAAAAACTAAGAGATATTTTGGTGAAGATTTTGGTTTCTGTCAAAGATGGACAGATATGGGAGGAGAGATATACATCTATGCTATGGATAATATAACTCATGTTGGAGATCATCAATACTGTGGTCGATTTTTTGATCTATTAGAAAGTGCAAAATCTGTTGACGATAGTTGAAAAATCAAATAAAGTATTATATTTACAGGTTTCTACGCCTGCTCAACGATATAATTATATATAAAATATGGCAATAAATAGATCATTAATGGAACGTCAATTACGTATGGGTGGAGGTATCATGAATGCCATGCCTAGACAACAATACGGTTTAGGTAGCTTAGTTAAAAAAGTTACCAAAGGCATTACAGGTGCTGTTAAAGGTGTAGCTAAAACTGTTAAGAAAAATCCAATGTTAGCTTTAGCAGCATTAAACTTTGCACCTATGTTAGCTGGTGGTAAACCTTTTCTTGGTTTAGGTGGTTTACAAGGTAGTGTTAAAACATTTTTTGATGGTGCTAGTTTAATGCCTGGTTTTTTAAAAAACGAAGGAACAAAAAAAATTGGTGAATCACTTCTCTCTAAAGGTAACTTAGGAATGATAGGTGTAAGTTTATTAGGTGGTGTTTTAGGTAGTTTGTCTCCAGAAGAAGAACAAGATATTACAGCAAACAGAAACGTTGGAGCGTTAGAAACAAAATTAAGACAAGCATATGAAAACCAAAGATTGTTTGAAAACGATCCAGAAGGATTAGAAAAACAAATAGCATCTGATTTATCTGAATATAATAGAGATATGACTAGAGGACAGATGGCTCATGGTGGTAGAGTTAACTATGCCATGGGTAGTCCAGAAGAAAATGCTATACAAGCAGCAGGTATCATGGATCTACCACTAAATGAAAACCCTGCGGGAGTTACAGAATTAGACCTTAGAGAAACAGGTGGATTTATTCCTCCAGTTGGTGTAAAAGAAAAGGCTGATGACATTCCTGCAATGTTATCAAACAATGAATTTGTATTTACGGCTGATGCTGTAAAAGAATTTGGAGATGGCGACGTCAATAAAGGTGCACAACGTATGTACGCTATGATGAAACGATTAGAAAATGGAGGAAGAGCATAATGGCTGAAACAATAACACAAATAAATCAACCACCTGAATTTATAGAGGCAGCTGCCAAACCTTATTTAGCACAATTACAATCAGCAGTTGGTGATTTTTCACAACAAGATTTATCTCAAATTATGGGGCCACAGTTTGTTGCTGGTCAAGATCCATTACAACAACAAGCACAACAAACAGCACTAGCAGGTATTGGAGCCTATAGACCTTTTCTACAATCAGCTGCAGCTTCTGCAGGGCCAACAGCTTATCAACAATTTATGTCTCCATATCAACAAGATGTAATTGATACAACATTACGAGAATTTGATACGCAAGCTGCAAAAGGTTTACCACAATTAGCAGCACAAGCAATTGGAGCGGGTGCATTTGGTGGAGGACGTGAAGGTGTTCAAAGAGCAGAATATCAACAAGCATCAGATAGAAATAGAGCTGCATTACTTGCACAATTACAACAATCAGGATTTTCACAAGCACAAAATTTAGCTCAACAAAATATTGCTAATCAATTACAATTAGGTGGAGCACAACAACAATTATTGGGTCAAGATGTTGGAGTTTTATCTACATTAGGTGGTATTAACCAAGCTCAAGAGCAAGCTCGATTAACTGCACAACAACAGTTAGGACAAGCACAATCTCAACAAGGAATTCAAGCAGCACAGACTCTGGGTTCAGGCATCACGAGTTTAATTTCAGGATACCCTGGAGGAACACAACAAACAGTTCAACCTACACCAGGTGCATTACAAACTGGATTAAGTGCAGCATCAACACTTGCTGGAATATACAGAGGATTTAATCCACCAGTTCAAGAATATAGACGAGTAGAATAATGAGCAGAGTATTCAGAAGACCTATGTTTAGAAAAGGCGGTGAAGTCGGTGGTGGTATTATGACTGGTGTCATGAGAGAAAACTATGAAACAGGAACAAAACCTTCTGAAAGAATAAACGAGGCAATGAAAGATTTTCAACAACCTGCATTTGATCCATTAGCACAATTATTAATTCAAGGTGGTCTAAGAGGTTTATCAGAAACAGGTGGCGGTAGTACGCTAGGTAATTTAGCAAAAGCTTTTCAAGATCCTGCAACGCAGTATTTTAAAGATGCTCAAAAAAGAAAAGATGTTGAAAGAGAAATAACCCTTGCAGGTGTTGAAGCAGACATTGGTGCAGATTTAGAGCAACAAAAAATAAATGCTCAAGCAGATCTTGCTAAATTAAATAGAGATTTTGAAGCTGCACAAGGTGATGCAGATAGACAAAATAAAATTGCAGTTAAGATTCAAGATGGTAAAAACAAAATAGCTGAACTACAATTTAAAATAGATAACCCTGATGCAGATCCTGCTAAGAAAGGTGTTATTCCTTCTCCAGAAGCAAGAGTATTAGATTTAACTAAAACATTTTCAGAGAGTGATAACTTAGCCGTAGCACAAAATCCTAATTTAACAGCTAACAAACTTGTTAGATTTCAAGTAAACGCATCTCCAGAAATACAATCTAAATTTAAAGGTTTTGTAAACTATGGATATGATTCAAGTGGAAAGATTTCAAGAGTCGAACCTAAAGGACAAGCAGGAGATATATTCTATGATCCACAAACTGCAGATTTTTTAATACTTGATAATCAAGGTAATACATACAGACTAGATCCGTTAACATACGAAGCAGAAGAGAGGTAGTATATGGCTAAGATTAGCCTAGACGATCCTAGATTCCAACCTCTTAAAGTGGAGGAAGAAGATAAAGATAAAGAGAAAGAATCTAATAAATTAGATATAGATAATTCTTTATATAATAAAGAAGATAAAAAATCAAAAGCAGAAGATAATAATGAAATATCTGGATTAACTGCTGTTACTGCAGGAATTTTATCTGCAGCTATAAAAATACCAGAAGGATTTGCATCTGTTACTGCAGAGTTATTTGATTTAGGTGGTGGTAAACTATTAGGTATACCGGACGTTTCAGAAAAAAATATTAGTTACGCAGCAGAGGTAGAACAATTTTTTGATAAATTAAATCCTTTTGAAGAACTAGCAGAACAAAGAGCAGTGGGTAAAATATCTGAGGCAATAGGACAGATAGGAACATTTGGTACACTAGGTGCAAAAGCTACCTTAGGTATTGCTAACAAGATAGCTAAAAAATTAATTAATGCAAAGAAAGCAAATAGATTAGTAAATCCAAAAAATAAAAATCTTAAAAAAGCTATGGACAAAGCTGATGAATATAATGGAATTACTGGAGCAAAAAGATATGGTGTTATAGCAACAGGTGGTGCTGCAGGTGAAACATTAGTTGTTGACAATGAAAAGATAGGAACGTTTGGTGATGTATTTGAAGCAGGTCCTACTGAATTAGATAGAGATGTTGAAGTAAATCCATCGGATGATGCGGGAAGAAAATTATTAAATAGATTAAAGTTTGGGACTGAGTCTGCATTGCTTGCACCTTTTGTATATGGAGGAGGTCAAGCTATTAAAGCATTAGCTACAAGAGGAAAAGAATTAGCTTATAGTAATTCTATGATAGCAAGAGGATTAGATAGACTTGCATCAACGTTTAGATTTAGAGGAACTAAACCAGAAGAAATAGCAAAAGCAAAACAACTTCAAACCGGAAGAAGTATGAGAGATACAAACTTTTCTGAAGAGATGGTTTCAAGAATAGATACAGAAGTTGATAAAGTATTTCCAGAATTTAGAAAATTTTTTAATGCGTCTAGTGTTGAAGAAAGAAAACAATTTTTAAAACTATTAGATGATACTTTATTTGAAGGAGATTTAACTAAACCTTTAGATAAAAATTTAAAAAAACAAGTTATTCAAACAGTAACAAAAAGATTAGGAACAGATCAAGGTGCTGTTTCTTCAAATAAAATCTTAGATATATTAGATAAAACAAGAAAAGAATTTAACGATCTTTTAGAAATAACTGCAGCAGGTCCTGGAGGTAAGGTAGATTTACCAACAGGAGTTACTAAAGATTTAAGAAAGATTATGGGTAATAGAGTTAAAAACTATATTGGTAATACATTTGAAATATTTCAAAACTCAGAAGCAGGTTTCTTTCAAAAATACAAACCAACTAGAGATTCCGTAGATCGTACAAAAGCATTATTTATGAGATATGCAGCTAAAAATAACAATCCAATTACTGAATTAGAAGCAGAAGGTATGGTTAATGATATTATTAAAGAAGTTAGAAAAATGGACCCATCTAAAGATACTTTGCCTACATTTCAATTTACTGATTTATCTAAATCAGCAAAAGATCCTATGAGATTTAAAACGTTTGCACAAACATTAGAAAAAAATTTACCTGGTGGTAAAAAAGATTTAAGAGTTATAGGTAAAGGTTCTAAAATATTTAGAGAATTGTTTGGTGAGATTGAAGATGCACGACACTCTATATTTGAAGGGATGAATAGACTATCTGTTATTGCAAGAAAAAATCAATTGTTTGATGAAATATTAGATGCAGATGATATTGCAAAAGCAAATGTAAAAACAGATACACCATTTGGACAAAGAGGATTTTTTCACGACAGTCCATTATCAGCTAAAAGAGCATTTGGTCCTAATGCAGATGTTGTACCAATGGATGAATATGTAAAAGAATATTTTAAAGAAGGCGTGTTGGTAAATAGATTATCAGGTACTTTTACAACAAGAGAAATTGCTGAAAGTTTTACAAACACATCTAAAATACAAAATTTTTTAAGAGGAGATACTGGTGGACCATTGGGTAAAACTTTTTCTGCTGCATATAGAAATTTAATTTTAACACCAAAAGCGGGTGCACAATATGCAAAAACAATTTTATCTATACCTACACACATAAGAAACTTTTTAAGTTCTGCAGGTTTTTCTATAGGTAATGGAGTAATATTAAATGATCCAAGAGTATTTGCAAAAGCAATGAAAAATGCTTTTGGTACAGTTCAAGTTGGTGGACCTAGAACACCTTTAGCACAAGAAAAATATAGAGAATATTTAGAGCTTGGTATTGTAAACACAAATGTAAGATTAGGTGATCTACGTAATCTAATGAAAGACGTTAGATTTGGTGAAGGTAATCTTGCAACAGATACTATTTTAAAACCTATGTTAAATACTTTAGGTAAAAAAACATCTAGAGGTGTTAAAAAAGCAGGTAAGTTTATGCAAGACTTATATGTTGCAGAAGACGATATTTGGAAAATTATAAATTATGAAACACAGTTAATTACTAGAGGTGAAAAATATGCCAAAGCAGGTATTAAAAAATCTTCACAGGAATTAAAAGAAGAAGTAGCACAAATAGTACAAGATACTGTACCAAACTATGCAAAGGTTGGTGAGTTTGTAAGAGTGATGCGTGCATCTCCTTTAGGAAACTTTATGTCTTGGCCCTCTGAAGTATTTAGAACTGGAGGGGGAATCTTTAGACAAATTATGAAAGATCTTAAAGATCCTATTACAGGTAAAATAAATCCAATTACTAGTACCAATCCTATGAAAGGTGAAGGTATGAAAAGATTAATTGGTATTACTGCAGCAACTGCAGCTATACCGTATGGAATTATTAAAGGTTCACAAGCAATCTTTGGTGTAAGCGATGAAGAAGCAGATGCAGCTAGAGATTTTGTGGCTCCTTGGTCTAAAAATTCACAATTAATATTTACAAGAGATCCAGATACAGGACAATTGTATTACACAGATTGGTCTAAAAACAATGTGTATGACACTTTAACTAGACCTTTTCAGAGTGTTCTAACTAATATTCAACAAGGTATTGAAGACGAAGAAGTATTATTAAAAGGATTTATAGAAGGTATAGGAAAAGCAGCAGGTGAAACTGCTTCACCGTTTATTTCTGAATCTATTTTTACAGAAGCATTTGCAGATATATTTTTAAGAAATGGTAGAACTAGAGAAGGTCAAGAATTATATAATGAAAATACACCTGAAGGAGAGAAAATTAGAATTACTCTTGAACATATAATTAAAACATTAAAACCAACTGTAGCCCCTTTTGAAAGAACGGTAAAAGCAATAAAAGGTGAACCAGGAAAAGGACCAACAATATATGAAGTACCATATGAACTTGCAGGTATTTTTGGTTTTAGATTAGAAAAAGTTGATCCTAAAAAAGCATTGGGTTTTTATCTATATGATTTAAGAACGGGTGAATCAGATGCTACTAAATTATTTACAGGTGGTAAGTATGGTGTGTTATCAGGAGAACCAAAGACTCCTAAAGATGTTATTGAAAGATATTTTGTTGCTAACAAAACATTATTTGATGTTAGAAAACAGATGTTAACACACATAAGAAATGCAATGAAGCTTGGTGTTAATCCTAAACAATTAGAAGAAATATTTGAAAAAAGAGGTATACCAAAATCTAAACTTGATGAACTACTATCAGGTCAATTTAAACCTTTCTATCCTTCAGAAAAAATTGAAGAAAGATTTCAAGATATATCAATTCAAGGTGGACAACCTAATCCATATTTTGGAGCAATGGGATCTATGAAAGCTATTGAAGGAGCATTAAAAGGACAAAATTTATATGGTGATTTCCAACTTCAATTAGAAAACTTTATACCTGACACTGATCCACAGGGTCAATCAGCGTTGCCACCACAAGTAATGCCTAGTCAAGAAGTGATAAAAACAGCAGCGGTTCAGGCACCAGGGGCCATGAATCAGGGATTGACTGCAACAGAAAATGCCTTATTATCTGAAGAAGAAAAACAAATTAGATTAAGATCTAGAGGATTAGCATAATGTCATTATATAAAATGGGTATTTCTGATAAAACTACTAACGCTATGCAAAATAGTGATCCAGAAATTCAACAAATGATGTTAGAAAATGCAATAAAAAATAATGAAACACAGCCATCTAACGGAATAATGGATGTGATAAAAGAGTTGTTTGGTTTTGGAGATGCAGGAGCATCTGACTTAGGTGCAATAGCTGACCTACGTTTTTCTTCTGTGCCTCCTAACATGGGAGCAAATTTAAGATATGTAAATGATCCTAGTACTGAAAGTGGACGAAGACTTGTTAGCAACGATAGACTATCTCGAGGTGATCTGATAAATTTTCCTCCAGACCTAGATGTAAATTTAGATCCTGAAGTAAACATGGGAGCTACAGGAACTGTTCCAGGAGGCGGTGTATACGTTCCTCGTGGTGATGGTATTATGGGTTTAGATTTAGAACAACAAGCTATAGATCCGTTTGCAGAAGGTACATTAAAACAACCCACAGGAATTAAAGATATTTTTGAAAAAATACGTAGTTTTACACCTGTAGGTATGTTGCAAAATTTATTTAATACTAGTGGACCAAACTATCAACTACACAGTCCAGGCACACGTATTAGAAATGGTATAGTAAGTATTGATGGTGTTAATACACCTTACAATGCATTTGGTGGAGACTTCTTTGATCCTGCTACTGGTTTAAATAGATTTGATAGAGCAGCTCTTAGAGGTGATATATTTGGTTCAAGTAGAACTTTAAAAGAATATTTAGATAAAAAAAGACAAATAAGTGATGCACGAAAAATAGCTAACACACCTGGTGATAACAACCCCGATGGAAGTGGTGGATACACTGGAGGATTTGATTCTTCAACCAATAACTACAATGATCCTTATAGTCCAGGAGATACAGAATAATGCCTAAAAAAGATCTAGCACTAGATAGAATAGAATCACACGAAAAACTTTGTCGTATTATGCAAAAACAAACTCATCAAAAAATTTCAGGAATAGAAAACGATATTAAAGAAATTAAAAATCATATGCGTTATGCAATGACTGCTTTAGTAGCAGGTATGTTTACTATTATAATAATACTATTCGAAAAACTGTAGTTATTTTGGGAGGTTGGGCACTCAGCTGCCGGGATTGATTATAGTGGGGACTATAATCGCTATATCCATTCTTTAAAACCTTCGTCCATAATTGTATTAGCAATATTAACTTTATTACGAAGAGCTTTAACTATTCTTTCATCGATAGTATCTTGACTCATTATATCAATGTAAGTCATTTTTTTAGTTTGACCTATACGATCAATACGTGCTTCTGATTGTTGACGCTTCTCTAAGTCATAACCATTAGAGAAATAAATCATATTACTTCCAGCAGTTAATGTAATACCGTAACCACCTGTATGAGTTGTTCCTACAAAGAATCTACACTTATCATCTGTTTGAAATTTTTTAATATTTTTTGATCTTGAATCAGTATCAGTTGCACCATAGTAATCTACAACAGAATCATCACCATATACTTTTTTTATTTCTTTAATTATTCTTCTTACATCGTGTGTATAGTGAGACCAAATAATAGTTTTACCTTCTACATTTTCAAGTATACTCATTAATTCACCTAGCCTGCTACAAGGTAAATCTTTTATGGTACCATCATCTGCAGTAAAATGTCCACAAGTAATTTGATGTAATCTCATTAATTGTGTCATGACTGTTGCTGAAGATTGCATCTTGCCATCCAAAAAAGCTATTGCTTCTTTTTTCATTTGTTGATAAACTTTTTGTTGCTCTTTTGTAAGTTCAACATAATGCTTGACATAACTTTTTTCAGGAAGGTCTAAACAATCTTCTTTTAATATTCTTTTAGAAAAACTTTTTATCTTTTCTGATAACTCACCAAGATTTCTATAGCCAACAACAATTTCTACTTGACGACCATTGACCTGTATCTTTTTACAAATAGAATACCTTGCTTTAAATGTATAATAAGACTGTTGGTCCAACAACCAAGGATCTAAAAATTGACACTGTGAATATAAATCTAATGGTGATTTAGTTACAGGAGAACCTGTTAATATTCTTCTATACTTACAATGTTTACTTAAACTTAAAATATTTTTTGTTCTGTTTGATGTAGGTGTTTTAATCGTGGTTGCTTCATCAATAGCAACCATAGATTTTGGATGAGATGCTAAAAATTTATATGCAAAATCAGATCCATTACCCGAACTAAATGACTCTACATTCATTATTAAAATGTTTAAATGTGCACCTGGTTTAAATAAACTATTTAAAAGTAATTGTTGTTTCTTTGATTTATCTGATGTTTTCCAAAGAACAATATTTGTATCTACATGATCTGGTAAGTGTGTAGGTATTTCAGAGTCGTACCAGTTTTTATAAACACCTTTCGGTGCTATTAAAAGTAATGCATTTATCTCACCTTTATCATATAAAATAGCTGCATTATCTAATAATACTTTTGATTTACCTGTACCCATTTCCATAAAGTATGCAAATACTTCTTTATTCCATGACGCTTCTAATGCATCTAATTGATGCCCATAAGGCTTAGTTTTAAATTTATAGTTCATAATTTGCTTTTTCTTTCTAAAAGTGTATATACTTTATAAAAGTATAAAAGTCAATGAGCAAAGTTTATTTAGTACAAGACATACCTGTCGACAGAGAAAGTGGTCAACCAAAATATAATGTTATGGGTGCACAAAAATATGGCGATATTACGGTTATGCTTCCTGCAAAAGCTCAAATGATTTTTTCTCCTGGTCCATTAATATTTCAAATAAGAGACAAGTTAAAAAATTTTACAACTGACGATTATTTATTATTGTCAGGTGATCCTGCAATTATTGGCGTGACATGTTCAATAGTTTCTGATATGACTAACGGCAAATATAAGTTGTTAAAATGGGACAGACAGGAAAAAACATACTACCCTATAGAAATAAATATTTTTCAAAACTAGTTGACAATATAAAACTATCCTATATATACCTTTTACGAAAGGTAAAACTATGAATATAAATTTAAGACAGGATGCACCTGATCAAACTGATAAAGTTGATGTCAATGAATTATCAGAGGCAATTGAACAATTTAAATCTGTTGGTGCACAGATATTAGCAGCAGAAATAAAATTAAAAGAACTTAAAGACCAAGAAAAATATATTGGTGAACATGTTATTCCAGACATAATGGAAAAACAAAATTTAAAAACTTTAAAACTAAAAGATGGTTCTGAACTATCAATAGGTAAAAAGTTTTATGCTTCCTTTAAAGCAGAAAAAAAAGAGGAAGGTATACAATGGCTTCGAGACAATGGTTTGGGTGATATTGTTGATAATAACATCACAGTAACATTTGGCCAAGGCGAAGATAACAAGGCTGTCGAATACGCTAGCCTTGCGAGGGAGAGTGGCTATGAACCAACTCAACAAGAGAAGGTTCACCACTCTCGACTCTCTGCAGTGATGCGTGAATGGAAAGAAAAAGGTAATGAAGTTCCCGTTGATCTGTTTAATACACTAGAGGGAAACCGAACTAGTGTAACAAATAAAAAATAAACTAATAAAATACTAAACTAATAAAGGAGTAAATAGTATGGACAAACAAGTCGTAAAAAAGGATAGTGCAGGTGCACTAGCAACTCTAAACCTAAGAGCCGATTCTGGTAAAGGTGCAGAGGAAATAAAATCAGATGACGTATCAACACCGATTCTGAAAATATTACACCAACTATCACCAGAGTGTAATTCAAGAAGCCCTAAACATGTAGAAGGTGCTGAACCTGGAATGTTATATTCTGGTAGTTTTGGTAAACCTATGGATGGGGATAATGGTATTGAAGTTATTGTAGCACATACACAAACTAGATATCCAGAATGGCAAGAGATGGGTGATAGTCCATCAGCACCTGTTGGAACACATCTAACCCCACCTTCTAATGCAAAAGAAGAAATGCGTGGTATAAAATATAGATTAATAAATGGTAACTATATTGAAAAAACTATGTATTTTTACATTATTGTAATGATAGATGGTGCGCCAAGAAAAGCGGTTATCACTATGAGATCATCTAATCTTACACCGGCAAGAAAACTAAATGATCTTATTTCTAATTTAAGAATGACAGATGATAAAGGTTCTTTTCAACCGGCAGCATACTCTGCAGTTTTTAAATTACAAACTGTTGAAAAAAATGCAGGGGATAAAACTTGGCACGTATATAAGCCATCAATATCTAGGATGTTAAATGTATCCGATGAAAAAGATGCAGCTATATATGTAATGGCTCAAGAGTTTCAAAAACAAGTATCAGCGGGTTCTAGTAAACCTAAGTATGAAAAAGTTGGAGAAGCAAAATCTGAAGAGATTATATAGTTTCCCTTTGGGAAGTAGACACGGCCAGTGAACAGAGGCGATGGAGGGAGACTGAAGTCGCCTCAACAAAATTAACAGGATGACAAATGAAAGAATATATAGAATATTTTAGCGGACTTACTAGAAGTTATGGTGTCTGCAAAGTTGATGACGGTTACATAGATCCGGAAACAGGAAAGAAAAAATGGAAACATGAATGGACTAAAGAACCCGTCACTGATCAAGATTACTTAGATCATTTAAAAGGAATTAAATCAATTGGAATACAACCATGTACCGATGAAGGTATGGCAAGGTTTGGTGCAATTGATGTGGATAAATATCCAATAGATAAAAAATTTTATCTTGATGTCATCCAAGATAAAGACCTACCAATAATACCTATATTATCAAAGAGTGGTGGTTTACATTTATATGTATTCACCACTCGGTTGGTTAGGGCAAAAGAAATAAGAAGTTTTTTAGAAGAGTTGTTAGTTCCATTTAAATTACCACATGCAACAGAAATATTTCCAAAACAAACACAATTGATATCAACAGATGGAACAGTATCAAACGGTAATTTTATAAACTTACCATACAATGGTAATGATAGAAAAGCATTGGATATAGACGGTAGTCTAATGCCATTTGAAAAATTTGTACAGACAGTTGGGTTAAATTTAGTTGATCCAAAAAATTTTAAAAAGATAAAAGAAGATATAATTTATTCAGAACTAAAAGGTGGTGGAGAAGAATTTGTAGATGGACCACCGTGTTTACAAAAATTAACTAAAGAAGTTATGGTATTTACAGACGGTAGAGATAGGTTTTTATATAATTACATGGTGTTTGCTAAGAAAAAATATCCAGACACTTGGCAAAAAATGATTGTAAAAGCAGGAAGAGATTATTTTAAATTTGATGAAAACTGGACAGATGATCATATTAAATCAAAAATAAAAAATTGGGAAAAGCAAAAGAAAGGTTTTACTTGCACAGATCCATTACTAGAACCAAACTGTATGAAAGCATTATGTGTAAAAAGAAAGTTTGGTGTGTTAGCAGGTGAAAAAACAAACTATCCAACATTAAGTAATCTACAAAAAATAAACATTAAACCTAATCCAGAGTGGAGAGTGACTGTAGAAAACTCTGAAGAGAATGAAACAATACAATTACATTGTAAAAATACATATAAATTAACTCAAGTACATGAATTTAAAACAGTTTTATTTGAACAAGCTTTGATTGTAGCACCATCAATTAAACAAGATCAGTTTGACGAAATATTAAAATCAATAAGTGGTAAAGAAAAAATAGAAATCATAGAACCTGCAGAAGGTACAAGTCCAATTGATATACTTAAAAAATTATTAGAGAAACATATATACGGGGCTCAGGCAACAAACTATATGTCATTTGAAAGTGGTAGACCTTTATTAGAAGGTGAGTTTGCATGGTTTGTATTTGATAAATTCTTTGACAAATTAAAAAACGAAGAATGGAAATACGATGCACAGAAAACATCTTATATGATTTCACATGAACTATTTAACAATGAAGACAAAGATCAAAACAAAAGAGCTTTGTTTGGTAAACAAAAAAGATTCCCAGGCCAGGATGATGAAGGTAATTATTTTAAAGCAATAAGAACTGCAAGAATACCTCTACATATCTTTGAAAAACCAGAAGAAGTAAAAGAAACTATAGAGATAGAGAGTCAAGATAATATAGTATGATTTATAAGTATTATGGTCCTCCAGGTACAGGGAAGACATATAGATTAATTAGTAGAGCTAAGGCTTATGCAAGAAAATACAAGATACCTTTACATCGTATAGGTTATTTTGCTTTTACTAAAAAGGCTGCAGAAGAAGCAAAAGAAAGAATGCCATTTGAAAACAAAAAACTAAAATATTTTAAAACATTACACGCTCTAGCATTTGAATGCATTAAAGTTAACGAGTTAAATATTAGTCAAGAAGATATTATGCAACCATATCACTATGAAGAGTTTGGTAAAAAATTAAATCTACAAGTAAAATTTTATGACAGGTATAATAAAGATCAATCTTTTTATCTAGGTTTTGAAAATCCATATTTTCAAATAATAAATAGAGCAGTAAATAAATGTACAAGTATTAGAGAAGAATTTGATTTAGAAGAACATGATCCAAAAAATGTAGACTGGACTCCATTGAACCACATCTACAATAATTTATTAGAGTATAAATATAAAAAGAAGTTATTAGATTTTAACAACATGATTGAAATTTTAATTAAACAACCAGAAAATATACCTGAGTTTGATGTCGTGTTTATTGATGAAGCTCAAGATTTATCACCATTACAGTGGAAACTATTTGATATTTTAAAAACAAAAACAAAAGATATTTATTTAGCAGGTGATGACGACCAGGCTATATTTGCATGGGCCGGTGCAGATGTAAAAAGATTTATTGCAGAACCTGCAAAAGAAAAAACATTAAAATATTCAAAAAGAATATCTAAATCAGTTCAAGAACAATCAATTATACCTATTAACAATATTGTTGGTGTAAGAAAATTAAAAAAATATTATCCAAGAAACTATCAAGGTAAATGTGAAGAGATATATAACTTAGGTGAAATAGATCTAACAAAAGGTAAATGGTTAATTATAACTAGAACTGTATCTAAACTTTTAAAAATACAAGATATGTTGATAGAGAAAGGTTTATATTTTGAAAGCAATAGAGGTAAAAGTATTAAAGTTAGAATGTATAATGCTATGAATAACTACAATGAGTGGCGTAAAGGTAGAGAATTAACAGAAGAAGAAATAAAAAATTTAAAAGATTTTACAGGAGATGTGAAGTTAAATAAAAACAAAACTTGGTTTGATGCATTTAAATTAGTTAAAGATTTAGATAAAGAGTATCTACTAAACCTTTTAGATAACAAAGAAAATTTAAAAGAACCTGCAAGAATATGGTTATCTACTATACATGCTATTAAAGGTGGGGAACAGGATAATGTTATTATATGTTTAGACATGGGTGATAGAATTATTAAAGCAATAAAACAAAGTCAAGATAAAGCAGATGAAGAACACAGAGTTTGGTACGTAGGAACTACAAGAGCACGTAACAATTTATATAAACTAAAACTAAACAAATCAAGAAAGGGGTATCAGTTATGACAAATAAAGATATATTTAATGATGCATTTCCACAAGATAAGCAGATAGGCGGAAGTCATTACAAAGACTTTCACATTCAACCTTATGAGTTTATCTCAAAGAATGACCTTTCCTTTTTTCAAGGAAACGTTATAAAGTATGTGTGCCGTTATAAAAATAAAAATGGTATACAAGACTTAGAAAAAATAATTCATTATTGTGAACTAGAAATTAAAAAGATGAAAGACATGGCTAAAAAGAAGTGAACTTAATTGCAGTGCATGATTTATTTTTTTATACACTAACGACTATTTATTTTTGGAGTAAATTAATATGATAGTAGCACAGACAGAATGGTTAGTACCTACAGAATATCCTGATTTAAGATCAGCAAATGAAATTGCAATTGACTTAGAAACACGTGATCCAAATCTAAAAGAAACAGGTTCAGGTGCAATCGCCGGTGATGGTGAAGTAGTGGGTATAGCTGTAGCAGTAAATGGATATAAAGGATACTTTCCAATTGCTCATGGTGAAGGACCAAATTTAGATCGTAAAAAAACTTTAGATTGGTTTAGAGATATCTGTGAATCACCTGCTACAAAAATATTTCACAATGCTATGTACGACGTATGTTGGATTAGAAATTTAGGTATAAAAATCAATGGTTTAATAATAGATACCATGATTGCAGCCAGTCTTATAGATGAAAATAGATTTTCATATACACTAAATACTTTATCCTGGAATCATTTAGGTGAAGGTAAAAGTGAAGTAAGATTAATTGAAGCAGCTAAATCAAGAGGATTAGATCCTAAGGCAGATATGTGGAGATTACCTGCAATGGAAGTAGGAGCTTATGCAGAAAAAGATGCGGAGATAACTTTAAAACTTTGGCACAAATTAAAAAAAGTAATTGTTGAAGATAATCTTCAAGATATATTTAATCTTGAAACCGATCTCTTTCCTTGTTTAGTTGATATGCGCCACCTAGGTGTTCGGGTAGATATCGAGAAAGCCAATCAATTGAAAACAGCACTGGCAGTAAAAGAAGAAAACCTATTACAACAAGTAAAAATAGAAACAGGAGTAGATACTCAAATATGGGCTGCAGCAAGTATTGCGAAAGTTTTTGAAAAACTAAACCTACCTTATACCCGAACTGAAAAGACTGACTCTCCTTCATTTACTAAAAATTTTATAACTAATCATGCTAATCCTGTAGTAAACATGATAGCAGAAGCTAGAAAAATAAACAAGGTCAGAACAACATTTATTGATACAATTTTAAAACACGAACACAAAGGCAGAATTCATGCAGATATAAATCAAATTAGATCTGATGATGGAGGAACGGTTACAGGAAGATTTAGTTATTCGAATCCAAACTTACAGCAAATACCAGCCAGGGATCCGGAAACAGGGCCTTTGCTTAGATCTTTATTTATACCTGAAGAAGGTTGTAATTGGGGAACCTTTGATTACTCGCAACAGGAACCAAGACTAGTTGCACACTACGCATTAAAATTTTCTTTACCTTCTGTAAATGCAATTGCAGATTCATATGAAACAGATCCTTCAACAGACTTTCACAGAATTGTAGCTGAGATGGCACATATACCAAGATCACAAGCAAAAACAATTAATCTTGGATTATTTTATGGTATGGGTAAAGCAAAACTTCAAGCAGAACTAGGTGTCGAGAAAGATCATGCTGAAGAATTATTTTCACAATATCACGCTAAAGCACCTTTTGTAAAACAGTTAATGAATAAAGTTATGACTGCAGCACAGAGTAAAGGACAGATTAAAACGTTATTGGGTAGACGTTGTAGGTTTCCAAAATACGAACCTGTACTTAGAGGCGCTGATTGGGGAACGTATGTACCACCAGAAGACCATGAGCGTATGTTAGAATTACAAGAAATGGGTCCACACATAAAAGATTTTGAAGGCAACATTGTAAAAGATAAAAATGGTAAACCAAAAAGAAACTATTGGCATCAAAATTCTACACGTAGAGCTTTTACATACAAAGCATTAAATAAATTAATTCAAGGTAGTGCAGCTGATATGACAAAAAAAGCTATGGTTGATTTATATAAAGAAGGTTTGATAGGCCACATACAAATACATGATGAATTAGATTTTTCTATAGAGTCAGAAGAACAAGCTAAAAAAATAAAAAACATTATGGAAAATGCTGTAGATTTAGAAGTACCTAATAAGGTAGACTATGAATTTGGTCCAAATTGGGGAGAAATAAAATAATATTATGATTGAAAGATATGATAATTTTTTGGAAAATAAAATACAAACTCAACTTTTTGATATGATTATGGCATCTAATTTTAGAATAGGGTGGAATGATAGTAGTGAAGTTCAGCACAGAATGCATCCATGTCTACATAGCCCTTATACTTTTGAAGATGTTAAGAATCTAAAAATATTAGATGTAGTTTTAGATAAATTAAAAGATAAAAATATAACAATAAATAATTATGATAGGTGTGTAATTAATCTAACTAAAAATATGGACGTTAATTTTATACATTGTCATCCCGATAAATTTGTATTTCTACATTATTCTAATATGACATGGAATACTGAATGGGGAGGTGAAACTGTTTTTTACAAAAATAATGGTAAAGATATTTTGGAGTCTAGTCCTTACGTACCTAACAGAGCTATTATATTTGATGGAGAAATAAAACATACTATAAAAGCTCAAAATATTATGGGACCATCTTACAGATTTACTACATCATTGTTTTTTAATAAAGTGTAATATATTAATGTACTATGTCTTATTTAAATGCTAATATACCGCCGATTTATTGTAAAATAAGGAAGGAATATCTTTATGATCTTAAAAAAAATAAAGGACAGTCTAGTGACTGTGTTGTCTTTGGTCTTAGCTCTATTTCAGGTCGCGCAATCTTATTTCATTGCATGCTACCAAATGGTGCGGTCTTTTATAGACTACCTATCTCAGCATTCTTTCAAAAAGAATTTGAACGAGATGAAGTGCCAGATATGCGAGTGGATCAACTCGAACTGTGGAACTGCTTTAGTTATTATCCTAGTGTCCATTGTTTTGATTGGTTGGCTGGTATAGACGGAAAATATATTGGTAAAGATAAAAAATTCTACAAAGGCCAATACTTATTTACTGTTGACTGGGCTCATCCAGAGACTAATATACTAAATACGGAACATTCTGAAATTCCGCAAGAGCACAAGTGTGCACACATAATGGCATTGAAAAATGGTAATTATGCAGCGCAGCCAAATAACAGAATCATTTGGCATGTGAATAGTTACACAACAGATAACGATTGGCCAGATTATAGCGTACAAACTACGTACTGGGATGTAGAAGGAGACGATTGGGTAACAGAGGATTCTGATAAAATGTTTTACGGAATAGAGGAGAAAAAATGATTTGTATTGAATGTGAACATGAATGTCATTGTGGCGACAGCTGTAATGCACTTCCTATGGATGGTGGTTGTGGATGTGTAACTTGTATTCACCCTACAATTGTACCTTGGTGGAGAAGAATATTTTTTTGGACGAGATAATTATGGAGTGCCAAAGGATGAACTATTACTTTACAGGTTTACTAATAGTAATGTTAGTTACGTTAGCTTTATGTGGGGGACCAAGTGTCCAATAGACCACTAAAACTATCGGAATCGGCCGCAGTGCAGATGCCGATGAAGACGGTAGCTAGCCTGATCGTACTCGTAGGAATGGGCGTCTTCGCTTATACGGAGCTGACCGCGAGGTTGGTATCGTTGGAGACATCACGTGAGTTGTTTGAAAATGATTTGTTAAAGAAGTCTGAACAAGTGCCCACGGACCAGGAGCAACATTTTTTAATCGAGGATCTTTATAAGTCCGTAGAAAAAATGGAAGAAACTCAAGAGATGAACATGACTAACAAAGTTAATATAGAATTTTTAAGAGAACAATTAGATAAAGCTTTGACTGATATCGAAGTATTGAAAGATAAGGTTAGACAAAACGGTAACGGAGCCCATTAATGACAGAGTTAGCGATAGCTTTACTTATGATTGTACACGGAGAGATTAAGGAGGCACGTTTGCAAAAATCAATGTCTGAATGTCTCAAGGGGGCACGTACAGCTAGACGTGAGGCTAAATCTCACATAAAGTATCAATGTATAAAGTCGATGGTTGAGTTAGAGTTGAACATAGATGGTAGCAAAAGCATTAAAAAACTCATTCTCGAATAAAATTGCAAAAATGCTCCGTACATCACGCTTCAGGCAACTTGTAATTAAAAACAAAAAGAAATATAATAGAAAAAAAGACAAAATAATTAATGAATTATAAAGACTTTAATAAGTCAGATGTATCTCCTCTTATCTTATCTATTAATATGATGGGAGAAAATCTAGTTGGATTAGAACTAGGAGTTTTTAGAGGTGAAAGTTTTATGACTATTTTACATAACTGTGACAATGTAAAAAAATTAATAGGTATAGATCATTGGAAACCATACACTGATTTTATAAAAACAAATCCTGATGGTAAACCTGCTATGCATATAGATGCTTTTCAAGCTGAACTAAATAAAAGTGTAACTTTACTATTATGTAAACACAATACACCAAAAGGTAAACAAGTTTCTATTATTGAAAAAGATTCATTAGAAGCAGTAAAAGAAATCGAAGATGAGTCATTAGATTTTATTTTTTTTGACGCTATGTTAACAGAACAACAAACATTTAATGAAGCAATGGCTTATTATCCTAAAATTAAAAAAGGTGGTTATTTTACAGGACACGATAGTCAATGTGTTCAACAAGTTATGGAACCAATATTAAAAGTAAAAAAACATTTTGGTAATACAGAAAAGATTACATCCTACGCTGATTGTTTTATTTTTAAAAAATGATTATAAACAACCAAACATATTTTATACACATACCTAGAACAGCAGGTAGATTTTTACATGAGTCATTAGAACTAAGTAATAATAAAGTTCAACTATTTAATTTTAATGTTTTATTCAAAGGAAAAGAAGCTCCTCATTTAACTTATCCTGAGTATTGTCAGTTCACTCATTATAGATCTTTTAAAAAATTTTGTATTGTAAGAGATCCTGTAGATAGATTTATTTCAATGGCCAAAGGAACTTGGATGTTAGATGAAGAAAAAATAAATAAAATGTTTAGTAGTCAAAGTTGTTTTGATGAAGCAGTTAGTAATCTTTGCTTAAATGGTAATACTAATTGGTTTGTACCTCAAATAAATTTTATAGATTATGATACTAAAATATGGAGATTTGAAGATAATTTTAATAGTGAATTTATTGACTGGTTATTATATAATTTTGATATTAAAATTACAAATTTAGCTGACAAATTAAATTTTGTTAATTCTAATACAAATAATGTTACTTTAAATAATAAACAAATTGGTTATATTAAAAATTATTATTACAAGGATTATAAAATTTTAAATTACTAATGAACCTTTCACGAAACTTCACGCTTCAGGAATTAATTAAATCAGACACTGCTGTCAGGTTGGATATCAATAACAATCCAAACTCAGGCCAGATAGAAAAATTAAAAGCATTGTGTGAAAATATTTTACAGCCGGTACGTGATCATTTTGGCAGGGTCAAGGTGACTAGCGGGTTCCGTAGTGAGCAGCTGTGCCTAAAAATAGGTAGTTCGATCAACAGCCAACATGCAAAAGCTGAGGCCGCAGACTTCGAATGTATGGGAACCGACAATGCTGAATTAGCTGATTGGATTTATATGAACCTAGAATTTGATCAATTGATCCTCGAGTTCTACACTCCTGGCGAACCCAACTCGGGATGGATACACTGTAGTTATACATCTGACCAACCACGAAAACAATTTTTACACGCATACAAATCAGAAGGTAAAACAAAATATAAACCTGTGATTGGAAAGGCAAAAGATTTAACATAAGAAAGATATATGAGAAAGGTATTAGGGGTAAATATTTCACATAATTGTTCGTTTGCTTATTTTGAAGATAAGGTTTTAAAAGAATATTATGAAGAAGATAGATTTAATAAAATTAAAGCATACATTCCAGATGAAAATGAACCTGAGTATGAGTATGAAGTCTTAAAAAAATTTAAAAATATTACTTTTGATACAGTGGTTTTTTCTACTCATGACAGAGGATATATACAGTTAGACCAACCAATTGTAGATAATTGTCTTAATCAATTAAAATACAACGAATATCAATTTAATAATAGAGAGCATCACATTTATCACGCTGCCTGTGGTTATTATTTTAGTAAATTTGATGATGCTATTGCAGTTGTTTCAGATGGAGGAGGAGAAACAATTATTTCTAATCAGTTTAAAACATTACAAAGTATTTTTACAATAGATAAAAAAGAGGTTTACCCATTATTTAAACATGCATCAAACGGAAGATATGATTATTTTAATAATTTTGTTGATGGATCAGAGCTACATCAAGTTAATGATATAGATTTTTTAATAACAAATAGAAAAGTAGGTGGTTTAAAATATTTAAATTATTTAAAAGACGCTGGTTTTGAATATGGAGAAGAAGGACAAATGATGGGCATGGCTGCTTACATAAATGAAATAACTACTTTAGATAAAGAAGTTTTAAAGATTGCAAACAAAGCTCAAAAAGAAACACTGCAAGAAGCAATAGAATTAATTTATAAAGTAAAAGAATACAGTGAATGTAAGAATATTATATTATCAGGTGGATATCATTTGAACTGTTCAAATAATTTTAAACTTGTAAAACACTTTCCTGAGTATAATTTTTTTGTAGATCCAATACCTTACGATGGAGGAACAGCAGTAGGAGCTGCTTATCTTTATGAAAATTATAAAAAGTAAAGAAGAAACAGTAGATATATTATTACAACAGGAATTAGTTGTAATATTTCAAGGACACTCTGAATGGGGTGCAAGAGCATTAGGAAATAGATCTATGTTATTTGATCCACGAAATAAAGATGCAAAAGAAATAGTAAATAAAATAAAAGGTAGACAATGGTGGAGACCTACTGCAGCTACAATTTTACATGAACACAAAGATGATTACTTAGAAATGCATGGATTAGATGAGTCACCTTATATGACTTTTGCAATTGATGCTAAACAAAAAGCAAGAGATGAAGTACCAGCGTGTGTACATGTAGATCAAACATGTAGATTTCAAACTTTGAAAAGAGAACAAAATCCAAATTATTATGATCTTATAAAATTATTTTATGATAAAACAGGAGTGCCTATTTTACTTAATACTTCTTTTAATTTAAAAGGTTTTCCAATAGTTGAAACCTTAGAAGACGCCATATTGACTTTGGAAAAGAGTGATATAAAGTATTTATATAAGCCATGAGTATAATAGATAAAAAAGCAATAGAAGCGTTTAAAAATATAGATACTGTTCATGGTCTATGTGAAGAGTGTCAGGAAGAAGCTATCTTAGTAGCTATAGTTTCAGAATTTTATAGATGCACTAATTGTGGTCATGATACCAAACAACATATTAATGGACGTATTAGATATTTAAGGTTGAATGAATCTGATAAAAAATGGATAAAAGAAAATGGCCAAAAAAAGTTTTAAATTTTTTACACCTAGGCCAAAACCTCGTAAGCGTCCTAGACGTCATAAGAAATCATTATCAAAATCAGAGAAGAGAGATCATAAAAAATACAATCGTCAAGGAAGAGCACAATGATAGAGTTTTATCCTTTCAGTAAATTTTATAAATACAAGTTGAACGTAACCAACGATGAAAAAAATCAAGTTAAGATAATAATGAAAGATAAGTTTACTACATACAATCAACTTAACATATTAAATGTTCCAACCTTAAAAGATCTAAGAAAACAAATCACGGATATTTTAGATAAACATGGTTTACTTTTAAATAATAATTTTGCACAACGTTACAATAAATCAGATCGCCATG
>Ga0208666_1000264_pt1 | contig 26342 bp, 55 predicted proteins | sample 5B_taG_FD_184078 | JGI IMG/M metagenome (GOLD analysis project Ga0208666, IMG submission 184078) | Marine viral communities from the Subarctic Pacific Ocean - 5B_ETSP_OMZ_AT15132_CsCl metaG (SPAdes) (version 2) | ecosystem: Environmental > Aquatic > Marine > Oceanic | place: Pacific Ocean...
CTGCACTTGTTTTTACAATCGCTCTTTTTAACTGCTCATCCATAATAGGTAACTCTTTAGCCTCTTCAATCTGTGCTTTTAATGAAAAGTACATACCAATAACAAATCCTAAGACCATAATAACTGATAACATGTCCTTTGTTGTTAGATTGATCCGTGTCTTTTCACTTATATTCATGATTAAAATTGTGCTAAATAGTTAGTAATCATTTGTAGGTACTTGTCTTTTCTCTCTTGTGTAAATACATCATCTACAGCTATACCTGATAATAAGTCATTAACAGATCCTACTGCACCTGTTTGTGCAAACTGTAATACATTTACAAACTTAGTCATCAAGGCTTCACCCTGCTCAACTGTAACACCTGCGTTCCTATTATCTAATAAGAACGTCTGTATTAGTTGCAGGCAAAACTCTATATCCATTGAAAGCCTCTCGTCTACACTTATAGGTTGCACAGGTCCAATATACTCAACAGCATAACCTTCACCTAAAGTGTCAGCAAATGCTTGAGCATCTTCCTCTGTTGCAAACTTTTTTGTGCAGCTCCAGTTGTCTTTATATATCTTATAATAATTCATTCCATTGAAGGTTCAGGACTTTTCCAATCGGCAGTGTTCATTATCTGAAATATCTCTTCATTATTATAAATCCCTTCCGATGTAGTTAATGCTTGAACAGATGCAGGAGTAGATTCAGTGTCCCACTTTACTAATGTTTTAGTATTGTCATTTGATTTTTTAAGAGTCTCAGCAGAGTCTTCTAGTACCTGACTAAAATCAATTAGACCTATCTCGGAAACATTAAATATTGTATAACTTCTATGTTCATTATTATGCGACATACTTATATTTTAAAATTTATCTAATGTTGTATCTGACTTTAATAGCATTATAATTTCTTAAAACTTCAGCAGCTGAAAGAGCCTTACCATAGATTGCTGCTTGTGATATTTTTCCATTTAAAGGAAACTGCCCTGTGGGAAAGTTTACATTATCCTCAAATGATCCAAGCATCAACTCACTGGTATTTGTGAAATTATATTCTTCTAGTCCAATAGCACCTAAAAAAGCACCATTTACATATACAGAAAGATTATCTAAACTATCATACGTTGCAACTATATTATTCCAACTACCATTAGAGAATGTACTTGTAAAATTTAAACTAGAAAAAAAATCTCCAAAGCTACCCGATGTAGAAGCTCTAATAATTAAACCTTTATATGTACTACCCCCTCTCAATCCAATGGTCCATCCACCTACAGTATTCGTGTCACGCTTGCTTATCAGTCCGTATATGTCACTTGATGCTGCTAGTGTCTGTGAATTATTGAACCAAATACTAATACTAAAAGTAGAACTATCATCAAAGTTTAGAACATTGCCAAACGTAGCATAGTCATCTACGCCATCAAAAACTAAAGCACCGCCATCAGTAGATGTGAATCCCACACCATTTACTAATGTAGCATTGTGGTTTCCTGTTAGGTCTGTTAGAACAGTACCTGTACCTGGGTATGAGCTAGAGTTAGCAGCATCTACATGCATCAATAGACCTGAAGATAGAATGTCACCTGCTCCATCAAATACAGAAGACTGTATAGAGTTCGATATGCCTATAGATAATCCCATACTACCAAAGTGCTATTATACCTGATGCCGTTGTTTCACCCTCAAAAACCTGTATTACTTGAACAGGAACAAAGCCAATAGGCATGTTAGCAAATGTTACAATGTCACCACTAGATGTCTGTACCTTCAAGTTCCCCGCTACGCCAACGTACAAGACACAGCCAGTAGTTGCAGCGTTGTAGATTGTATAATCATCAGCACCACCCGTATCTGCTGGAGAAAGTTTTAAAACAGTGTCACTATTTACATTTGTTACATTGTAAGCTATGTTTGGAGTTCTACCCGTGTTGTACACGATTGCACCCGCAGAGCTAACAATAGACTTGAAATTTGTTCCAGTATCTGTCAATGTATTAGCTGTAAAAGTGGCATTGCCCGAAAACACCTCTGTAGATACATCAGGTATTAGAACAGTGTCACTTGGTATAACAGGCAAAGCTCTGCCTACTTGTAATTTTTGATATGCCATTATTTTTATTTTTTATATGGAAATATTCTGTTTAATGTGTCCTTTCGACCATCGCACCCGCAGTCCTCAACACCTAATTTTTTACTAACCACCTTAACAACCTTCTTGATCCCTGTCTTTGTTGTTAGCTTGTCAATCGTATCGCCTAAGCCTTTTGATTTACTCATTACTTATCACATTTACATAAATCGCAAGCATTGCAGTCCTCTATAACAAAAGTCAACTTTATAATTAACTTATTCCACCAACACTTCAATTTATTATTAAAAGAAATTATTTTTTTACCTAACCAAACTAATGCCTTACCCATAATTTAATATTTTCCTTGTTTACTTTTTGGTGAACTCTTCGTAGAGCCACCTTTACCTGCCCATAAATGCTTACATGCCCAATACTTGGCTGTTAGCTTATTCTTTGCCTGCCCACACTTGTGCCTAGCTCTAAAACTTTTACGTGCAGCAGCAGAGTAGTTGTGACCATAGCCCTTAGCACCAAAGTGAATTAGCTTCTCTTTGCCACCAGAACATGCCTTTACCATCTTCTTTTTACCAGCTCTGTCTGAAGACACAACCCTGTTGCACTTCATCTTACTTTTTTCTGCCATACTTCGCACGTTTAGTATTTGCAACAAACTGTTTCTTACTGCCCCCCTCTCTCTTTTTCTTCTTAGCCGTAGCCGCTCTCTCAGCCTTACTCATACTCCTAGCTTTTGCCAATGGCAGACAACGATCTGGGTTCTTCTTGTTCTTGCTCGTACCGCAAGCACCCTTGATAGATCCATCTGTACCTATACGTACCCATTTCTCTTCTCGCCATTTTTTAAGCTCTCCCATTAATAACCTTTCTTTTTCATATCTACAGAGTAGCCAGGATTATTCTTTTTCTTACCACCCATCAACTTTGAAAATGAGTCTGCTTGAGCTTTGCCCACTGCATTGTATGGAAATACCTTTTTCATCTTTTTGCCCGTATCAGGACATTTATATGTTACTGTTGGCATATTATTTATTTTTTACGGGTTACTCTTTTCTTTGGCTTCATAGATTTTAACATTCTGTCAATCTTAGCAGCCTGACCTTTATGCATCGCAGATGCCTTCTTTAGCTCTGCGGATATTGTTCTAAGTTTTTTTGCGTCCATAATTATTTTTTCTTTTTAGCCCCCTTTGCGTAGTTCGGATCCTTGCAGTACTTACTAGCTGCCATGTTCGCATACGCACTTGGGTATCTGTCAAATGTTCTCTTTGCCCAAGCTATACCCGCAGGGCAAATTTTATTTTTTTTCTTCTTACGCTTTGCCAATGCCTGGAGTTTTACTTTTAAACGTCATTAAACCATGACCAAAAATGCTCTGAGGTGCAGACCTTTTAGCACTCTTAGCTTTTCTCCTTTTAGTCTTAGCTTTAGCCTTAGCACTTTGCTTTGTCATCCTCTCAACAGCACTCAGTCGATCAATCACATAGTTCTTGAATGCAATATCAGCCTTATCTTTTTCGGTCATCTTATCCATAATACGTATCTTTACGTACAAAGTTAATAAAATTTAATTATATGAAAAAGAAGGACTACCTAAAGTATTTTAGATTAGCAAGGCATTACCTCAAGGTAAAGTACAAACTTAGCCTTATAGACCTAGAGATGTTACTATACCTCTACTCAGAGGGATATTTCGGCAAACAGGTGTTTGATGAATACAAACAGGTGATGAAATGGGAGAAAGGACGCTTTGACCGGCTAATGAGAGAAGGTTGGATTACTACGTTCAGAGAGAAGCAGAAAGGCAGAAAAGCAATATATGAACTGTCGTACAAGGCAAAAAGGGCGATCGCCAACCTATACAACATCCTTGATGGTGGTATGATATCAACAAATAAGAACTACAACCCTATGTTTGAAGAGGATACCAACTATATGAACAAGGTATATCGAAATGCTATAAAGAAAAGGAATAAGGCTATACAACAACAACGACATCCCTTTCGGAAATGACAGTGTAGCTCTCATCATCTATTATCATCGCATAGCTGCGAGACTTGTCGTAGTACAGTATGTCACCATCATTGATAACTGATACGTCAGTACCAACCTTTACTACCTTAGCCTTGCCATAGCGCATGTCCCCAATGTCTTTGCTGGATAGCAATAGACCAGAGGAGGTTTTTACCTCCTCGTCGATTTTTTTTACAACTATATGTTTCCCTATTGGCTTCATAATGTTCTTGCTGATGTGATTACATTCGATGGTGTCGTGTCATCAAGCACAACTGTCTTCGTGGATAAAATAGTACTCGCAACAGATACAGCATTACGCAAAGCACTCTTCGTAACCATAGTAGGATCTACTATACCCATTTCAATCATGTCACCATAAGCACCCGTCTTCAAGTCAAGCCCCCTCCCTTTGGGCGTGACATCAGGCGAATACTTTAGCTCACTGTTTCGAAACATAGTAGCCATAGGCTCTCGGAGTACCTCACGCAAAAGCTTGTACACAGCCTTCTTCTCTACAGTAAACTCCTCGTCACAAAGAGCGTACTGAAAGGATAGGTTGTGCAATGCCACACCACCCCCAGGTAATATGCCGTCAGAGAGAGCAGCACGTACCGCACATACTGCATCATCAACTCTGTCGAATAGTTCTTTCTGCTCCATGTCAGTGTTACCACCAACATAGATGACACCAATACCACCGGATAGAGAAGCAATACGAGAAAGGACAAAATCTTTCTCACTCTCGTTCTCAAGCAACTTGTGCTGCTCCCACAACTGCTCTATCCTCTCGTCCACATCTTTGCGAACCGAACCGTCCTTTACCAAAATTGTACTGTCCTTGCTAACGATCACCTTCTTGGCATCGCCAAGGTCATCATAGTCAATTAGGCTTAGGTCATCACCTGTCTTCTCAGAGAAGTAGGTAGCACCAACTGATAACGCAATGTCTTGCATCAGCTCATGCTGTCGGTAACCAAAGGATGGAGGAGGGACACTGCATAGCTTGAGTCCGTTCTTTAACACATTTGCAGATAATGTATTCACAACATTTACGCTACATGGTGCTATGATCAACAACTTCTCACGATTGTTGATAATTGGTTTCAATACCTTCTCAATGTCTAAGATGTTGCCTATCTCAGCATCACATACCAAGACCTTTACATCCTCAAGGATGCACTCGTCACGCTTATGGTCGTTTATGAACATCGGAGATGAGTACCCCCTGTCCAACTTCAGTCCATTTGTAACCTCGTATGTGGTCTCGTGAGTCTGCGACCTCTCAACAGTAACAATACCATTAGAGCCTACAGCCTCGTAGACCTTGCCTATGATGTCTCCTATCTTAGGATCGTTATTTGACGATATCGTAGCAACGTGGTAGAGTACGTCACTCGTTACCTTAGCACTGTCACTGTCAAGCATCTCTATGATCCGCTCCGTCTCAGCGTCAAGCAAACGCAAGAACTCAGTAACATTTAAACCATTACACAGCTCATCACCCAACACAGCCAGCTTCTCAGCTAGTACAATCGATGTGGTCGTACCATCACCAGCTATACTAGCCGTTCTCTCAGCAGCCTCTCGCATTATGCGAACTGCCAAGTTCATAATTGGATCATCAAACGATATAGACCGAGCTACTGTCACCCCGTCCTTCGTTACCGTCATACCCCCTAAGTGCTTGTTGGATTGTATGAGAGCCGTGCCACCCTTCGGTCCTAGTGTGCTTTTTACAGCCTTAGACATCAGTGTTATGCCCTCGATTAGCTTACTCCTTGCGTCAGCGTCAAATAGTATCATTGAATTGTATTTGATACAAATATATAAAAAAAGTGACCCATCGCAAAGATGAGCCACAATTTTTTTAAAAACCTAAGCGAAAGATAAACTTGTTACCTCTACTTGAGTTGAAGCAGCATCTTGAATGCCAACAAGACTTAAATCATGGGAAACTTTAGTCCAAGGAGTTTGTAAAGCAGCAACAATTGCATCCTCTACAGCATCTCTAACCTGCTCGTCGTTAGCAGCCATTACGTCATGGTTGATCTCAACCTTCTTCCCAGAAGAATAAATCACCTCAACTTTGGAAGTGCTTGCCTGTTCAACTAAAACAACTTCACCGATACCAATGAGTTGTCTTTGTTCGTTTTTAACTAAAACGCTTAAATACTTTTGCATAGTAAAAAAAATTTTATGCTTGATTAAAAAAACTATCATGACAAAAATACGAAATTTTCTCTATATACTCTATATATATATTACTCTTCTTTTATTATTTACTTATACTTCTTACGAGGAAAAATCGACATAATTGACAGTTAATTGATTATCAGTTACTTCTTTGACATTTTTTCGGTACAGTAACGACGATTATTGACGTTTTTGATAAGTTTACAAAACATATTATAAAAAGTTATATGTATTTTTAGTGAACATATTATAAAAAGGTATATGTGTTACGTCGATTTCATGTGCTGAGTATTTGGGTTCAATGTTGAATTTTGAAAAACTTTTGAAATAAAAAATTAATTTTTTTTTACCAGGTGGGATCATTTTTTTTTGCCTTTTTTCTGATTTTTTTGGCTTTTTCCTTAGCTATCTACATGGTCTATACGATTTGCGTAACACCTACCCCTATCTACATGGTCATGGTTTCGTTTCACGTTACACCTACCCCTCCAAACCAAACCTACCTACCTACCCCCTCACGCACACGCACACGCACACGCACGTATACGCACGTACACGTACACGCATTATTTATTCTCTTGGGGTACCCCACCTACCTACCCCACCTACCTTACTTATAATCTCTCTCTCTCTCTCGCTTCGCTTAACACCACTACCATCTACACAATACATAAAACCTACTTATATTTTTTTTTATCCCTTAACGCATTGACTCTCAATCATTTACTGATATGTACTAATTTTATTTTAATCTAAAAACTGTACGTTAAAATTCACTTTATCACAACATAACTCGTTGATTAGCAGATTATTCTCCAGGTTTCTTTGTCTTTTCACAGTTAAAACTTTCTAATCACTATTCCATAATTATGTTTGGAATATTCAATTTTTATTCTCACCTTTACAATTGTCAACGAGGTACATCGCCTCAATCAAATATTTAAAAATTATTAATATGAAGCTAACATCAATATTCTTATTCATTATCACAACAGTCTTAATGTACCTATCCGTTACAAATGGCTTAACAATTTTCATCTTTGCATCAGTCCTATCTTACATCGGTAGTGTGTGTGCAATCATTGGTTCATTCTTAAAATAATATAATCATGGCAAAAAGTAGAAAAACATTTAACGTAAAAGAGACAGTTGATTGGGTTAACAAACGACTATCTAAAACGGATGAATATAGTATGCAAGATGGCTATAAAGAGGGTATCTGTAATACAATTGATTTCATATTACATAAAACAAATAACTATCATGGTTTCATGTTCATTGACAATGATGACTCTGAATTTGGTACAGTCGGTTATTACAGTAGAATTTATTTCATTAAGTAATATAGAGCTAGGTCGAGAATTCATTCTGAGCAATGATAGACCTACCGTCCACAAGTGTGTACTTGTGCTGATGATGACCAAAAATGGTCGAAACGGTAAATAAATTTTATAATCTGAATAGAATTCAATATGCAAGACTTACTTGATTTTTCCAATGTCAATTCAAGCTTATTAAAAGAGTTAATAGTCGCTACAGACAGATATTTAAATGCTTGTAAAGATGAATCAATTGATGACCTATACTATCCAATTGATTATGGTAATCCTCCATTTTTTATACTTGAACAGATGGGTATTGATGTCGAAGAGATGTCATGGAGATATGTAGATTCACATGCATCTGACATTGACATTGCAAACGATTTGAAGACAAACGTAATACCAAGATTAAGAAACGAATTATATTTCATGGATACGTTCAGAAAATTGGGACTATAATTAATTAACAAATTAAATCAATAAACTATGGCATATCACACACCAAAACAAACGAAGCAAGTACTTGACATAATCAATAGCCATACCGACTTTAAATGGTATGATTCAAGCTACAGACATGACGAGACAGATAGTATAGTGTACGAGGTATCTGAAGACAAATACATAAAGATTATGCTACCGAACTCTTTCATTCAAGATGAAGACAATGAGTGCTATACTGACTTTGTGATTACAGATGACAATCATAATGTATTGTTAGTGACAAAGGATTTAAACGAAATAATTAACTACATAAACAGTAACAACCATGCATAAAGTATATATAATAATCGGCAAAGAATCTGTTGAGTATTTTGAATCTGAAAGATATGATTATATAGATTACGATAAGGTATTAGAGTTATCATTCAATACAATAGATGAGAAGATAGCATTTTGTAAAGGAGTGCAGTATACTGGAGATTATGATAACTATACATTCATTGATAAAGACGAATACAATAAAATTAATAACTACATAAACAGTAACAACCATGCATACAATATTTGAAATAGGCGATATGCTTAACGAGTTAACATTATTATCTCAATCAAAAAGGACAATAGATTGTGAAGATATAGAAATATATGGAGACGATTTACTACTTGGTGGTTTGGCTATACAAGTAATTCATACCAAAGGTATTCTTCTAATCTTCGAAACAATATTCAATAGAAAATTTGAAACAATAAAACTATGAAATTTAAATACGTAAATGATATACCAAAGTTATCGAGGGTATTCTCAGAAAAGATAAAAAGATACTTAAACAGAAACCAGTTGACGGAAGTAATTCGAATCAATTCAATTGACAAAGATAACTGTCACACACATAATTTTTTAGATTCCAATATCTTAATGATGGACTCCTTTGAGGAGGTAAACAATGAGATTTTTGATCTGCAAAATGCAGACCATATTCACACATGGAATATAGCTTGGGAGTTATCAATTAAAAATAAATTCTACACAAATTTTAAATAGCAAAACTATGAAACATTGCAGAATATTAAAAGCAAAATATTTATCGCCTACAGACCAAAAAGGTTCAAGAATAAAAATTACAGACGATTACTTTAAAGAGTCAATAACACTACCTTATTCATACAAATTTGGAAATACAAAAGAACAAGTAAATGCTTTTTTGACAGAGAACAAGTTCAATGTAATTGGATATGGAACATGTAACAAAGAATATATTTTCATGTGTGACAATTATTGGGATGATGATGAAATAAAATTGAGTGACTTGAAATAGTTCTATGACTCAGAGAGGAACACTAACATAGGCGATGTTAGTACTTAAAAAACAGTAACATGACAGTACAAGAATTAATAACAGAGTTGATGAAAATAGAAGATCAAGATAGGTCTGTTCAAATTTTAATCGGAGATGAGGACAATGATTCATTAGGGTGTGAAATATTTAGTCTGATGCATACGGATGATTCCCCACAATGTGTAGAAATATTTTGCGATGTGAATGACTGTTACACCAATGAAGTATTTCCTGAAACAAGAATTAGTATAACAAAAAACAGTAACAATGGATAAGTTTTTAAAAGACAGAGACATCACACGAGTTGATGCATGGACATCGCCAAGACAAATGCCTTTTGCATACGAGACAGAGACAGTAGATGGTTATACCATATACATTCTAAGCAAAGGATGTGACAATCACGTAATCACTGGTTTTGATGGCAACATATACTACTACGAAGATCAGTTCGTAGAGGACTTACTTGATGCATTGAAAGAAGAGGTTTGCGATGGGTCAACCATTGAGATTGACGAAGAGTTATTAGAGTTAATTGATTGGGATGATTTCTATGCACAAGAAGAGGAAGAAGAGTAAATAATTTTAAAAAAAACAAACAAACCCGTAACATTATCGGAACAACTCCGTAACATAGGGTATAACAAAACAGTAAAAAATATGCAGTATTTAATTTGGGATGGCGAATTTGAATTGACATTGGAGAAGTCAAGTTTTGTGAACGGTCGAACCGTTATAACCTACTACTTAACTGATTACAATAACGACCGAGATATATATCTTGAGTATGCGAGAGGTAAGGTCATTGGATTAAACTTTTGCCAAGGTATCGGAGATCTTATTGCAATGAAATTGGACAAGCCAAACGTACATTTGACTGAGATTTTCGACCGACTATACACTACGCACAAATTCAATGACATTGAAGACCAGCTTAGTCATGCAATTCATTTGTATTTTATTGCATTTATTGACCAAGGATTAACTTTTTAATATAACACAATAGTAACAATGGAGAATAACAAATTAATATCGGAGTTTTTAGGCAATGACCACGAGTTGAACAAATGTATTTCAGCACCACAAGACCACACTTCATGGGATTTGCTAAAGAAAGTATTGGATAAGATAGAACAAGATTGTGAGGGAGTACCTCAAGAGTTATTACACTTGAGTTTATACTCCACAAAGAAAGAAGTATATTGGGCAGTAGTAGAATTTATTAAACAATACAACAAAAAACAGCAACAATGAAAGTAAGAGAATTAATAGCAGAGTTGATGCAAATAGGAGATCAAGACTTACCTATAAGAATCTATAATACAGATGCAGAAGATGAGGAGAATGATTGGGTCGTATCTATTGAATACAATAATACAGGGCAAAGTGGATATGAAATAAGTGGAGAAGTAATTTTAGTAACAAGTAAATAAACAGTAACAGATATGTATACAATAGATTATCAAGGGTACACGATGGATGTAGATTTAGATTGTCATGGTGACATCGAAAGCATAATATTATATCCACAAGAGATAGAAATTATAGAGCTAATGGATGGAAAGAGTAAAGATCTTCTAAAAGAGTTAGGCGAAGAATTCAATTGGATGTACAACGACCTATCCGATGGAGAACTGTGGAATAAAATCCATAAAGCAATCGAAGATAAAAGAATGGATGGAGAAATGAATCAACAGATATCGTACTACGAGAGCAGAGGACACGACATGAGTCGATATTATTAAACTATACATTAACTAAAAAAGTAATCAAAATGAGAATAACAGTAAACAAAGAGGCTCGTAAAGAGCGAATGGAAAATGAGATTGACAGAACAATCAAGATAGCAAAAGACAAAGCTGAACAAGGGTTAGAATACTTTACAGTTACCTACTCTGATGGAGTTGACTTGTACGAAATCAGTGATTACGTAAAGATAAATACCGATGGTACAGTTTATTGTATACCGAGGGGTTTGTGTAATCGTACATCATCAATTAAATATTGTATTAAATTATGAAAGTATTAGAACTATTTGCTGGTTCACGTTCAATCGGCAAAGCATTTGAGAGAGACGGTGCTGAGGTCTTTAGCGTAGACATCGAACCATTTGACAACATCGACCTTGTCAAGAACATCTTAGATGTTCAAGTAAAAGACATACCATTTGTACCCGATGTCATATGGGCATCGCCTCCTTGTACTGCGTTCAGCGTAGCTGCTATCGGTCGCAATTGGGTTAGTGGCGAGGTGTTCAAACCAAAGACAGACAAGGCTGAGTTGGGTATCAAGATACTGAACAAGACCATTGAATTGATTATGGACTTTACCTTGCTGAACAACGATGTAATTTGGTATATTGAGAATCCAAGAGGGAAGATGAGAAAGAGTCCGAGGTGGGACAGCGTGTACAACATCAGACACACAGTCACGTACTGCCAATACGGAGACAGTAGGATGAAGCCAACAGATATATGGACAAGCAATTGGCTTTGGAATCCAAGACCTATGTGCAAGAACGGTGATCCATGTCACACGCCAGCACCGAGAGGTAGTCGGACGGGTACTCAAGGATTGAAGGGGAATTATGAGAGAAGTAAAATACCTACACAGTTGTGTGAGGAGATTGTTAAAACATCAAAAGAAAAAAGACATGAAAGTATTAAGTTTGTTTGACGGTATGTCGTGTGGGCAGATTGCCTTGAACCGATTAGGTATAGAGTACGACACATACTATGCGAGTGAGATTGACAAGTATGCAATACAAGTAGCAAAGAAGAACTATCCCAATATGATTCACATTGGGGATGTTACAAAGATTAAGGCTGATGACTTTGGCGACGAGCAGATTGACTTGTTGCTTGGTGGAAGCCCATGTCAAGGGTTCAGTTTTGCCGGTCATCAGTTGAACTTTGAAGATCCTCGCAGTAAGTTATTCTTTGAGTATGTACGTTTGTTGAAAGAGTTGAAGCCAAAGTATTTCTTATTGGAGAATGTAAAGATGAAGAAGGAGAGTAGAGATGTCATCTCAAAGTACTTAGGTGTTGAGCCTATTGAGATAAACTCTGCATTGGTATCGGCTCAGAAGAGGTCACGTTTATATTGGACGAACATACCCAATGTAGGTCAACCAAAAGATAAGGGTTTAGTTATCAAAGATATTTTACAGGAGAGCGTAGACTCAAAGTATATACTGAGTCAAAAGATTCAAGATAGGATACAGATAACAAGAGAGGATGTCATAAGTAATCCAAGTATAGGTACTACAAAACCGGAGTTCAGAACGATTGGGCAAAGAGATGTCGTGTATGGTCACAACCAAAAGATGGGATGCTTGGTAGCTACTGACTACAAACAGCCCAAGCAAATAATTACCAAGCCAATACGGTTGGGTCACTTAAATAAGGGGGGTCAAGGAGATAGAATCTATTCTACTGATGGCAAGGGTGTGTGCTTGAGTGCAAACGGAGGAGGCAGAGGAGCAAAAATGGGTATGTATATGGATAATTTACAGGTTAGAAAGCTAACACCGGTGGAGTGCGAGAGATTGCAGACAGTACCTGACAACTATACTGATGGCGTGTCAGACACGCAGAGGTACAAGATGCTCGGCAACGGTTGGACGATTGACGTTATTACTCACATATTAAAAAATATATTATGAATGCAATACCAAAGAAAATAGAATCCATTATCATCAAGTTTGAAGAGGCTGATGAGTACACGTACATAACGTGTGAGAAATTACAAAACGATTTAGAAAAACATGGTTGGACTATCGACTACTATCTCGATGCCGAGCCATACAATTTAAGACCATTAAAAAAATAGAGACATGGTAAAAATGTATAGACTTTACAAGATAACAGATTCAAATGAAAGGATCTTCGCAGGAGATTTTGATAGCGAATCAAGAATGGAAAGGTACATCTTAAACAATAGTCAGTTCTACATGTATGAGTACGAGATGACAATTGTTTACATTCCAAACCCAATAACACTATGAAGACAGTATTATTAATATTACTAACGTCAGTCATGGCAATGGGTCAGACTGAACTTATTAAAACCATTAAAGGTAAAGCAGTTGTGATGCCGATTGGAACAAAAGCAACTGAATGGGATAAAGATTATGTAAAAATAATTGCAAAGATTAGTAATAATTTGAAGAATAATGTTATCTTACGGCACAACATTAAGGTTCAGAGACATGGAGCGATCCAGGTGGTATCTATGCCAAGGAATATCGTCTTTGTACGTGGTGTTGAAGTTAGAGAAACAGTAACATGGGAAGTTTATTACCCGAAAGGGACAACACTTTTAATCAAGAGATCAAATGGAGATGACGTTTAAACAGTACGCTAGAAGATGGGGTGGACTCAAGCTAAATAAGTTTATTGAGAATGCCCCCTACAATGGGTCGATGTTCAAGAGAGAACCCATACAAAGAATGCACGTTCTTGACACTGTCAAGAGAGACCACAAGAAGGTATGGACATTACTACAGAAGGGTAGTAAGCTTGTCATCTCAGCAGGTGACATCGTATCAAGAGAAACAGTAGGAAACTTTATTTCAAAGAAGCCTTGGAAAGAGAAAGGCTTAATAATTAAACTTAAATAATATGAGAGATTTTTTTAAAGGAACATACAATTGGTTCTACTTAGCAAATGCAGTGGGTACGATGCAAGACCTAAATGAAATAAAAGCATCGGGCAGAATATACCCTTGGGCATTCGATGCAATGGAGACAACAATCGACAGGTCAATAGATAGATTCTTTAAACATACAGACTTAAATTATTTACCATGAAAATATACTTAACAATAATGGGGTGTTTAATTTTTACATCCATCCTAATGGACACAGACTGCATCATCGATCATCACGTTGAGACAGACGTACACGCTGGTCGCAATGAGACCACAGATGACAAGGAGTACACCGAGGATCGTACACCTAAAAACAGAAGCTGGTTGACAAGTTCTGAGTGGAAAGGAGAACACCTATCCAGTTACAAGGAGAAGAAGAGGTTCAAAAAATGGAAGGAGCAACACATCAGTGACTTTATTGCATGGCTGAAGGTATCTGCCAAGGAAGAATCCAAGGTCAGTGGTATACCATATCAGTTGTATGTCGCACAGAGTATACTTGAGACACAGTACGGTACGAGTAGGCTATGCAAGGATGCAAACAACTACTTTGGACACAAGTTTAGAGGTAACAAGGAAGACCGGAAGATGTTTTTGGTTGCTGCTGATGACAGTCCAACAGATAGGTTCACAAGATACAAGAGTTCCTGGTGGTCTATGAGGCATCACAGTAAGATACTGAACGGTCGCTATCAAAAACGTATAAAAGGAGAGCCGACTATAGACAAATGGGTGGATTGTTTGTGTGGTGGACGTACAATTCAGCAGAGCCAAGCATACGTCAACGGTGGTGGTATGGTATACGCTACATCATGCTACAAAGGTGATGTCAGCTACGCACAGAAACTAATTAGAATCATTAAAAAGTATAAGCTATGAAAGTAAAAATTGAATTAGATGTATTGCATTTTATGTCTGTATTAAACCTGCTGATAGAAGCAAACAGAGGGATTGAAGAGATACCCGAAACAAACTTAGAGTTCAAGCTATTACAAGAGGCATATGAACAAGTAGATAGACAGTTCCAGGACCAGTATACTGATAAGATGGGTTATGAATTTGAGATGCAGTATCAGATAAAGGGATTGTTATTTGATAAAAGAATAAACAAAAACTAGTATGAATCCAATGACGATACTGAAGGTTATGAAAAAGTATCATCTAAGGTATGTATACTTGGTAGAGGTTAACGATGGAAAGTATATACTCAAGTCAAGATACGATTCTTCTGGACGAAAGCTATTAAAAAGAGATGTGCAGAAAGCAATAGAGGAAGGTGTAACATTTTTAGAATAAAACCGTAAACAAATGGAAACAACAAGACAGTTAGAAAATTGTAAGAGGTTGATAAGAGGTATTGAATACCTGCGTGGTCAAGAAGGAATGGATCCGATTATCAATCAAGTAAAAAAAGTATTACATAACAAATTAAATAAAATAAATGAGACCATCAGAGATATTTAATTCACTTCTGAATTCAGTTAGTGAAATTACAGAGACAAGCAGAGATGAAATCGTATCGACAGATACAAGGGCAGAGGTTTGCCAAGCTAGAAACCTATTCTTCTTAATGTGCAAACGTAGTGGTCTACGTCCAGTAGCAATACTGCGTATATGTAAAGACAATGGGTGGAACTCATTGGTTCACTCCACAGTAATTAAGAATATCAGTAAGGCTGAGAAGTTAGAAAAAGATAATAAACTATTTAAAAGACTAGTAGATGTTACAGAGCAAAATATTTGAGGATGCTGATAGTGACATCCGTTCAATACCTCTAGATGGGATTGGATACCAAGGACGTTTAGTAAAAGGAGTTAAAGTCGTAAGAGATAACGATACTCAAGAAGTAAAAATATACAATACGTCCCTTGGTGGAGATTTCTACAAGGAGGTAACTAAACAACAGTACAAAGTATTCGAAGCTGAAGGATGGGATGCTGGTGTGCAGTCCGTACAGATTGCTAATCTAAAACGAAACATTCGTGACAAGATACGACTCATGCATCAGGAACCAACCAACGGTAGAAGAGTAAAATTATTTCAAAACAAAATCAAAAAGTTAAAGGATGAGTTACAACAAATTGAGGCAGGTAGACATCAGTCATTTAATCGAGAAAAAAGGTAAGCAAAACTACCTATCATGGGCGAATGCATGGAATCAATTGAAGACCATGTATCCAGATGCACAACGTGAGGTTATTCTAGATGAGAATTCAAATAATTGCTTATACAATCACGATGGAAGGACTGCATGGGTCACAGTTATGGTAACTGTAGATGGATTGTCACACACTGAGCATCTGCCAATCATGGACTATAGAAACCAATCGATAACACTGGAGAAAATCACATCGTTTGATGCTATTAAAACTATTCAGAGGTGTACAGCTAAGGCTATTGCACTACATGGGTTAGGTATTAATCTTTGGATGGGTGAGGACACTAAGGTAGACCAGGCTAAACAGACATCAAAGACTACAGAGAAGATCCGTCCTAAGAAAGGAGACAAGGCTTGGAAGGACAAGATTGTACCTTGGATTAGTAAGAACAAAGACAAGATGTCTCTAGAGCAGGTCATCAGCACCCTGCAGAAAGGGTATTTTATTTCAGCATCACTAAAAAAGCACATTGAAGATGAGTACAATTCTAAATAAACTGAAAGACAACAATGAGTACTACCACGGAGTGGGTAAGCAGTACCTGTCAAACTCCGACATTGGAGCATTACTTAACAATCCAAAACTTTTTGGTGTATCTCGTGAGGATGACATCAATTTAGCCAAGGGTAGGCTATTCCATGAGATGCTACTTGAGCCTGACAAGGTAAATGACTTTCCAGTTATTGATGTGAGCAGTCGCAACACCAAGAAGTACAAGGAGGCACTAACGGATGACATTCCATTCATGCTACTGACTAAAGATGTCAATGAAGTGAATGGATATGTTGATGCAGTCAATGGCAACTTTGATTTTTGGAGTTTAATAAGTGGATCTGAGCATGAAGTACCTGCCATTGGAGAGTTTTTTGGTGTACAGTGGAAAGGAAAGGCTGATATCGTAACAGATACAGACATCTACGACCTAAAGACCACGCGTAGCATCAAGGAGTTTAGGTACAGTGCTAGACGTTACAACTACGACAGTCAGGCGTACATATATCAACAGTTATTTGATAAACCAATGACTTTTTTAGTTGTATGCAAGGAGACATTGCAGACTGGCTCATTCAATTGCTCTGATGAGTTCATTGCAGGTGGAGAGGAGAAGGTAAAAAGAGCGGTTGAAGTGTACAATCGTTTCTTTGGACCAGACTCTGACGAGGATATCAACTCGTATTACATCACAGACACCCTCTAATTTTAATTCTAAGAGACTTTCTACCCCTCAGTGGTATGAATAGTCAATTCAATATTTTTATTTCTTTACAATCAAAATTTCAAAACATGAGTGAGAAAATTTATGTCGGCAGTGGTGTCGAAAAATTCGATGGAGACCTGGTAGAGATATCAGTATGCCTATCTGACCTACCAAAAGAGTTTATGTTCGAGTACAATAGCAAGAAGTACATCAAGCTAAAGGTCGGTAAGAAGAGAAAAGAGGAGTACGGCAAGACGCATTACGTAACTGTTGACACGTACAAACCAGAGAAGAAGAAAGAAGAGGAAGATGAGATGCCGTTCTAAGACGAGTGACGGAGGAGACGAAAATTCTCCTCCCTACTCTCTCTCTATTTACTATTCTTTTTTTTATTTTTATTTATACTTCCCGTGAAGAAAAAATCGTCATAATTGACAGTATATTGAAAACCAATAAGTTAAACGTCGTAAAATCGGAATGAAAATGTCGAAAATCGTCACAATCTTTAAAAATATAAAGGAAGTTAATACTCCCTTCCATAAAAATATATCGTTTGTCCTTGAAAGAATTAAGACTGGTGCATCCAAAAATAGGATTAAAGACATCAGAAAATGTAAAGACAAAGCCAAGAGACAAGAACTAAAAAAGGGGTTACCTGCCGTATGTTTTAGTGGTAAATTCAATAAAAGAAACTCAGAGTCTATAGAAGAACACAGTGGATTTATATGCCTAGACTTTGATGGATATGAGAAACAGAAGGATCTCTTAATTGATAAAGAGAGATTCACAAAAGACAAGTATGTATATGCTTGTTTTATATCTCCATCTGGTAATGGTCTAAAGGTTATCGTCAAAATACCAGAGGAAGAAGAAAATCATGTAAATTATTTCAAGGGGCTAGAGGCGTACTTTGACTCTAAGTATTTTGATAAGTCATGTAAGGATATATCTCGTGTATGCTATGAGTCATACGATCCATTGATACATATAAATGAGAATTCAAATACTTGGGATATCCTAGCTGACATTGAGTACAAGGAAGTTACAGTCACAGAAAAAAGAACGATACCAATAACAGATGAGAACAAAATCGTAGATATACTTTTAAAGTGGTGGGAGCGAAAGTATCCTATGACAGAAGGACAGCGTAATCAAAATTGCTACATACTTGCAATGGCTCTCAATGAGTATGGTGTCAGCCGGTCTCTTGCCCAGTTTATTTTACATCAATACGAATCTAATGGATTTAGTCGTAGAGAGATAGACAGAACTATTGAGTCAGCATATAGTAACACAGCAAAGTTCAACACCAAGTATTACGAAGACGATGAGTTAGTAACATACGTTCGTAATCTACGCAAGAAAGGATACAGTCGTAGAGAGGTGAAGATGGAGTTTGAAAAAAAAAATATAGATGGGGAAGCCGTAGACAACGTTATAGACACGCTAGAGAACGAGCAAAAAAATCAACAGTTTTGGGTCATAACAAAGAAAGGGAATGTGTCAATCGTACACATCGCATTTAAAAACTTTCTAGAAGAGAATGGTTTCTATAAGTTCTGTCCAGAGGGTGGTAGGAACTATGTATTTGTAAAGGTAACTAACAACCTAATCGACCATACTTCAGAGAAGGAGATAAAGGACTTTGTATTAAACTACTTAATTGACTTAGGAGATAGCTTTGTGTATAACTATTTTGCTGATAAGACACGATTCTTCAAGGAAGACTTTCTGTCTCTACTATCAACTATAGACATATACTTTATTGAGGACACCAAGGACACTGCGTATTTATACTATCGAAACTGTGCAGTAAAGATAACAAAGACATCCGTAGAATCAATTGATTACTTTGATTTAGGAGGATACGTTTGGAAGGATCACGTTATTGATCGTAGCTTTAAGATGTGCAAGGTTGGTGATTGTGACTACAAGAAATTTGTAAATAATATATGTGGAGGAAGCGAGACACGTATTACATCAATGGAATCTACGATTGGATTTCTGATGCACGGTCACAAAAACCAATCATTCTGCCCAGCTGTGATACTTAACGATGAGGTTATATCAGATAACCCTGAAGGAGGTACAGGTAAGGGACTTTTTATGAATGCACTTGGTCACATGAAGAAAGTAGTTACTATTGATGGCAAGTCCTTCAACTTTGAGAAGTCATTCGCATATCAGCTAGTGTCAGCAGATACACAGATACTAGTATTTGATGATGTTAAAAAGAACTTTGATTTTGAACGTCTATTCAGTGTCGTAACAGAGGGTTTGACATTAGAGAAAAAGAATAAGGATGCAATCAAGATACCATTCTCTAAGTCACCAAAGATAGCTATCACTACAAACTATGCTATTCGTGGTGCAGGTAATTCATTTGCTAGACGTAAATGGGAGTTAGAACTACATCAGCACTACAATAAATCATACACACCTTTGGATGAGTTTGGTAGGTTAATGTTCGGTGATTGGAGTGAGGATGATTGGTGTCAATTTGATAACTATATGATACAGTGTTTACAGTATTATATGACTAATGGTTTAAAAGAAAGTTCGTTTGTAAATTTAAAAATTCGACAGTTATCAGCAGAAACAACTCACGATTTTATTGAGTGGTGTGGTCTTATTGAGGGTCAGGTTGGTTGCGATCTTTTACAGTTTGACACAAGGATATACAAGCACGATTTGTATAATAAATTTATTGATGAGTATCCTGACTACGCACCCAAGGCAAAGATGACTATTAGTAGAACAAGATTTTATAAATGGCTTAAATCATTCTCTTCGTTTAGCACAAAAAAGACATTAGAAGAAGGAAGGGATACGATTGGGCGATGGATTATATTTAGGAAAGATGAATAAAAAAGCATTGACACTAACGGCATTGATTATGTCTATTATCATCCTACTGATTTTTAAGGAGTACAATATTCGTAAGGAGGTTAGACACGTACCTCTGACTGACGTACCTATTCAGTACAGCTGGGAAGGTGAGGGGTATGACACTGTTGTTTATACCGAGAGAGAAATTAATTTATGTTACTAAAATTTAATAAAGATGTTTATAAAAGGTGATTCAACATTAGGATCTAATTTACTAGAAGGAGTGGCTATTGATCGTTTCAATAAACTAAGTCAAGAGGAAAAGGATTTAGAGATAATGCTAGTTGATGAGTTTAAAAGAGACTACAGGAACAGTTGGTTGCTTCAGATTCTGTGTTCATATAGAAAAAGCTACTATGGATTTAGAGACTTACTTTGGTATAGAGATATTAAAAATTTAATATTAGAAGGCAACCTTTACATGGCTTTATTTGAACTTGATAACTGGGCATTTAGTGATGCTATGATAGAGGAGAATATAAACAACATAAAACCAATGGGGGTTGAGGTTGACCTGAAAAATAAAAGGAACTCTGATGGTTTATTTACAATTGATGGAGATTTAATACTATACAAAGTTTATCCCACTGATGAACAAACACCTAGTAAGATAGATGACACTATTATTATTACTAATCCGGTTGGCACTATAGAATTCGGTGATCAAATGATATGTAAGACCGCTGCTAGTTTATTGAGTAATAAAGTTTTGCTTAGAGTTCCGTATCCTATCAGAATGTTAGACCATCCTATGGGAGCAATACTTTTTAATCCAAAAGAAATTTAATCAGATGGATGCAAAAGACATAGTATATGGATTGATACTAGTAGGATCATTGATATTTATTGCCTTTACTTCAACTATTGTTTACTTTGAAATGGAAGGAAATGAAATAATACATAAACATACAGAAATGAAAAAGAAAGTAATACTAACAACAGACAGTCGTAAGCATTTTTCACTAGAGCCTAATGACACTGGGCTTTCAGTGGAGTACACGGACACCTTGAGCCATTTTAAAATAAGGCTTACTAAAGAAGAGGCTATAAATATATTTGAAGAAATAATTAAATACGTAAAAGAAGATATACATGGAATTTAGAGACTATCAAAAAGAGATAATTAAAAAAGGTGTTAACATAATTAATAAGTATAGTTTTCTATACCTAGCAATGGAGGTAAGGACTGGAAAAACCCTGACATCATTAGGTATAGCTGAAGCAATGGGATGCAGAAACCTACTGTTTATAACAAAAAAGAAAGCAATATCATCAATTGAAGATGACATATCAAAGCTACATCCATCATATGTATCATATGTAAAAAACTATGAGTCCTTACACAAGCTGCCGGATAAGGTAAAGTTTGACTTTATAATAGTTGATGAGGCTCACTCAATAGGTGCGTATCCTAAGCCATCAGGTAGATCAAAGAAAGTTGCTGAACTTATACGCAAACATAGACCACTGGTCATCCTTATGTCGGGAACGCCAACCCCGGAGTCATACTCGCAGATGTATCATCAGGTATATGGTATATTAAAAAATCCATTTAAGAACTTTAGAAACTTCTATCGATTTGCAGATGTGTATGTGAACAAGAAACAGAAAGTAATAAATGGTAGAGTAATAAATAACTATGACGATGGAAAGATGGACATAGTGAACAAGATGAAACCCTACACCATAAACTACACACAACAGGAGGCGGGGTTCGACTCTAGCGTAGAGGAGGAGGTGCTATGGGTTCGTCCAAACCCAATCGTTGAGGAATACGTCAAGGAGCTGAAGAAGGACTTGGTCATTAACATCGATGACAAGTACGTCCTGGCTGACACGCCTGTAAAGCTGATGCAGAAAACACACCAGCTATGCTCAGGGACTGTCAAGTTTGAAGATAAATCAGCAACAGTCATAGATACATTCAAGGCTCAGTTTATAAAAGACTACTTCAAAGGTAAGAAGATAGGAATATTCTATAAGTTCAAGGCTGAACTAGATGCGTTGAAGACGGTATTTGGAGATAATTTATGTACAGAGATACATGAGTTTGATAATACAGATAAGAATATTGCTCTTCAGATTGTATCTGGTCGTGAAGGAACAAAACTAAGTAAAGCTAAGTACTTGGTATTCTATAATATAGACTTCAGTGCTACATCATATTGGCAGGCACGAGATCGTATGACAACCAAGGATCGGAAACACAATAAAATATATTGGATATTTTCAATTGGAGGAATTGAAAAAGATATTTATAAAAGTGTAACAAATAAAAAAGATTATACGTTAAAACATTTTCGTAGAGATTTCTTAGATTTGTAATATGACTGAGCAAAAAATCCAATCGAAAAGAATCAAGCAATTAGAAGCTGACGGCTACTACGTAATCAAGCTCATACAGACTAATAAAAATGGAATTCCCGATTTGGTGGCAATAAAAAAAGACTGCCAATGCGTTCTATTTAGTGAAGTAAAGACACCAAAGGGAAAGTTGTCTAAGCTTCAAGAGTACCGATTAAAACAACTTGATGAACATGGATTTAAAACTGAAGTATTCAGAGGGTAGCATTATCTTTGAAACAGAAGAGTCGTTTATAGATGAACTAGAAGTACTAGGAGATCAATACATTTACGATATCTTAATGCAGATGAAGGACCTCTGCCATAGCCTACCAAACAAAAAAGGAGAACTACAAACTTACGGAGGTGTATCCCACGAGGATACGCCTTTGTTTTTTGAAATAACAGTCCTTAAAGAAAAGAACAGCAAACCCTATTTTTTGGAGATAGTTCAAACATCAACAGATGAGTACCTGGACTATGTCTTGACAAAACAAACCATTAATCAAATAACATCTCGTGAAACTAACAGCTTATGAAAAGGAACGGCTGATCTATATTAATAGAACCATGGACGAGCTTCATAATAAGCTCAACGCAATCTATGAGAACCTAGTTGATGGGAGTACCAATGAACTAGCACTAGAGATTGTATGCATGATTGCAGATTTACAGGTGTTACTAGAATCAACAAAAGAATGAAAAAGAAGACAAATAGACCACGTATGCCAAAGTGGTTCAACCCAGAATACGCAGACTTCTTCCGAAAGAATCTGACGCAAGTAGAATTTGAGTCGTGGATGCAAGCTAAAGATGGTATGATCGATGAAGTTCTTTCACAGGGTATCAACCCACAGGACGTATCACACTATTGGTACAAGGGTAAGAACTATTCGATATTTGCCAAGAAAGACAAGCTTGATTTTAACGAACTAACTGATGGTTTAATACTATCAATTAAGGACTATGCTCCTAAGTTTGATAAGATAGATAGACCGCCAGTAGACAACTCATTATTATACTGCATATCTCCAACCGACTCACACTTTGGAAAGCTAGCCAGAGCATACGAGACAGGATCCGAATATAATTTAGAGTTGACTAAAGAAAAATTTAAACTAGGCGTAAATGGTTTGATGAAGTACGTAGATGGGCTTCCTATCGACAAAATAATTATAGTAGGGGGAAATGATGTCTTACATACAGATATGTCCAACAGCACAACAAAGGGAACGCCACAGGATACATCGGGTATGTTCTATGATATGTTCAATACAGCCTTTACTGCATACATAGATATGATCAACCTACTACTACAGAAAGCTGATGTGATGTACATCCACTGTATGAGTAACCACGACTACCACGCAGGGTGGTATTTTAGTAAGGCACTTGAAGCATACTACACCAACAACACCAACATTACATTCAATACGTCACCATCGCATCGTAAGTACGTACAGTATGGTCTAAACCTTTTAGGCTTTAGTCATGGCGATGGAGCTAAAGATAATGTCCTTGTGGACCTAATGAAACGAGAATGTAAGAATGCATGGTCAAAGTCTAAGTTTGGATATTGGTATCTTGGACACTTACATCACCATATCAGAAAACAAGACAATAAGATAATCGGTAAGGATCAGGCTGATGTAATGATGATACGTGGCAGTGAGAAAGATATACAAGACAAGGTACAAGTACAGTACCTACGATCAATATCGGGAACAGATAGCTACCATCATAAGTTTGGTTACGATAGCCCCAAAGCAATGGAATCATTTCTTCACCACCCTGTAGAGGGACAAATAGCGAGGTTTACAAAGTTTGTATGAGAATGATATTCCTAGCTGTTGTATGGATTACTGTACTAGCACCATATTTTTGCATACCATATGTAATAATTAGGCACTACCTTAGTAAGCCCAATCAGCATCCCCCAGAAGCTCCTCCGAGTCAAGCCACCAATCGTCCCACTGAGCATTCTCAGCAACCTTCCAGTCAGGAATCTTCTTGATAGCATCCTCTGTGACTAGTGACATTGGACACCATTTTAACCTATTGTTAGGATAGACTGCTATCTGACCATTCGTGAGCTTGACAACATTCATCTCTTTATGCTCCTCTAATAGCTCAGAGTCACCTACGTCCATGTATCCTAGACCTTGCTTCTCAGGCATGCAATCTAACGTAAACCAATAGTGTCCTTGAGCGATTTTACCACCACCCATATTTACAACCATAGGTACGTCTTGTAGCTGTGCTTTTACAAACAACTCAATGTCACCTGACAAGCACTCCCACATCTGTATTTTATGAAGAGGCAAGGGTTTATGTTCGCTCTCTGGCTCAAACCAATAAATACAGTGTGGTGGCACTTTATCGTAGCAGGCAGCATAATTATCCACCCAAACTTGAAAGCACAGTGGTCGGTTTCTTAATGCCCTTACAGAGACTAACCATGCCTTCTCCCACTCATTATCTGGACCACCCCATGCATCTTTTCTTACATACACCCTAGCTTTAGGTAGATTCACGTTTCTCATCCTACCTTTTCTTTTTCTTTCGCAAGCATCTCCCATGCTCTGCCTAATCTTGTTAGACCTATACCACCACCAAATCGTGGGAAAAATTTATAAGACAAGAACTCTTCTAGCTCTGCCTCTACTCTTTCTTTACCAAACAATTCAAATAGTTTATCAGCATATGTACCATCCATAATAGTATAGAAAAAGTCTCTCATCTCTTTAGGATTACAACTGCGTTCAGCAGTACCAAATGTTTCCTGTCCGTATAGAATGATGTCACACTTGTTGAATTTTCCATCGCCTATGTATCTCATATTCCAAAACGGTGATGTTCTAATAGGAAATGTTTCTAATGATATTGAATGACCCACCTCTTGCCACATTCTAGCTTCATGCTCATCTTCTAAAATAGGAGCGGCATATCTTTCACTTGTTGTATTGTAGTCAAGCTGTTTAGGTGTGTTAAATCCTAAGTACTCTACAATCTCTACATTTAGCTTTCTAAGCTCATCAAAGTCTCCCTTTGACTCAAACTCAAACATAGGAAAAATCTTCTCATGTCTCCCCGGTATAGGCTCTTTCTCATTTCTATAGGATGTAGAAACACAGAAGCATCCTTTCCAATGAGGATTCTTTAGTAGCTCATACTCTAGCCACATCTGTCCTGTTTGCGGTAGCGGCCAGACAAGTCCATCATATTCAAACGTTGCAACAGAATGAGGGTTCTCACATGCTGCTAAAATTGATTTTCTACTTTGTGAAGGTACTTCTATGTAGCCTTTAGATAAAAAAAAATCTCTCAGTTTCTGAGTAATTTCGTGGTAAGTTACTGTTTGTTTCATTGTATATAATTTTTCGGCAAATTAAGAATTTTTTTATTTCTTTTTAACACATTAAAGATAATTTTTTCTTATTTGCGTCCTCCTTCTCCTTTGCGACCTCTGTTTATCGATGGTTTAACAAATCGCCCAGTTGCATGATCATAGTCCTTACCTTTTATCTTCAGTCCCTTCTTAGCTGCTTTACGTCTAATGCGTTTCAACTCAGCTCTCTTCTTGAGACCCATCTTGGTTGTGCTTCTCTTTACGTCCTGCTTCAGCTTCTTTTTGTAAGATGCCTTACCTTTAGCAGACTTGTAATACTTCATTGTTTTTCCTGCCATAGTTACTTGTTTTTGAAAATATC
>Ga0208666_1000266_pt1 | contig 26327 bp, 31 predicted proteins | sample 5B_taG_FD_184078 | JGI IMG/M metagenome (GOLD analysis project Ga0208666, IMG submission 184078) | Marine viral communities from the Subarctic Pacific Ocean - 5B_ETSP_OMZ_AT15132_CsCl metaG (SPAdes) (version 2) | ecosystem: Environmental > Aquatic > Marine > Oceanic | place: Pacific Ocean...
AGTTGGATTATAAGCAACACCCTTAATAAAACCCCACCAGCCACCTCCAGCTTCATCATAAATTTTATTAAAACTTTTCATTTCATCAGATTCCATATTTTTAGCTGCAATCTTTTGATTTGTTTCAATAAATTTATTTATACTTTCATTTGAAGATTGTTCTCCCTGACGAAATAAATCTAAACTTGGATCAACCGCTTCAGCCTGCAAGGCTCCTTGAACACCAGCTCTATATAAATCACCAAAAAAATCTGTAACTTGATTTTTGCCAAATGTTCTTTCTATAGCTGTATCTTTTTCAGCTGAAGGTAAATCCGAAGAAACGGTTTCCGAAACTAATTCCGTATCTGCGTTTACGGGTGCTACAGTTTCCTCCACAACCGCACCCGGTGCTGTGGGATCTGTCTTTCCCAATTCTTGGGATTCATAATATTTTATAACAGCTGCAATATTTTCTTCAGATTCACCTGCATCAATCATGCGCTGAACAATAGCTTCTATTTCATTCATATTAAACTATTTTATTTTGTTGTATATTTTTGCAATAAATCAGCCGCATTCATTTCATCTTGAGTTGGTGGCTTAAATTGATAACCTATATCTTTAGCCTCACCCGGTTTTGCACCACTTAGTTTTAAAACTTTATTTATAAATTCTTGTGCACTAATTGACTTTTTAAATTCTATAGCCTTAGTATCTGGAGTACCAGCTAATTTTATTTTAATTGCATCTGTAACTTTTTCATTATCATCAGGCCCTATAAATTCCACAGTTTCTAAGCCTATTCTATCTAAAGCTTCTTCAACTTGAGGATTAATTACATCAGTTCCGTCTTCATTTATAATAAGTTCTACATCTCCTGTAAATACTCCAGCATTATTCATACTAATACCTAAGCTAGGAGACGCTTCCTGTATATTTTCATATACTGTAGTTATAGTTTCTTTTCGAGTTTTTTCTTTTCTTGTATCTGCAGTTTCTTTTTGAGGAGTAGGAGGGGTTATTTTAGTCATCTTTCCAACACTAACTAATTTACCATCAAAATTATCAAACGCATCTTGTTCTTTAAGACTTTGAACTAATAGATTTTGATAAGCAGCTGCAATATCTTCATCAGTCGCAGTTAATGCGTCTGATCTATTTTCGCCTAACTGATTAGCCCAAACATCTTCTTTTTGTTGTGCTGTCATAGCATTATATGCGGCAACTTGTCCTACTAATGTTGAAGACGAAGCCTTCACTATAGCATCTACGTCTACAGTTTCATAAAATTGATTAAAAGAACCAGCGTCTGTTTTTATAATTCTAGATTTAGGATCACTTAAAAATTCTTTTTTAATGTTGCCTTTATTTGTAAGTATTTGTTTATCAACGTCTTTTAAAAACTCAACATCAGTTGCTGGTATATCATATATTAATGAATTTCCAGATTGAAGATATTTTGCTGAATTTAAAGTTCTAATTTCCGAACCATCTTTTCTATATGCAGTTAAATCTATACTACCATCCTCTAGTTGATTCATTTTTATGGTTCCACTATCAGACATAGCACTTATATTTTGCATAAATTCCTGATTAATAATAGCATCTGCGCCAGTAGCTGCAATACCTTTTGTAATACCAATTTCTTGTGCATTATTTATAGATATGTATTCTCCTATATCTCCTTGTAGAGCTTTAACATAAGCTTCAGCATTAATTAGTGTTGAATAAGAATCTTGTAATAATTTATTATAGTACGCTCTATTTTGAGGATTTGTTTCAGTAAGCAATGCTATTTTAGCATCACCATACTGTTTTATAGCATTATCAGCAATAGGCTTTAATTGACTAGATAATTGATAATCTCTAGTTTTTTGTGTAAAATTAGCAGACATTTTAGCTTTTTCAAAATCTACTTGATTATATAAATTTTGTTGCTTTTTTAATTCAGCCTCTTGTTCTTTACGAATTTTTTCTTGTTTTAAAGCATATGCATCAATACCTTTTGAAATATTTTTTCCAAATTGTGCAATTCCTGCTCCATATATTTCTCCTACTTTTGCAGGCTGTACTATTTGTGGATTCCTATAACTCATAATTTATTGTTTAACTGATCCGTCTGGATTTAAGGTTTGTTGATTTGAGTTTGTAGCATTAGCTTGCATATATGATCCAGCTATATTACCTAAAGCATTAATACCACCACTTATCGCTGCCGCTTTACCTGCTTGAGCCGCGTTTAAATCAACAGAAGCTTGTGTGCTTAACCCTGATAATCTATCCAGCTGTGCCATTTCTCTATTTTCTTTAGCCCCAAACATATATTGTTGTCCAGCTATGTCTGCTTGTTGTAGTCGTTGAGCTTCACTGATTTGTAATCCTTGCATTCTTTGTGCTTCACTAAATTTAACTGCTTGCAATTGTGCTTCTCCTTGAGCTTTAAGTCTTTCATTAGCAACCTCTTGTTTTTCAATATCTGCAGAAACTTGTTTTTTACTTTGTAAAGCTGCTTGTGCTAAAGCTGTAGCCCCACCCGCACTTGCTCCTGTAGCTCTTAAAGTATCTAGTGTATTTGCTAAAGCTAAATCAGACTGTTCAATTTGTATTTCTGCAGCACCAGTTGCAACACCTAAATCGCCATAAGGATTAGACATTATGCCACTAAGATCGCTAGCCATTGAACTAATATCTTTTACATTAGCATAAGGGTTTACAATAGGTTGTCTCGCATTTTCTAATGCAGTAATTTTTGCGTTGGTTCTCTTTTTTTCATCTTGAGCCTCTTTCCTTCGCTTATTAGCAGAACCAACACCTATTGCGGTTCCTCCAATAGTTGCTACTGCACTTATTATTGCTGCTGCTATCATTGCCATAATTAACTTGTTTTAAATTTAAACTCTTCATAATTAAATGAAACTAGTATATTTTCTAATTTTTTTATATCTTTAATATTATTAGGGTTTTTGTGTATAGTAACAAAAACAGAATCTGCATGTGCATATATTATTCTTTGTTCCCCCGCTTTAGAAGTTTTATAATATGGAGCACGATGCTTAGTTATTTCAGTATCTTTATCATTAATAGCAGGCTGATCAAGAGTTTTGATAGACACAGTGCCATTCATTAAAAACCAAGCATGATCATAATTATGTATCATTCCCATAACTATTTGTCCTGCTTTCATTTTCATTTCTCTTAAATATATTTGATCAGTAAATTTATGAGAAACAGGTATAGCATCGTTTTTTACTATTTTACCATTATTATGTATTAAACTTGTATCGTTTTTTAATTTTACAATTTCCATTAATAAGATGATTCTATGTAATCCGAAGATACAGCAAATAATTCTTTTGCGCCCCCTGGATCAGTAACAGAATCAGTAGATACTTTAACTGTTGCAAAATAACCTTTAATACCTGTAACAGCATTACCAAATATTACTTCTCCAGCCGCGGCTACACTGTTGTTTACTAAATTAGCTTTGTATTTGTTTTCCATACGTACAAATCCAGCATAGTTAATTGGTGGAGTTAATACAGCAGGAAATTGGTTACCGTAATTATCATAAGCGCCTTCATTATAACTATATACCTTTGTAGTTACATCTTGATTTACAGCAGATACAGCTATAGGATTACCAACTTTTTGTAAATCTGATTTAAAACTATCAACTTGCCATCCATTATCTCCTTCATAATTAACTGTTTTAAAGACCTTTGATAAGCTAACTTGAGGATTAAATACAAACTCTATAGAAGATGCGCTTGTGGCACCATAAAACGTCCCGTGGCTTACATCGGGGCTATAATGAACATATAGCGCAGCATCATTAAAAGTATAAAAATTATTTTTTAAACTTGTTCCTAATGTTGGCTTATAAGTATAAAAACTTTCCCAACCCTTTACATCTTCATTAAATGATAATGTATGATATGTAGGATTAGGAGCAGGAGCTCTATTCATATCTGGCTGTAATGATAATACATATTGTTTATTGTAAATATCCCACATACCCATTGCTTTGCCATTTGTAGTTGTACTGTTTAATGAACTTAAATTATCTCTAAAAAAGTCATACATTCCATATTTAGATATTTCAGATATACCATCAACTGATAATCTTAATACCGCGTTTCTTTCTTTATCCGTAAAATATTTTCTATAACCGTATACCGCAAAGCTTTCTGGATTTTTACTTATACCAAAGTTTCCAGCAAAAGCTTGTATTTGACCAATTACATTAGGTCCAGTAGTTACAGTAGCATTTCCTTCAGCTGAATAAATTGCATCTTTATCAATTAAAGCTCTATTAACTTTATTTTCTTGAAATATTATAAGATTTGTATCTTCCGCATATAATTTTTGTATTGAACCATTAGCAGGATCAACGGACTTAGTAATATCTTCACCAACTGAAAATACATTAGTATCATTAATACCTGTTCTTGAATTAAATACTCCTGAATATATTAATGAATTTTGTTTATGTATAGCATTAGGTTCAGATTCAACTAAATAAGCGCGCACACCATAATCTACATTAGTATTATTATAACCACCACGTATTCTAGCTTCTTCTACAAACCATGATTTTTGTTGATTTGCAGTTGCATCTTGTGGAATAGCTTTAGAAGAACCATTAATACCATTCCAAATAACATTATCGCCGCTTGCATCTACAACTTTTCTTAATATAAAGCTGTTGAAATATTTAACTTCTACTACTGCTGCCATATTTTATTATTACTTATTTATTATATTTATTACTGCCCTGTTTCTGATGGTGTTGCAGTTCTAGTTAATTTTTCTCCAGTACTATTAAATTGAGCCGCCCATCTTCTATCTTGATCAGTATAAGCAAAGTTATTTGTAATTTGTTGGCCTTTACCTTTTACCCATGAATTCCACGTCCCATCTCTACCTGTTTTGGTATTATTAAATGCGGGAGTATAAGTATGCCATTTGCCAGAGGATTGACTAGTTGGTGTCCATTTTGTTGATAATGCTGAATCTGTATAAAATTGAGTTACATATTTACAATGCCACTCTTTCGCAAAAACTGAAACAGACGGAGTTGAATTTTTTAATGAATTAACACTTGCACTATCGCCACTTGACGAAACTTTATATTCAAAAAATGTTGGGGACGAGGAGGAGCAAGTAGGATAATCTTTAGGATAATAAAAATCTCCGTATTTTATTGTTATTTTATAACGATTACCATTATAAAAAACAGATGTTGTTTCAGGGCATCTAACACTAGTTAATATTGGATTTAAATTATTTAAATTTATAGTAACTATTCCTTGAGAATTATTTCCAATGCTATGCCCATTATAATATTGTGCTTGTCCCCAAGGATAACCTATTATAAGTCTGTAATCACCAAACTTATCTGCTTCTTGTTTATATCCTTGATCTTTACCAATTGCAAAAGTCCTATTAGCTTTGCCAAATAATGATTCATAATTACCATTAGCCCCATAATATTGCGTCATAACAGACATTACATCTTGAACACTTATTTGTGGAAAATTATTTCCTAAAACTGGATCTGCACTCGTAGCTTGATTTATAACACCTTCTTTATTTATTGTATTAAAACTTGTATCAGATGAAAATATATTAAATCCAGAGCCAACAGAGCTAGCTTCATAATTTACTTCTTGTGCACCACCAAAAAATATTTGTTTATTTTCTATATCCGTTGCTCTTACCCAAGGGCTTGCCGCATTTGGTCTATATTGTAAAAAACAAGGCCAAGTTACATAAGGACCTTGTGCCCAGTTTGTTCCTGGGTTTGAACCTCCACCTGTAAACTGATTTCCTAAATTAGGGACTGAATATTGTTGTAATTCAAAATCAATACTTATATATGCTGTGCCTTGTGTTAAGTTACTTGCTGATTGATTACTATTATAAATAATATTATTGTTTTTATTAGTTATAGTAGGAGCTTGATCTTGTACAGCTTTACAATTACTATCTGCTACAGTAACAGCCGCTTCTGTTGGAGATGCTAAATTATCGTTTAATTGCAACGCGGTTATAGGTTGTCTTAAATTATCTATAATGGAATTTTGTTGAGCTGCATTAGTCACATCTGATACCCAATAAAAACCTTGACTTATTGCTCCTAACCCTCCTGTTATGGTTTTGCAATCAGCAAAAGCTCCATTAGCAGGTTCAGCACCAACAGTTGTATTTATAAGACAAGTTGTGCTTAGCGCGCCATTAGCTGATCCTCCGTCTGCATCTGTTAATGTAACCGTACCGGAAAAAGATCCTGTAGCAGTTCCTGTTAAATCTTGCAATACACCAGTAGATGAATTAATTGTAATTGGTGATGTAGGATCACCATTAATTAAACTCCACACTAAACCTTGACTTGTATAACTTCCTCCAGTATTTGAGCCATTATTTCCTGTAAATGTAAATATGTCTTGTGTTCCTGGAACAACTGCTATAGTTGACGGACAATTAGTTATTTGAGGTGAAGCATTTATTAGACTAGCTTGGTAATCTATTAATGTAGAGGCGCCTGTAGCTAAGTCCTGAACATTGAAATTAAATGTAAAATTGTTTTGATTAGGGTCAGAATTAAAAAAGAAATAAGCCGATGTTTGCAGTGCATACGAATCATATGCATATGTTGCTCCGTTTGGCGTTGGAGTTCCGCCTGCTGTTTTAATTATAATTATACCTGTCCTATTAGCGCCTGTTCCGTCTACTATAGTATTTATATTAACTTGAGAAAGGGGTATAGGATTATCAGTTAAATCTAATGGCCAAAAATCATTTGTAATAACTGAATTTATTCCATTTGCTTCAGATTGAGTATAAGTAATAGGACTAAAGCCTGTTGGATTTTGGTTACCGGTATTAATTGCTAAATTTAAATCAGATATAAGACCTGTTGTTGAAGTTTCCCAATAAATATCTAATAATGATAAAGTAGGGCTTGTTTCATATATACCTAATAAAATATTGTAATTACCAGAAGCATGTATATCAGCACCTATAGGATTTGTAGAATCACCCTGTGTTGATCTTGCTAATAAAGGATTTGATTTAGATTGATAAATATCAGAGTAATCTGTTGTTGTGCCTAATATATCATTTTGTTCTCCAATAGTAGATACCGTATCTGATGATTGACCAGGATAATATTGTTCATTAAAACCAGGAATGCTAGTTGAAGCATCTGGCGTAACTCTTCCAAACAATTGTACAGAACTTCTAAATTGTTTTTGTTCTGGCCCCACTTCGCTTAAATCACGTGGTACTTTATTTATATTATCATTTAAAAGAGTTATATAAGAAACTGTATCTTTAGGATCATCTAGTAATCCCCCAGGATCTTGATTTAAAATACCAGGTAAATAAACATTATAATAATCTTGTTCTGTTTGTTTTACAACAATTTTATACGAATACCAGCCAAGCGGATTATAACTAGCTGATCCCGTATTTCCATTATATAATCCTGCTCCGCCACCTGTAATTTCACTTGTAAATAAAATTTTTAATGAATCACCAGGCCAAGTAGCTGGTAAATTATTAGCTGTTGTTTTATAAGGATGATAATATGTTGATCCCTTAAACACACTACCGCTTTCAGTAACATCATCTGCTGTTACAGAAGATAAAATCACTGAAGATGTTCTTCCAAATTTATCTGATAAAACTATACCAACTTGGTAATTTCTATTTTGTTTTAAAGTATGCATAGGATACTCAGTAATACTTGTATCCCATTGTGTTTCATTTGTTCCTGAAACATTAAATGCTGATTTATTAGATGCATTTACTGAATATTCTATATTAGCAGGGGGTGTATGTTTGTCTTGAAAATTACTATATACAACCCTATTGCTAATTATTTCTTGGCCAAAAGCTTTTACAGGTACTTTATCGTATACTCTTATTAAATCTGCATTTGGTAAAGTTTTAAAAGGTTTTCTTGCTTGATAATTATATTGCACAATGTCCGTACTATTAGATGCAAAATCTGCTGTTTGTACATCAATAGTATCTATAACCTTTATAGTAGTGCCATCAGATTCTTTATACAAAATTTCAATTTCATTTACTTTAAAATTATCATTTAATTGATTAGCAGTAGAAGGTAATGGTATTTGCAATAAAATATTATCTACCTTATTTTCCATAAAATTAACCACTGTACTTCTATATGTTGCATTTTCATCTTTAGAATTACCACTAGGAGTAGCGTTTTCTAAAAAATATCCATCTTGATCCGGTATAAAAGCGGGTTGAGTAAATGGAGCAATTAGTGAATATTCGTTATCATCAAATTTAAATCTATAACTAAATCTTACAAATTTATCATTTAAATAATTTGGATCCCCTGGATAACCGGGATCCGGCGGGGTGGGGTGATATGGATTTGGTGCACCATTTGGTAAATTTTCGCTAGTTCTATCATACATAGCTGTTTCATAAACACCTGTATTTGCACCTGTTTCTTTATAAAGCTGTATAGGTTCAAACGGATTATATTTAGCAACTGATATTTGTTCTTCTGTAGTATAATATGTAGGGTTTGTAGCAGGCGCTATAGGTGCTGCAGAATTAATATTTATTTTACGAGGTTGATTTCTGTTATCTGTAAAAAATAAAAAGTTTTCTAAAACATTTACACCAATAATTAAATTAGTTGTAGCAAAATTTAAAAATGCACCTTTAAGTAATGGTGTTGCAGTATTTGAATTTACATTATAAGAGTAAACAAAATTATTTGCCGTAGGATTAAAAGCTTCAGGATTGGTTGAAGATGGAGTATAATCTGTTAAAAATATATAAATAACCTCATTAGTTGCATCTGTAAATTGTCCAATAGCGGTAAGATTAGGTACACCGGTTAAAGATGCAAAATCTATAAGCAATTTATTACCTCTTACATTTTGTAAGGATCCTACATCAGCACCTTCAGATCTGCTAACTTGTATATTAATTCCTTCTCTATATTCACCTGATGGTAGTAACCTAGCATCAAGATCTTTATTCATTTTGGATTTAATAAAAGCATTTTTTACTTCAGCCATTTAATTTTAGTGTTTAATCCACTTGGATTTATTAGTCATTACTTGAGTAAATTCTTCTAACTTAATATTAGATAATCTAATTTTAGCATTTCTTAATTTAGAGCTTCGCTCACGCTTTAATCTATTTATTATATATTCGGGTATATTTATACGACTAGCTAGTATAGCATGACTTATATGAGCATATAAAGCTTCCTCGGCCATTTTAGGCACTTTCATTGTTGCATCATAAGCAACACCATCTGATATATACTCTAATATTATCAATGCCCCGTTTAAATCACTTGAAAAAGACATCTTACCAAGTCTTTCATCTATTGTAAACCATCCATTTACTTGTGTTAATTCTGGATCTAACCCATAACGTTGACCATAAAAACCTCCATATCCCCAATCAAAATTCCATATATCTAATGGCGCTAATCCATTATTAATATCTTCAGTTGTAATACCTCCACTTAATAATCTTGGATTTGCTTTATCCCATCTTTCGTTAGTTTGTGATGTGCCCTCTAACCCTTGATCATAAGATCCGGAAGTTTGTGCTCCATTATTATCTTGCAAAGGCGTATTATAAGGGTTTGAAGTTAAAGTTGTAGGATAAATAATATGTTTAACACCTAATTTATCTACCCATGAACATTTTACATAATTTACATAATCTTGTGGCAATGGAACAGATAAAGTGGGAGGTATAGTTAATTCAGATGAATGAATACTTTTTAATGTATCATAGCTAAATTCCTGTAGTCCTCTTTTAGCATGAAATAAAACATCTGTTCTTTTAACACTTGGTATTAATTTTCCAGCTCCTACATATGCAATCATAAAATTATTAATTACATCATTCATTGATGTATATTGATAACTTCCATAATTTTCTTGAGTAGTTCTTCCAAAAGCATCATTATTACCGTAAAGACCTCCGGTTTCAGATTTTAATTGAACTACAATAAAACTATCTGTAGGTAATGTATTTGCAAAAGTTATAGTATTTTCAAAAATACTGTATTCTTGTATATATTCAACAAAACTTCCAGGCAATCCAGTTAAGCTTGTATAAATAACAAAATTGTTTAATCCAAATTTAGGATCTGTAGGTGAAAAATTACCATATATTAAATTAGTATTAAAAGTTGTAGTAAAAGATAATTGATTAGCTGCAACTTTAAAGCTTTGAGCACCTTCGTAATATTGTCTATTTGTTTCGGTTATTAAACCACCGTCAACTTCTGCCATAATTTATTAGCTTTTTTTATTTATTTCGTCCATTTGAACTTGTTGCGCTGCAGCTTGAATAATTTGAGGATCTCTAATAACTATTCCTGCATACATTAATATTTTTAATATTACTTCTGTTTGTTCTGAATCTTGTAATTCAAAATTTACTGATCCAGTTGGTTGAGTAGCAGCATTAAAAGGGTTAGCATTATATATATACTGCCCTAAGCCTCCTACATCAAAGCCCCATATAACATCTTTAGGCTTTCTTATAAAATCAACTGTTATTTTTGAAGTTATTTCAGTTGGTTTTACAAAAAGTTTATTGTTTTCATATAAATAAACAGGCCAAGAAGTTGATGGCTTTGTTAATTGTGATTTATTAATATAATAAAAATCACCTCTTTGAAGTCTTTGAAGTTCAACCTCATCATTGTATAATACAGTACCTAATCTATAAAAAGTTATAGTTTCTCCGAATCCATCTGTAGTTGGTAATGTAAAATATGGAGTTGCCGGATTCGTTGTTGAATCATATGTTGCATTTCCAAATGTTTTAAATATAGATATTTTTTCATCTAAATTAGTTACTCTATCTGAGTAATCTGCATCGGCTTGTGGAACACGTATTTGCTGATTTAAATCTTCAAAATACTTTTCAAATATCTCAAGCTGAACCTGATTACCAATATTATTAAATTCCTGGGGTGTCATATACCCTCTTTGTTCTTTATTTAATATTAATAAAACGGTTTGATATACGGTGTTTACGTTTATAGCCATTATTTTTTATTATTTTAATATAGAAGAGCCATATTTCAGGCCCTTCTTATATTAATATTACATGTTATTTTAATTTTTTCTGTATAGATTTAAATACCTCCGTACCCTCATCTGTTTTGAAAAAAGCCGCCATTGCTGAATATGGATTTTCATCAAAAGGAACAGTCATTAATTTTTTATCATTTGAAGCCCATGTAAATGTTCTTTGATCTTGTGATAATTTTATAATTCCTGATTCTTGAGCTACAATCGCAATATTACGTAATTCAACATTATCATCTGCAGCTAAGTCCAAAAATAAATCTGGTTTACGTTTAGCAAATAATAATAAATCTCTGCGTATTTCTTTTGAGCTCATAGCTGTTACTTGAGAACCTAATTCAACTCTAAGTATTGCTTCTGCATGATCAATATCAACGTTTTTTGCAGCATTTAAAGCCTCAATTTGCATTTCTAAATCATCCAGTTCATCTATAGCCTCTTCTACAGCATCAAATTCCTTATATAAAACATTAAGTTTAGGATGATATAATGATAATAATTTTTGCAAACTTTGTTCTTCTTTAGGTACACTTAATGTACCATTTTTAAAAATTATATGACCTAATGTAGCTTCTCCTTTTTGCTCAGAAGCAAATGGTGAAGTTTGATTAGTTGCATATCTTAGTTCTTTTTGTTCATTAGTTTTAGAATCAAACCATAACAATGGAACTTTAGTTGTATGACGAGAAGGTATTGTTAATGTTAAAGGACTTTTGTTTCCTGTTAAATAATAATTTCTGTCTTTTATTTCCCACTGTGATTGAGCAGGTTTTTTAATTGTTTCTTTTACTATAGGTGCTTCTTGTTCAACAACAGGAGCATCTGTATTTTTAGCTTTTTTAGCCATGATATAATATAATTTAAAAGTTAATATAAAAAATTACCCAAGGGGCTTACGCCCCCTGAATAATAATATGTATAATCTACTATTTAGTAAATAATACGAAGTTGTTTGCAGCCTGAACTACTAAACATCTTTCAGATAGGAAATGAACTTCCATCGCATCTAATGAAGATGTATAAGCACCTCCAACAGATCCTGTTAACCAAGACTTCATTCTTCTATCATCCGCTTCAGATGCACGATAACGTACATGCAAGAAAGGTCGTCTGATATTAGTTCCTAAGATTTGGTCATATACAGTTGATGTACCAGCTGGAACAAGAACACCATCAATTGGATTGTCTGCCATTGCACCTCTAGTAGAAGCATCATTTAAATATTTCCAGTCAGTTTTATAGAAATCATAAGAACCTCTACGGAAACCAGTAAATCCAAGATTTAATGCCATTTCTTCAGAGTTTTCAAATAATCCATAAGCTGTTCCTCCGTTTGCACCAGCAGAAAGAGTAGCTAACATATCGTCAAAATCTAAAGACGTAGAACGATTTAAGAAAAGCATGTTTTCTTCAATAGCTCCTTGAGTATCTAAATTTTTAAGGATATTGTCAAATGTACCTAATCCACCAGCAGCAACAAAGCCACTTACTACATTACCTCTATCTTGAATAGCTGCAAATAAACCTTGAGTACCACCATAAGCAATACCTGCAATTCCTGCAACACCAGAACCAGCTGCTGCTAATTCTCCTTCAACTACAGCCATTTCTAAGTAATCTTCAAAACGTAAACGAGTTTCTGATTCAGCTTTTAAATACCATAGGAATCCAGATGTTCCATCTTCAGTTGCTACTTCAACCCATCCTATTTGAGCAGTATCAGATCCATTGATTGCATACTTTTCTTTAATAATGATAGGAGAATTTTGAAACTGTGTAAAACTTGGAGTTACACTTTTTATATCATTGTCTGTAGTTCCTTTTCTATATTCAGAACCATAAACAAATATTTTTAAATTTGCTGTACCCTGTGGGATCGTTGGAGCAACATTGGCTGCTGTATACGATTTAACAGAAATACTAGCTACACCTGCCGCTGTTACACTTCCTACTACAAGAGCTTTAACTTCTGCTCCATTAGCTGGATTCATAATAACGATAGTTTGATTTACAGAAATAACATTTTCAACGAATGTTGCACCTGCACCACCTACAGGGAATGTAATATCATCAGCTACTCCAGCTGAGTGAGTACATCCATCATAAGCAATATGTAAACGGTTTTGCTCAGACCATACAATTTGGTCAGAAGTCATGGGCATTTCTGCGCCAACCATTCTTAAGAAGCCAGATAATGTTCTGTTTCCATAACGCTCTACTTCTTGCTCATAAATTTCAGGAAGGTATTGTTGCGCGAAGTCATTGTTACCATCGGTGAAACTTAAATAATTTGTCTCTAAAAGCTGTTGCTTTTGAGACGGTTTAATTGACCCAAATACTGGGGCCACTGGAACTGTTGCCATAATTTTTAATTTTTAATTTTTAATTGAATCTTTTTTTCTTAATTGTTAATTTTGAAGAATCAAGTCCACTTATAGCTCTAACCTTAAGACCATTAATAAATACATTTCCGTCAGACGTTGCTCTTGGCTCAGTGCTTACGTTTTTTGATTTATCAATAACATTCTTAACTGCATCAGCTTTTCCTTGCTCATAAAAATGATTTGCAATTTTATCAACATTTGATGCTGCATACATAGCTTTATGATAACCTTTAGTATCAACAACTTCACCTTTATCATTTAGGAACTTCCCAATAATATTGTTAATATTAGATTGATTATCAGCAACTTGGTCTGCATTTTGAACTTTGTATCTAAACTTTTTATCGCCTACATTGAAATCAAAACCTTTGAAATCATTATTAAATAGTTGTTTTGTATTAGATTTAAATTGTTCATGCTGCTGTTTTGCGACATCTTGTTCTTCATTATATCTGTTAAAAAAGTCTAAAGCTTTTTGTTGTTCTTGAGTAGTACCAGGTCTCAACTTGATTTCCTTGTAATATTTACCCTTAAGATCATCTAAATAACTTTTGGCTTTTGCAACCTCTTCTTTGTACGCTAATTTCTTTTTACGTACATCTCGTTCGTCATCTACGTCTTCGTCAAAATTAAATTCGTCTTCCATAAGAAAACTAATTTCTTCAAAGTCTAAATGAGGGCGAGTATTTTTATAATATTCTCTTAAAAGCGTTTTATCATTAACATTATTGTAATCAGCATTTAATCGAACGTAATCTTCTATATTTCCGCCAGTTTCTTTCATAAATGAAACTAAACTTTCAATATTTTCCGGTAATATTCTTTCGTCTTTTACCGCTTCTTTAATTTCTTCTTTAATTGTTTCTTGTTTGGTTTCCTCTTTGTCACCAATTTCTACAATTTCTTCTAAGACTGTTTCTTCTTTAGAATCTTCGGCAGTAGTTTCAGGTTCTTTGTTTCCTTCAACCACTTTTGAGCCATTGTCGGATGATTCTTGAACATCCACCTCATTTGTGCTTTGCTCTTGAATGGCATCTTCTTCTTTTTTTTCGTTAGGTACAACTACTTTTGTAATTGTTTCTTTTTTTTCAACCTTAGGTTCAACTAAATTTACTTTTGTAATTTCGTTTTTTTTCCCAAGCTTTTTCATTTTAGGCTTTTTCTTTATTTTGAAATCACCTTCTTTAATTTCTGGTGTTGTTGACATAATATAATAGTATAAAATTGATTAATAAAAAATTATCTAGGATTGAATTGTTCCAATCCAAATCCGTCTAAATTGTCATTTCCAGCGGATTCAAAATTCTTAGGTAATAAATCATTTTGTCTTTGATCTATTAACTCAGATTGTTGTGTTCCTTGTATACGAACACGTTGATCTTTTCGATCTTCTATTTCTTTTTCTTTATTTGTTTCAGCTTTACCTTTAGCTTGAGCTAATTGTATTTGATAATTAAATTCCTCTGCCATAAGTTCTCTTTTAATTTGAGATTCAGTACGCATTCTTTCAATTTCAAATTGTGATTTAGCTTGTTCAATGCTAACTTTTTCAGCTGTGATAGCTTGTTGCTTTTGTACTTCTGATAATGCGGCTGCTTCAGATGCTTTTGCATTTGCTTCCGCTTGTGCATTTATATTAGCTAATTGTTGTGCTTCAACAGCTTCTTGTTTTTTCTTACGTTTAAATTTAAGGGTTTGATTAGCTAATTTTAAATTTTTAATTTGTCTTATATCAATTGCATCTTCTAAATCAATTCCTCCTGATTGTAATGCAACTTGAATATTTTGCTCTAATTGAGCTTGCTCTTCTGCTTCAGGTTCTAATTCTAAATATATACCAAAATCATATAAGTTTAAATCTTTTATTTCATTTAATGTTTTAACATTAAATTTAGAAATACTTTGTTTTAATGATTCATTAGTTAATGGATTATCTAAACAATCAGCAATTCTTAATGATATGTTTTCACATATCCTTAATGTTAAAAATAAACTAGATTTTAAAATATGCTTTGTAGCAATATTTGATTGATTTGCTGCTAATTTTTGTAATCCCACTAAAGCATTCTTGTCAGGAGTGCTTGCATCTCTTGCTTCATTAAGCCCAGTTACATCTCTTATCATTTGTAAATAATACTGATAAGTATTAATTAATGAATTTATTTTAGCTTGCCCAGCGGAAGACGTTAATTCTTGTACTGGAACTTTACCTCTATTTAATTCGCCATCTTGTGTTAATGATCTTCCAACAATACTACCTGTTTGAAAATACATATTCAATGCTTCGGCTGGATTATAATTAGTCCCATTCCCTAAATCTACTTCTGCTAACCCATCCATATCTAAAAATACTCCATCTGGAACTATTCTAGACATTACTTGTTGTAATTTCAAATGAGTTAATTGAATCATATCAGCAAAACCTGTTATTCTACTTACAAGAGATTCAATACGACCTTTATACATTCTAGGAGCAGTAACAGCATAATTCATTTTTACTTTTGTAGTATCTGCATATGGTCTTGTCATATTTTCGCATAACTCCCATCTAAGCATTGTATTGTTACCTAATATTTTAACTCCATCATATAATACTTCAATTGTTCTTGCAACTCTTTCAAAATTATCATTTGGTGGTGGATTAAATGTATCTGGTTTTTCAATTACTTTTTCTAAACCGCTTTCTGTTTGTTTTATTTTAAATACTTGATTCATATAAGTCTTGTACTCAAAATATAATACCTGCACAGTATTTTCATCATAGTTGCCCCACCCTGAAACATATTGCTTATTACCGGGCATGTTCTGTATATCTCTTAATTCTTCTTCTGAAATATATGGAAATTGCTTTTTTAATTCTGGTATTGTTATAGATTTTACTTCGCCAGCATAATATATATCTTCAAAATCCGGATCTTCTGTATATGAATAAACTAAATAAGCAGGATCTACATAATCAACAACTATTCCATTTGAATGATTAAAAGAGGTTTTAGATGCAGCAATGCCTAATACAGCTAAATCATATACGCATCTTTTTTTAATATTATCGTATTTATTATTAGCTAATACATTATTTATAGCTTCTTCTTCAGCTATTTCTACAGATTGTTTATAGCTAGTTTGCATCATTACTTCTAACTCCTCTGGAGTTTCAGGTAATTGTTCTGCGGCTATTGGTGAATTAGAAAAATCTTCCCCTAATAATTTATTAGCCATTCCTTGTAATTCTTGTGTATACATATCTCGTAATACACTTCTTGCATATTCAGTTTTTTCTTGTAATGATGCAGGGTCTTGCGCAAAAGCTTTTATTTCAAAATCTTTATCTGAAATACCATTTACTACTATGTCTATAAACTTAGGAATCACTGGTACTGGTTTCCAATCTAAATTTAAATAAGATAAGTCCCCGTTTATAGATAATTCATCTTTATATTTTTGTATTGATTGTTCTCCTCTTGCATACAATCTTAATTGGTGATAATTATTCCAAGAAGTTTGGTATCTATTCCAGTTACTTCTTCCTTGATTAAACCATTCTCTTTCTATAGCATGTGCAACTTGTCTACCGTAATCTACGCTAGCTTTTTCTTCATTACTTACTACTTGACTTGGAAATGAGCTATTAGGGTTTGTATATACATTCATTTATTTTATAATTTTTGAGGTACTACCATCATTATTGTACTTTTTTATACCTAAATTTATTGTGGTTTTAATTCTTTTACTTACAGGAGCATATCTATTTTTATTACAAGCCATTATCGCAAGACCAGAACTAATTGATGCATCATGAGCGGTTCTATTATTAATATTAAATCTTGCCCAATCCTCTAATGTTTTTTGAAAATACATATCTCCATAACCTTCTCCTAAAAAACCAACTTTAGTTTCTATATAAGATTCTATTGCAGCGGCATGTGCTTGTTTAATATCTTCACTTGAATTAGGTATTCCACCAATTTCTTTTTCTGTTACAGATAATTTACTAAATTTTTTATCAGGTCTATTCATTGAAAAGCCTCTGTAACCTCTTCTTTTAAAATGGTATAATAATCTTGGTTTATTATTTTCTGCAAGTATTGGCATTCCATAAAATACACATGCCATTAACACATCTTCAAAAAATATTTCTGCAGTTTGAGGGCGAGCTATATATTCTAAAAAAAATTGATCTAACGGGGCATCTTCCATTGAAAACTTTGTTAGTCCATGAAGTGCTCCATTTGAACCCCTCCTATCAACCGTACCAGAAATATCATAACTATCACAACCAAAAGCACCCAAGTGCTCATTGCCGGGGTATTTAATTCCATTTTTTTCTATTGTTCTATTTTGAAGATTATAAGAGGGTATCCAACTTATTTTAAATCTTCCTTGTTTATTAGGGTTAAATATAACTCTTGTATCAGCAATTCCGTTATACCATTGAAAATTTCCTTGTGTTATAACGCTTGTATTTCTTAAATCATTATTATAATCTATTTGCTCGTAAATTTTACTTAAGTTAAATAATGATTGTTTAGCTTCATCTCTAAACGCATGATCTTCTGACCTAGGAAATTGCCTATATAATTCATTTAAACTATCTTGATCATTCTTTAGTCCTTCAACTTCATTTTCCCAATGCTGTATTACCCCTATATCTATTTCTTCATTGTCAATACCTTGAACTATTTGTTCCGGAGTTTCGAATACAGGAAATCCATAAGTATTAATGAATCCCTCGTAGTTCCATTCCATAGGTATGAACAAACTATATAATCCTGAGCTAGTCTGTCCATTGCGGTTTCTTTTTGTAACATCAGATTCGTAATATAGTTTTTTAAAATTTTTACCTCCTTTATCAAGTGAATTAGACGTCGATCCCATCATACACTTGCCTATAATCTTACTACCTAGTCTTAGTGTAGTTTTTGTTACTCTCCAATTGTTAAGAATATTATCAGGTCTTTCCCATTTTCCTGATTCATCATGCACTAACAGTCTTAATTTTTCACCATCATAACTATTATCTCCCGTATTTTTCCAATCAATAGTAGTATCTAAGCCTTCTAGTATTTGTCTTTGACTGGTTTCGGTAATACTCTTTTTGGTAAACTTTGACGCGGGGACTCTATATGCAAGTTCCGATTTCGGTCTGTCCATTCCGTCTTGGATTGGTTTGAAAAAAAACGGGTAGTTAACTGAGATTGGTACCACCTTGTCTGTGAACATTTTCTTTGCATCAGAACCAGATTTGGACAATATCCCAAACCGTGCGTCTGATGTAATTGTAGCCTGATGTACCGTCTCTGCTGAAGACATGAAGCTAAAACCGGACCTACGGTTTTTAAGATAGCACATTCCATAACACCGTTTATCGGCTTTGCAGGCTTCCCAAAAAATGAAGAAGAGTCTATTAGCCTCTCTGAAGTCTGGCTTCCCAACATCAATTTTGGTGTGCTGCAAGTACATATAGTGAGAGCCAGTAATATAAGTAGCATTTTTATTATTAATAAACCAATAACCCTCTTCTCTTCTAGTAAATTCTCTATTAATATAATCATACCATTTTTCTTTAAAATTACTAGGATAAGTTTCCCATTCAAATATACTTTTAATTTGATTTAGTTCTTTTGGAAAAATGTGAGGCTGCCAAATATTATCATTATTTTCAACAACTTTAGGTGCTTTAGGTAAAGCTATTACTAAATTTTGTATTTGAATAATATCACCAATAGTGCCATTTTTGCTTATAACAATTACGTCATGCTCTTTGTTGTAACCATACTCCCATTTTTTATACCTATTATTTTTTTTTATTATATTAGGTTTTATTGGGGAAACATTTTGAACCAATGTTTGCGCGTACATTATTTTGATCTTCTTTCAGCAAATCCGCTGAATGATTCTTTTTTTTCTATTGGCTTATTTTCTAATAAACTTTTTTCAGCTTCAATACGTGTAAGTATTTCAAATGCATCAAATATTGCTAGTTTTTTTGTGGCTGCTGCATTTTTTAATCTATCTGCAGATATATCATCATCTCCTCCTGTAACAATTTTTTCTTCAGCTACTTTAATTAATTCTTTAACTGCTTTTTGCCCAGCTTGGATTATATTCAACTTCGTTTCCTTCGTATTCATATTTAATTACTATATCATTAGATTGCATACAATAAAGTCTTTCATTATCAATAATAAAATCCCATTCACTGTTTGGTGTAAATCCAATTAAGTCTCCTGGATTGATTCCAGCAGCTTTTAAAGAGTTATTACCATATTTTAATATACCAACAAGCTTTTTTTCTTTATCAAGCGTTAAAACGTTTGTATCAACTATTGGTTTAACAAAACAACGTTCAGATATTGTATTCCATTTGTTATTTTGTTTATATAAATATATTTGTGTTATATCACAAAAATATTGATTTTCTTTAAACCATGATCGGCTATTTTGTTGCTTGCCTTTCATATTATAAAACTTTCTAAAAACATTTTGATGAACAACAACTAAATCACCCTTTCTTATTTTAGTTGAATATGCAATAGGTGTTTCAATTACTAAAGCAATTCTATTTATTGCTTTCCAATTTTCAATAGATGTATTTAAAATTAATTTTTTATTATTAATTTTAATTTCATTATTATATCTTTCGCCTGCGGGTTTTATTATAAAATCGTATATGCTTTTCATTTAATATTGTAGATCATATTCTACAGAAATAGCCATATTAGAATTAAACTTTTTCCAAGGCATAATTTCATTATTTTTTTTAATATGAATATTATATGAACTATCTTGATCTTCAAATAAAATGTAAGCTATTTCATGGCCTCCATAAACTTGTTGACCTATAGCATAATGCATAGCTTCATTTTTATAATCAGCTCCAATACTTATTTTTCTAATAATAGAAGACATTATTATTTTTTATTTTCTTCTTCAGCTATTTCAGTATAAGAACCATCTTCAATATTAATTCTTATTTTACCGTATTTAGTTTCAAGCTCTTGTTTAAATTCTTCAATCTCTTGACTAAGACCCGCTTGCTGATGTAGTAATGCATGCTTTTGAGATTCTAACTGTCCTATAGCTTTTATAGTATCACTTAAGGTTTCTTGTTGTTTTTGAATTTTTTCTAATTCTTCTGTAGATATAGATGTTGTTTCTACTTTTTTCATTTTATTAAATTTAATTGTTATTTGTAAATATAATTATTTTATTTTGTTTTGTCTTTTATTTTTTCAAAAGTTCGTAGGCCACCAAGACCAAGCATGCCTAATAAAACTGTCATTAAATGTTCCATTTGTAAAGCAGGTGGAATATCCATGGGTTTTAATATCCATATAAACAAATCACGAACAATAAAATTATATGCTAAAGCAATTCCACAAATCCATCCAATAAATGGTCGCCAACCAGCAACAAATATACTACGATGACCTGCTTCAATTTCATTTATTTTAGTTTGTAAAGATATTAATTCATTAGGATCTAACTCTTTACCTTTTATTGCTTCTCGTATATCCCAAGCTAAATTACCTATTGGAGTTTTACCCCCACGTCCACCTTTTAATAATCCAAGCAATACTTGCCACATAATCTATTGTTTAACCGAGCCTCTACCGCGATTTAATCTTTTTGTTCTACTTTCTTGTAAGTTTATCATTGTTCTTATATCAGGGCCTGACATATTATAGTCTTTTGCTATACTAGAAATTCTTTTAAATTGTTTTGGATCTGTTCTACTTAATCTTGTAAATGCATCAGCATCTTTTTGAGCTTGAAATTGAGTTAATCTATCAGGGCCAGGTTGAGACGTTTGTTGTTGTCTACGTGACATTTTTGTTTCAAATTCATTTTTTAAAGATTCTAAACTTCTTTTTGTAGGAGTAACTTCTTTTCTAAAAGATCCAGTTCTTGAATCACCAAAACCTTCAGGTGCTGGTCCAAACGGATTTTCTTTTGATACTGGTTTTGGATGTCCATCTACATGATTAAACAAAGGAATAGATTCCATTTTTTTAATTGCATTATTTCTAAAAGGAGTTCCATTATTATTTAATGATGATGCTCTATTATCAATAGGCATATATTTTAAATCTTTATTCATTTTGTTTATATTAAGTTGTTTTATTATACGCTTCTTTTTCCCACGGTAAATTTGAAGCACCTTCTTTCATTGTTGCACGCGGATATCTTTTACCTTTCCAAAATACTGCTGAGTCGTTATAATCTAAATCACCACGACGCATTTGATCTAAATGAACTTGCTCGTGGTTTATAACGCTTTTTAACTGCTCTTTGTCAGTAATATCTTTATTAACTAAAATACTACCATTACGATTAGCCTTACCTAAAACACCCTCACCTAAATCTACATTATAGATAGGGGTATTATCAATAGTATATGGGGGGTTAGTCAAACTGAATGCCACTTTTTTGTTGTTGTTTATATGGGAACATTTTATTTAACGCTTCTTTACGATGACTACATCCACACGGAATGTTTAATCCTTCCGAAACTCTATCTACAATTGTTTTAATTCCTGTAGCAGTAGTAATTTTTTCTACTGTATCACCTAATCCTCTTGATTTCATTTAATTATTTTTATTACATTCTTTTTCCAATACGACCAGCTCTCTTTTTCATTCTATCGTACTTTCTTCTTTGTTTAAGTGCTTTTGCTTGATTTTTAGCAATATCAGATGCACTGCTTGAAGACTTTATATTTTTAATTGCTTTTTCTCCTTTATTTCTCGCCTCTACAGCTTTACCAATAGTTTTTTCAAGTCTTCTGCTTTTTCTAGAACTTGTTGCATCTTTAACAATAGGCATAATTGTTAAATCAGCTTTGGCTTCTGCAGATTTAATTTTTGGGCCTGTAGTTTTTAGCTTTTGTTTACCAGTACTTTTTGTATTACTTTTTAAAGCATTAATTTTTTTTCTTGTTTTTGCTACTGGTTTTGTTTTAACTTTTGGAGTTTTAGTAGAAGAACCTATTCCAAATCCTTCATTTCCAGATCCATCATTTTGTACACCACTTGTTCCAATAGATTTTATTTGAGTTGGGGGCATTGCTTGATTAGCTGCATAATTAGCTTGTTTTTCAGTCATAGGACCAAACTCATTTTTTGCAGTTCCAATAGGACCTAAATTAGTAGTATTAGACTTAGACGCTTTTTTAGCAGCTAATTCAGCTATGGTAAAATTACCAGAAGCTTTTCTTTTTTGCTTAGCTTTATCTCTAGCTTCTTTACTACCTATACTTCTTAAAGCTTTTACAATAATACCGTCTTCAATACTAAGCGGTGTTCTATAACCTTTATTAAGATTATATAAAGGCATTTTTTCTTTTTTCATAGCTATTTTTTTGAATTAGCTGGCTTTCCTATTTTTGAGCCATATCCTTTATTTAAATTTGGAACAGCAGATGATTTGCCTACTGCTGGTTTTTTTATTTGAGATCCATACCCTTTATTTAAATTTGAAACAGGGTTAGATGCTCTATTATCAACAGGCATGTCTTTTAAATCTCTAGCAGCTTGTTTAGCTGCGGCTTCTGTGCTCATTCCTTTAGATTTATATTCAGCCATTTTTCCGCCAAAAGCATTACCTTCCAAAGGTGTTCCAAATTTATTGTTATCTGTTACGCCCTTCATGCTTAAAGGGTGTTTCCCTTGATTGTATCCCATTTTTTTCATAATATTAGTGTTTCATATGTTTACTTAAAAAAGATCCATCACTCTTGATGTCTCCTGCTAGTTTTGAAATATGTTTTTCATCAGCTGTTTGATTAATATTTTTATATTTACCACCTTTACGCTGATCATCAAGCACATCTCTTTTTAAATAGTCAATGTGCGCTTTATCATCCCTCATTGCAGCACGTACATTGCCTTTAGTTATTTTAGTTCCCATTGTTTTAATTTTAATTATTAATTATTTTTTGCAACCAAAGTTATTTGCATAGTTTGCCATTTCCCTAACGTCTTTACTATACTTACCTTTTTTTGCTTTCATTACTGCCGTTGCAGCAGAACACGCATCTTTAAAACCATTAGCTTTTGCCCAGGTTGTAAATTTACCTCTATTTGCTTTTTTAATTTGTGGAAATTTTTTCATAATATTTATTTTAGCAGTTCCATCGACGTCTTGCAGCTCGACCTCTTTTAGATTTCCATCCTTTAGATCTAGCACAAAATGATTTACGTCTTTTCCAGGCTTTACTTCCTTTTTTAAGTTTTTTAGGATCTTTTGTAACAGCTGTTTTTAATTTACTTCCTGGATTATCTCTTCTATATTTTTTAACACCTTTTTCACTCATACCACCACCAGCATCAGCACCTGTGCCAGTAGATTTAGCTTTATTATAATAGCCTAATGACTTCTTTTTAGAAGGAGCTGGCGGCTTTGATTTTTTAAGGAAAGGTGAATTTGTTTGTACGTAAGGCATTATATTATTTTATATTGTGTTTTACCTTTAGTTCTAAAGGCTTGTAATACTCTTTTTCTATTTTCCATTTCAGATATAAAACTAAAATGTACCCAATCCGGATTATGAGAATCTCCATATTCCCATATTAATTGATCGAAATCTAAATTATCTTTTATAAAATGAAACATTTCAGCATTTGACTTATAATTATATATATCATCAACATCAATTGCTCTTCCTTCACAATGTTGCGACCGGGAACTTCCCCCAATAGCCTTATTTAATTCTTCACACCGAAAAAATGATGTCACTTTTATTGGTCCTTTTACCCATTGTCTTAATGGTTCAAAAACTTTTTCAGCAACTTGACTCATATTTTGAAGTTGATATTCTGTAGGAATATTTTCAATTCCTTTGCGTATTGCGGTAGAAGATTTTATAGATTCATTGTAAGTTATATGTTCACTAATATACTTACTTTTCATATTACCTATTTTTTATTAATTTTACCCATAATATACCACTTATGAATAGTATAACCTATAGTAAGAAGTAACAAGGTTATCTTTAAATAAGCATCTATGCTCATCAACGATACCATAAGCGAAGTACCGTTTATAAGGTAAAGCTTTAAATCTGTCATTGTGGATTTAAAATTTAGCATTACCTGTATATCTTTTTACAGACTTTAAGGCATTTGCATCACCACCTTTATTAGCTTGAGCTGTTGAAGTTATAGGAGTTCCAACTGGATAAGTTTTAGTCGGATATTTTGAAACTTCCATTCCATTAATACCGCTACTAGAACCTGGCCCATGTTGACGACCTTCTTGATTTAAAGGGCCATCCCATATATGTGATTCGCCCACTATACCTACTTTTTTATTTTTAGAAGCTACTGTGTATGCTTTATCTTGTTTCATTTTGTTTATTTAAAATTGTTGTATATCATTTTGTTGTTCTTCTATTGATGGGATTTGCCTATCAAATGAATTTGGTATTGATTGTCCAAATATTTGTGCTCCAGTTCTCATTTCTCTAGGAGTAAATGGAGATGGAGGTATATTAGGCCCCATACTTGCTTGTCCAGGGACAGGCATTATTCCTTGAGCTTCTGGTGAAGTTCTAGCTATTCCATCAGGATTAACTGTACCTAAATAACTAAAAGCTGATTCTTCTTTTTTCATATTATCTATTTTTATCTTTATTTACATTTTTAATTGCAGTTTGCAAAACAATATCTGTATAGCTTTTACCCCTCATAATTGAATTTCTTTTTTCACTACTAGGAATATCTTCTTCACCTAACATAATACGGTACATTCTACTTATAAGCTGTTTGCACTTAAATGAAACTTTGTATATGTTGTATTTTTGAGTGGTTTGATTCCGACGTCTCCATACTTCAATCCAACCCTCTTTCAATAATCTGTTCCAGCGCTTATTATCCCAGCTGTAAGCGTACGTACCTATTTTATAATCTTGTTTTGTAAATAATTTAGTGCAATCAAAATAAATTAAAAGCTCTAAATCGGCGTCATTTAAATTATTATTACGACAAGCCCATTTTCTAATTATTCTATAATGTTTTAGCAAGTTTATATCTCTTAATTCACTTGCTTCAAGTCTTTTCATAATACTACAACTATATCAGAAGATTTTATAACATGATAAGCTGCATTATTTATTTCTATAATATGTCCGGCATGTTTATCAAAATATATTTTATCTTTTTGTTTTATACCTTCAACTTCTTCACCTACTGATACCACTTCTGCCTCTATATATCTTACATCATCTTTATGAGCATCTGCTAAAAGCAAACCACCTTCTGTTTTAGATATTTCTTTAGCTGTTTTATTTATTATTAAGTTTCTACCTATTGCCTTCATCAACTCTTAAATTATTGATTACACAATCTGTAGATAATATTGTAGTTGCAACAGATACTGCATTTGATAATGCACTTTTTGTAACTAGTAGGGGATCTATAATACCGCTCTTAATAAGATTACAACTATTACCTGTTATTACGTTAATCCCAATTCCTTCACCTAAAAATGGACCATATTTAATACCAGCATTACTTAATATAGTTTTATATGGATATTTAATTGCATTATTAAGTATTGTTTCAGCTGTTGACGGATTTTTAATAGAATCAGCAGCATTGTGTAATGCTATACCACCACCAGGGACAATACCTTCTTTTATTGCAGCTTTAGTTGCACATATCGCGTCTTCAACTCTATCTGATTTTTCTTTTAACTCTATATCTGAATTAGCACCCACTTTTACTATTGCAATCTTAGCTGATAAACGAGCTAAGCGCTTTTCTAATCTAATTATTTCCGCAGGTGGTTTATTTTTATTTAAATCTTTTTTTATTTGTTTAATAGATTTTAAAACTTCTTCAG
>Ga0208666_1000268_pt1 | contig 26090 bp, 32 predicted proteins | sample 5B_taG_FD_184078 | JGI IMG/M metagenome (GOLD analysis project Ga0208666, IMG submission 184078) | Marine viral communities from the Subarctic Pacific Ocean - 5B_ETSP_OMZ_AT15132_CsCl metaG (SPAdes) (version 2) | ecosystem: Environmental > Aquatic > Marine > Oceanic | place: Pacific Ocean...
GCCTCACCTCGCCATCCTCCTTGGCCTCAGCGCTGCCGTGGTCATGCTCTGGCCTGCCGATGCTTGGCCGGTCCTGCTCATCGCCATCGGGGTCGCTGCTGATGCTGCTGCTTGAGCTGCTGCTCCAGGCACTGACCGCCGCCGTGCTGGTCAGTGCCGTGTGCTCGCTGGGCTCTTGCTGAGCACCTGATACGTACCCTCGGCAGTTCCCTCGCATGGGTCCGCCACCGCTAAGCCCCAACCGCGCCTCACGCATCGCTGGCCGTGCTGGTTGCGCACCTCCTCGCCCTCTGGGAATGTCGCAAGGTGTGGGTCGGTCGGTAGCAGTGTGGCCAGCAGCCAGACCGTGCCATCCTCGCCGCGTGCGACGAAGGCGAGCCGGTAGCCCGCGCCGGGTAGCCTGTACTGGACCCGGAGGGCTTGCGGTGCGCCTCGTGGTCCGTGCTCGACTAGCTCGCCGCTGATGGCATCCTGTGGCGTGACTCGGCCGAATGGAGGCCCAACCCGCTCCGATGGCTTGACCCGCTTGCGGACGCGGTCGTATCGGAGCGTTCGCCTTAGATGGTGCTTGGCGCTGCGACTGCTGCCGGTCAGCCTCGCCAGCCGGTCAGGCATCAGGTCTCGCAGCATCACCGCCGACGCCTCAGAGCAGCGCGGCCAGCCTCCTCGACAGCGCGGCGCCTGGCCTCCGGATCTTCAAGGCCGGGCAATGCTGCCGCCGCCTCTGGTCGCTGGCGAAGCCGGGCCACCTCTGCACGCGCCTCAGCGTGAGCGATGCGCAGCCGGTCCAGCTCGGCCAGCCGTCCCACCTCAGACTCGCGGGCGACCACGTTGGCGCGCCCCAGGATGCGCTCAGCAGCCCCGTCAGCGATGGCCTCAACATCGACCTTCGGACGACGCGCACGGGCCAGCATCACAGCCAGACCCAAACCAAGGGCAAGCTTGGCCAGATCGCGCAGAAATCCGACCACCGGGACAGAGCTGGGGCGGATGCGCTCAGCGGCGAGCAGGTCTGCTACGGTGCGATCTACCGCCTCATCAACGGCATCGTTGACGATGCCAATGACAATTTGGTCTTCGGCTGGCAGGGTCGTGGTCCAGTCGGTGACCTCAACCGCATCGGCCTCCTCGACAGGCTCGACGGGCACACCATCAAGCTCAACGACAACCGCATCGGCCTCCTCGATGATGGTCGGCTCGGTCATCATCTCGGCGGGTGCGACCTCTGGCAGGTCAGAGCAGGCCAGCAGCAGGGCAATCACTCATCACCTCCGGTGCCCTTGCGGAAGCTGGACAGCACGCCACCCAGGCCGAACGGCATGGAGGGCAGGCGCCGGCGCAGTGGCTCCTCCTCCTCGTCGGTGTCTGGGTCGTCGCTGAACTCTTCGTCGACGACGAGCTCCTCGGCGCGAGGGTCTCCGAGGATGGCGCGGTCGGTCGCGAGCATGTCGGTGAGGCGGTCTTTGACTGCGGCAGCGCTGCCGCCCTCGACATCTGCGCCGGTCTCCTCGACATCCTCGATGTCGTCCATGCGGCTCGGCATCCAGTCAGGGATCGGAACCTTGGGCGCGACCTTGCGCGGCTTGCTGATGACGGTGGGCTGCTCGCTGGGTGGCTCGGGCTCTGGCTCGGCGAGGGCCTCACGGGCGGCGTCGATAGCATCGTCAGCGACGGTAAGCAGGCCAGCAAAGCCGGTACCGGTGCCGAGGATGCGAGCGGTCGCGACGTTGAGAAGCCCGTTCATCACAGCATTGAAGACGAACCCATCAATGGCTTCCAGAGCGGCTCTGACCTCGCGATTTCTCACTTTTGACCAGGTACACTTAGAATCCAATTCGTCAGCAACCAGCCGGAAGAAATCTCGCCGGGTGCGCTTGAGTGCGCGCCGAGCGGGCAGACCATTATCCAGGTATCCCCGGTATTGTCCGGCCAGCCAATCACTTTGAGCGTCGAAGTAATCATAAAGCAGGTCAGTGAGCCGCTCTTTGTCTTCGCGATTGAACATCATGTCACCCCTTGGCGGGCCTGTCCCCAGGCATGGATACCGCGTGCAAGCGCCTGGCCGAGCACACTAACCGAGTCCGCGTTCTCGAAGAACACTCGATGATGCTCATGATCCAAGAATGCGGGCTCGTAGCAGATAGCCGGCGCCCTGACCCCGCGGATGGTCGAATAGGCGCGGCTTGTCCAGTCCGTGCTCTTGGCTGGCCAGATGCGCACCTTGCTCCGCAGCGTCGGCAGCTTGCCCAGCTCGGCGCCGATGGCATCGGCGAGCGCTGGCCCGTTGGCCCTGCTGCTCCTGCCGTCGTAGAACACTGCGCCATAGTTGCCGCTCTGCCCGCTCCTGGTGCCTCCGGTGAGGCTGTTCAAGTGGAGCGCGACATACACATCGACGCCGACCTTGTTGGCGTCCTTGTGGCGCTGCGAGTATCTGCCGTGCGACATCGGATAGACGCTGTGGCCGAGCCGCCGCAGCTCCATTTCAGCCGAGAGCGATATCAGCGCGGTCCAGATGCTCTCGCTCTCAATCACATCATGCTTACCGTCTCCGTCGAAGTCTCCCCATGCACCTTGATCATCGATGCGGTGGGGCTTGCCGACGTGCTGCCTGTCCAGTGCAACGATCATTGGAGGAATTCACCCTGGAGCTTGACCTTGAGGACTTCAGTGCCAGAGGCGGTCGCCGCCTTACCGAACAGCAGGGCGATGTAAAAGTTGCCGCTGGCCTGAGCAAATGCCGTCGTCAGCGTCCGCGTCTTGCTGGTGCCGCTGCCATCGTGGCGGGTCAGGCTGCCGCCGTAGCCGTCGCCATCGGTGGCCACCGTCAGCGAAGCAGACACCGAGTCTGTGTAGTTCTCGAAGTTGCTCGTGCTCAGCGAGGCGGTGCCCGTCTTGAGGTAGCTGCTCGTCTTGCCTGCTGCGCTCGTGAAGAGCTGGAGGAAGTGCGTCGAGGCACCGTCGATGTCGGCGAGACTGGTGGGTGCCGAGGCGCTGCGCCAGATGGCGACGACGACATGGCTGGCAGAGATGCGGCCACCGCTCACCCACTCCGTCAGCGAGTTGACGTTGCCGTTGCTGACCGCTCCGAGATCCCAATACACAGCGCCGATTAGGCCGTCGATGCCGCCAGACGCTGCGGCCTGGCCGCTGTCGATTGTCATCTCGATGGAGTCGCTGGCACCGTCCGCGAATTTGCCGCTGGAGCCCAGCTCGGTCCCGTCGCTGACCTTGAGATACTGCGAGGTCGCGCCGCCGCCGCCGCCAGAGGTCGAGGCCCCTGGGAAAATGACTGTCGGGCGGGCCATCTACCAGCCTACCAGGATGTGCAAGATGGTGGTGATGGCGTTGTCGCTGCCGCTGTCTGGCTTGGCGCGGTAGAACAGCGAGCCGCTGCTGGTGCTGAAGGTGGCGCCGCCCACAATCTGACTGTCAACGGTGGCCGCTGCCGTCGCCTCGAAGACCACATTGGAGCCTGCTGGATTGGTTGCGATGCCCAGCAGCGAGGCCAAGGTGCTCGCCGACCCTGCCGTCTTGTCGGCGATGACTCGCAGCAGCCGGCCTCGCGTGATGTTCAGCGGGATCTCCAGCTCGGTGGCTGTTCCAACGCTGGTCTGGCTGATCACCACGGTGATCTCTTGGCCCTTGCGGCTCACTTGTGCGCTCATTTTTTCCCCTCGTTCGGTCGTTCATTCTGGGGCATGTCCACCATACCTCATGTCTTGACGTGAAAACAGTATTAGCCGGATGCCTTAAGGCTGCTAATCCTCACCGGGTCATCGTCGAGAGCCAGCGAGAGCGCCCATGCGTAGCCCGTCCATCGCTTGCTCAGGACCGTGGCCAGAAACACGCGCCCGAGGCTCTCAGAGTCAAGCCTGACCTGGTCACCGGGCATCAGGTATCCGAAGCGAGCAGTAGCCAGATAGGGCCGCTCCGAGTAGCCGAGGCCCTTGGTCCTGACCCGCTCCCGAGCGATAAGGGCCGCGCTCGTGTCGTCGTAGATGTGCTCGAGCGTGAGCGTCTCGGCCTGGATGATGGGCGCCTCTGGGTCGGTGCTCCATCTGTTCGCGCTGATGATGGCGTACTCGTCGGCGAACTGCTCCGGGTCGCTGGTGTCCGCATCTGGCGAGAGGATGATCCGCCGCTTGTAGTCGCCGGTCCTGGCCCGCGGTGCGAACTTGACCGCCACCTCGTTTACCACCTCGCCGAGCTGGGTCTGGCCGGTCACCGGGCCGATGGGCTCAAACTCCGGCCCCTCGGTGATGAGCGCCAGCCCTTCAGCCATCGCCGTATCCAGCACGCGCCCCAGCGGGTACAGCCCAAGAGGCCCGGCGCGCACCTCCACCAGCAGCGGGTCAAGCAGGCGGGCGACGAAGGACCACGGCGATAGGCTGGCCTCGCTGATGTACGTGTCTACCTGCACCCGGTTGAGGATGCCGGCCTCGGCCACCCATCTCTCGACATCGACGCGGAGCGAGGTGCGAAGCAGAGCCCATGCACAGACATCCCCGAGGCCAGACATCGACGAGCCAGAGAACGGCGAGCGGATGCCGCCGCCACCGTTCCAGAGCGTCCAATACTCGGCGCTCGTGGCGCTGATGCCTCCCGGTGTCGAGATGTCCACCACAGCGACCAGCCGACCGAGGCCATCGGTCTCGTGCGAAACGCTAAAGCTCTGATTGCCTCCATCGGCGTCGAAGATGGTTACCGTGGTAGCGAGCACCTCATGGCCAGCGATGACAAGCTTTGTGTAGTCCGATCCTGATAAGGTCACCGGATAGGCCGGGCTCCCCGAGGTAGTCCCCGATGCGCCGCTGGCCTTTCTGAAGACCCCAGGGGTGCCGATGACCACCGGATACACCTTGCCGTCACTGGTCGAGGGCGCGCCGCTCCATGTGGCGTCTGTGACCGCTGCGGATGGGTCGAGCAGCAGGCTCACATCATCGCCGGGGTTGTCATCGAGCGTGAAGCTGAGGAAGCCGGGGTCTCGCTCTGGATCGGCATAGACGGGCTGCGAGAGCCGGCCAGTCAGCAGGGCGAACCGCTCGCTGTAGTTCTGGCCAGCCCGACCGCTTGACCGGTCCACGAAGACGAAGAACAGGTGACCAGCGACAGCTTCAAGGCGATGCCCGCGGGCGACCTGGTCAGCGATGGAGACGCCATCCAGGTAGACAGCGAGCGGAACGCTGTTGCTGGCTTCCATGCCCTCGCGAGTGGTTTCTTCGATGTAATCAGGGTCAGAGAGCCCATCAGCGTAGTGAAGAACCCGCCCATCCCTGACGACATCAACCGGCTCGGTGGCGAGGTGGTACTCCACGCCGCCGAACGTCAGATCAAGGCAGTAGACCGGGCGCGCGTTGACGAGCTGCCCGCTGTTGGGAATGCGCGGTGCCACTATCGAAGCTCCTCGATGACGACGGTGGAGAACCTCATGGCCTCGCCTGCTGTGTTGCTGTCCTCATCGCCGACGACAGACTCGAACTGGCCCGCGCTGGTGATGGTGCCGACCAAGCAAGTGTGATGCCGCACGAATGTTTGAGTATCCCCGGCGCCAGTGCTCCGCTCGATGCGGCTGAAGTAGGCGACAGGGTCGCGAGCGCCGACCCTCTGAAGCAAGCCGAGCAGGGAGAAGGGCACATCCTTCTGAGCAGCCACAGCGGTATTGCCGGCCGTTGTGGTGCTGGTGATGTAGTCGGGGTTCGCGCTGATGCCCTGGGTCTGTGTCGTGTCGATGGGGTCCGGCCATGCGATGCGCACGGTGCGGCCTCCAGGTCCAGGTCGGACGGTGCGACGGGTGCCGCCTGGCGTGTCCTCGGTCAGATCGGCCGACTCATACATGGTGATACGGCCTCTCCCATATTGAGTCCCGAATATAAAGAGACGGCCCAAAGATAGGTGTCCAAGGCGAATATCGTATTGAGCGGTGCCGTCTACCTTGTAGGGCGCGGTCGTCTGGGCGTCGATCTTCAGCGCCCAGCCGCCTCCGGTCTCGCCGTCAGTGTGGAACATGACGCACACATGGGACGGGATGAGGGTCAGGGTCGTGGTGGCCGGCTCGCTGCCGTCGATGCCATCAAGAAAAAACGTCGGCTTGGGTCCGGAGACATTCGAGGCCAGAGTGCCCGCGGTGTTGCCGGTGATTTTGCGGCAGATGCCAGAGGCAAAGCGCACCGTCCACCCAGCGCATTCGTTCTCGTACAGGTAGCGCCCGCTCGATGTGGTCGGCAGGGATGGCGGGTGCAGCTCGGAACCTCGGCGGGTGTAGCTGTAGGAGGTGGTGATTTGATTCGAGATGGTCGCGACGGTCACCCAGGCCGACGAGCCGGTATCCCACCGCTGCACCGCTCCGGTGCTCCAGTTGATGCCCTTGAGGGCGATGTAGGCCATGGTGCTGCCGAGACCCTGCTCCTCGCTGCCAAACGTGGTCGCGTCCTTGTTGAGCACGAAGGGGATGAGCTGCTCGGCCACGTTTCCGGAGGTCACCGCAGTGCTGCGCCATTGGGTGCGAGGGCTCGGGCTCTCGCGGTGGAAGATGCGCGAGATAGGATGGTCGGCTGCGCTGTCGATGTTCCAGCTCTGGTCTGCCATGGCCGAGCCATCGACTGCCGACATCCTCACGCCATCATCGACGCCGATGTATCGGCCTCGCCGGCTGAACGTCCGGCCTCTCAGGTCGTCAGGGTTGGTCTGGCCTGCGCCGAGGGAGCCGTTGGTCTCGGCTCCATACATCGCGTGCAGCTCGTGTACCTTGAGCGATGTGGTCGAGGTGGCATTGATGCCAAACCTGACCTCGTTAGCAGCAGAGCCGCCGCCGTTGTTGAGGCTGTAGTTCTGCTGTGCGCTGGTCCATTCTCGGTCGCTCTTGCTGTTGAGCGCTCGGAACCAACACGAGAACTTGCCGGCGACAACAGCCACCAGCACCTCGATACCACCGGAGGGCGCTACGCTGGTCTTGTCGCCGCCGATGGTCGCGCCGCTGTCCTGCACGTCGATCATGCGGAAGCCGGCAGTGCTAAAGCGGATAGCCACCGTGTATAGCGTGCTGGAGCTGTCGCCGCACTGCACGCGCAAGACGTTGCCCTCTGTCGCCAGCGAGCCACCAGACACAGCCGTCATGGCATAGCGGACGATAATGCCCTGTGCGATGGTGCTGGTCGGTGCGAAGTGGCTCTCTTTGGTGTTGCTGCTGCTCGACCGGGCCAGCAGCCCATCGGTGCCGATGGCATCCGTACCGGCGCCGCTGGTCGTCAGGCTGGAGATGTTCGCCGGCAGCTCGAAGGGCAGGTAGGACTGGCCCCAGCTGCTCCGCTGGTATGGCGCGGGGTAGGCGATGCGGCCCGGCAGGGTGACCGTCGAGTGACCGCCGAGGAACGTCGCCGAGAGGGTCGTGGAGCTGGTGACGTCGGTGGTGCTCAAGCCGATGAGCACCTGGCGCCCGCGGTGGCTGACACCGACGAAGTCAGAGAGATAGGTCGATGAGTCGCCAGTGTTGACGACGAAAGCCGCAGCGGCTTGGGTGTTGAGGCTGTCACCGTTGCCGGTGTATTTGAATGACTCGCCGCCATCGGTAGACCGGACCAAGAACACCGCATTTTCTGCGGTTGCGCTGCTGGTCGAGAGCCTGAAGGCGCCGAACACAGAGCCGTCCTCGTCAACCCAGACAGAACCGTCGCCGTCGGTGACTTGGTAGTTTGTCGAGTTGTCATAGTCGATGACTCGGCCAGCAGCGCTATTGTTGCCCTCCTTAAAGCTCAGCACGCCAACCGATGCAGAAAACGCCGTTGTGGTGCGGCTGGCAATGGACGATGAAGCCGACGGAAGGCCAATAGAGTACAAGAAATTTGCATTAACGATAGCACTGATAACAGAGGGCCAAGCCACATATAGCGTGTCTCGGTACGTGTAGACCGAGTGCCGAGCAAAGATGTTTTTAGATCCATCAGCAAAATCCAAACGGAAGATCCCGACCGATGAGAACCGAGCGCCTCTTGATGTGCTGAACCACTGACCGAGCTGGTCTCTGGGCTGCTCTCCGCTGGTCGTATTGTTGGCGATGACATGAGCCACGAGGAGGCACTGACCAGCAGCGAAGCCCATCCGCAGCCGGCCTACCTCATATCCAGCCGTGCCCCCGCCGGGTGAGCCGCTGATGTCTACGCCAGTATCCAGCGCGTACTCGCTGACCGTCTCCCATGTGGCGCCGTCCTTGCTGCGATGGGTGGCGATCTGCGCCAGGTTGGCATCGCTGTCATAGATCCAGTGGCAGCAGTACAGGTGCCCGTCCACCCGGTTGTAGGCGATGGCTGGATGGTAGCCGTCTGTCGGGCTGCTCAGGCTGCTGTAGATGGTCGCTTTGCTCCAGGTGCCGGCGCTCGGGTCATAGGTCGCAGCCTCCACAATGTACGCTGTACCGCTCGACACGTCCCGCCGCTGGTACACCGCACAGATGCGGTCTGAGTTGTCGGTGCTGTAGAACGCGGTCGCGTCTGGGTCGCTGACGGCGCTGGTCAGGGTCTCGGTTGTCGAGCGGATGACCTGGTGCGAGCTCGTCGGCTGGATGTCCTGCCCTCGCCAGTTGGTGTCTCCCTCGTATCGGTAGATGAATTCCGCGCCCTGGTCTGCGCCTGGATGCCCTCCTCGATGCGCTCTGATGCGAAGCTGCTTCGAGGCGCTCTGAGTCCCTGCCGTCTGGATGGCGAGGCTGTAGGCGCCCTGGGGGACGGCTTGCCCCGCTGTCGGTCCCTGCTCGGTGTATGTCCCCTTGTCGCTCCACAGGTGGTCGGAGGTCAGGACATAGGGCACACCGAGCCCTCGGAGAACATCACCGGAAACGTCAGAGGCCATATCAGAGTCCCATGTCGAGCTGAAGGAAGCGAGCGCGGACGATGTCGCCCTCCTCGCATTCTACCGTGAGCGCTGCGCCGGCTCGGCTGTAGCTGGTCGGCAGGCATGCACCGTCACATACCTCGATGCCGAGGAGATGGACCGCGCTGTACTGGCTGGCGAATGTCACGCCCTCACCTGATACGCACTCGGCTTCGAGGACGTAGATGGTCCCCGTGGTCGGGTAGGACTCCTCCGGAGCCATGCAGGCCAGCAGCAGGGCAATCATGCGCTCACCGGGCTGTGCTGGACCCACTGCCACCAGCGACACACAAAGCCGTCAGGATGCGGATGAGGAGGCGGCAGCGGCCAGTCCAGATTGGGGACCGGACACACGAGCCAAGAGAGCAGGATGGCCATCAGTAGCCGCCCTGTGGCTTGGGATGAGGGTTGGTCCGGAGGCTGCGAGCGTATCGGCTGGTGCCACGGCGACCGCTGCGGAATAGCTCTTGGTCCAGGTGGCTGCGGCCGATCACCGCGGTGATGCGTCCGGAGGACTGCACGCGCCCGGTGTTGACGTCGTTGAGCAGCTGGGTGCCCATGCTGTTTGCGACACCGCCTGGCCCGCTGGCCTCGGTCGTCAGCACCCGGCGCCCGTTGCTCATCCGCTCATCCGGTGCGAGCGGGTCACGGGAGCCGGGCATGCCCGTTCCGATGTGAGCGGTGGGCGGTGGCACTGCTGCGATGGTGGCGACTTGAGCAGCGCCGAGAGCGCCCATCACCGCCGCGGCTGGAGGACCGAATATCGGCCCCAGCTCCAGCGCTTTAGATACGCCCTTGGCTGTGCTGATGGTCGCCTCGACGATGCCGCTGGCTTGGCTGACGCGGTAGGCGATGAGGGCGGCTTTCTTGTTCTTGTCCGCCATGACAGAGGCAAAAGCGGAAGCGGTTTGGCCGATCTGCTGATTCGCATCCTCAGCAAAGGCAACCCGTTGGGCCTGAGTCTCAGCCGCCATCCTTGCGGTGTCATCTTGGTGTTTCTGCTCTCTGGCCGCATTGGTGCGGTTGAAGTGCTCGACAGCGGTCTCCTCCTCGCCTCTTGCGATGGCGCGGTTCTGCGCCTCTTGCCGCTGTGTCCGTCCCAAGCTGTTCAGAGCGTCTTGAGCCTGTCGGGCTGCTCTGGCCACATCAAGCAGTTGTTGTTCTTCAGCCTTGAGAGACTCGCTGGCTTTGTCGGTCGATGTCGCGGATGCCTCTTGTGCCTGCTCGGCTTGAGACAGCAGAGCGTTTTGGTTCTTGAGCGCTGCCGACCGTTCCCGGATGCCTTGTATGGCCCTGTCGCGGGCCTCATCGTTCAGGGTTGATGCTGTCGTCTCTCTGATGAGCGCATCGGTGGCCCGGTCTACCTCAGCATTGAAGTCGAGAAGCGCCGCCTGCTGCTTGCTCATCTCGCCGGTAGCCAGCGCCAGCCCGCGGGCTGTGTCCCGCTCAAGCTGCGCCAGCGTGCCGACAGCCTGATTCATCTTCTTGTGCCGCTGGGCGTTGATCTTCAGCTGCTCGTTCTGCTCCTCCAGCTCCTCATTGGCATCCGAGATGGCGGCTTCTACTGCCTGATAGGCGGCGACCGCAGCCAGCAAGGTGATGCCGATAGGACCAAGCGAGACAAGGAGGCCCTTGAACGCTGCCGACAGACGGGCAGTGGCGCTCGTCTGCACGTTGGTCGCGGTCGTCAGGGCGGGCAGTGCTCGCTGCATGGCAACGAAGCCCGACAGCGCGGCGCCCATCTCGGGATTGACTGCGCGGAGGCCAGACGCCAGGCCCCTCACCCCTCCCTTGCTCATGCCCTGGAGAGCCTTACTGGCCGAGCCAGCAGCATCACCCATGCCGCCGAGGCCCTCGCCGGTATCGTCAGCACTTCCACCGAGGTCGCCGAGCGCACCCTGTGCCCTGCCGATCTCCGCTTCCAGCTCCGAGGCATCGCCGCGGATTCTGATGATGATGTCGCCGCCGTCTACCTCAGCCATTGATCTGCCTCATGCGCCGGTCAAAGTCGGCGCGCTTTGCCCGCTGGGCGTTCTTCTTGGCCTGCTCTGGCGTCTCAGTGAGTAGCCGGTGTTCGGCGAGTAGCTGCACCTGCACCGACCGCTCCAGAGACAAGAACCAACCCGGCTGCTGTCCCCAGAGGCGATCAATGCGGAGGCACATCAGATCACCGATACCCCGGCGCCGGTAAAATCCGCGGTGTCGCTGACCTCCTGCTCGCTCGGCAGCGTGGTGGTGAGCCAGTCGGCGACGGTGCGGCCGCCCCTGATGATCTCGCCGAGCTGCACGCCGCGAGGGATCAGCACCTCAATCACGCTCTCCCCGTAGGCCACCAGGTCCATCGAAGCGGTGCGGTAGGAGGGCAGCGGGAGGCGCTCATCGTCGATGACGAGGCCGATAGCAGCAGCGGAGCAGCGGAGCAGTCGAGCGCGGAAGGTTGGATCTTCGGGCTCGGTCGGCCAACTGACGGTGAGGTCAGCCAGCGCGGTCCATGATGCCGGCTTGCGGATCTGGAGGTCAGGAAGGGGGGAAAGCGTGAGCGTGTCCATCGTTCAATCCTATGTCGGGCCGGTCGCAGAATAACCACCCATAACTTCACAGGAGACGCTGATGGTGTCGGGAGAACCTTCACTAAACTCCCAGGTGCAGATGCACTTTGAGAGCGTCACGACCTGATCAGTTGAGCCATCTTCGACAGTGAAGCGGAGGTCGAGGTTGAACTCTTCGTGAGCAGGGTCCACAGCGGTCCAGCTTGCAGCGTTGCCCGTCTTGTCGAGGACATCGGCCAGGGTGAGATCCGAGCCGGCGCTGGTCGTGAACATCCGCATGTGAACGTCAAACGAGGCCGAGAGGACGGGGTCGTCGCCCTTGCGGCTTCCGACAATCACGCCTCGGTCGCGGATGACGATGCGCTCAGCCTTCTCGCGTCCGAAACTGAGGTTTCCGTTCTCGTATGCGACGGTGTACGTGTTGGACCCGCCGTTGTCGGCGAAGACGATGGTGCCATCGCGCGGCACCTTGACGGTTGTAGATTCTGCCATGTCTAACCTCTCATGCTCTCGACGAGCGTTACTGCGATATCAGCCTGCAAAGCTGGGATAAGTGAGAGATTCAATCTCTCTGCAACCTCGGTCCATACGAGGCGCCTGGAGCGAGGCCGGTGGATGTAAACCGCATAGCCGCGGCCCCTCTGTCTCGCCTCGTTGATGAGGCTGACGAATAGCTGGGTGGGGCTCACATCAATCTCAGCCTGCCAAGCATCGCGACTGATGCCCGTATCGACAGGCCAGCCGCCGCCGCCGTCGCGGGCGTCTTCGACCATGCTGGCGGCGTGCTGTTCGAGAAGTGGCCGCAGCACATCGAGGTCGAGCCGACCACCGGACTCAAAGACCGGCGAGAGCTGGCGAGTGCTGGAGAGCTTGACATCCATCAGCGCCTCCTGACCAGGCGCCGCAGTCGGCGCACCTGAGAGAACACTGATGCGGTCTGCTGCTGTGGCGTCGCCAGGAACAACGAGCGCTGTGGCGGCTGCACTGGCTGGCTGTATTGCTCGGTCTCGGTGATGGTCCTGTTCAGCCGCTCGACGATGGGCGGAAGGATGCGGTCACGGATGATGATCATCTGCTGCTCCCAGAGCGGCCCGTCTTCCCCCTCCCCGGCGCGGTGAACCCACTGCGAATAGTCCACACCGTTGCTCACCCGGTAGCCGATGAATGGGCGCTGTATCGCCTGCACGTCCCAGCCTGCTCGACTGCGACCCGTGACGACAGGCCATCCCGTTCTGAGTTGGATCAATACGTCCTGTGCGCCGGCCAGGAGGACGACAAACTCACCAGCCGACAGCACCCGCATCTCGCCGTGCTTGCGCTTGAGGTGTCGCGTCACGCTGCGCAGCTCGATGTCGAGGTCGACGCTCATGCGCTCACCTGCCAGCGGATCTTCTGTTGCATCGGGTGAAGATCTACCCGCGGCCTCTTGTCTCGGCTCCAGCTTCCCCCGCCTGCTCTGGCGTTGACGACGGACCAGCCAGCACCACGAAGTGACGAGCCGCCCTCCTCGGGAAGCGTATAGGTCACCAGACGACGAAATCCCATCGCCCGAGCAGCGCGCCAGCATGCACCATATAGCGCGCTGCATGCGTTGTCGGTGCCGTCAGTCGCAACCCTCACGACTTCAGCAGTCCAGCCGTCTTGGAGCATCCGAGACACCGGGCGAGACACGATAGCCACGCCGCAGATCTCCTCTGAGCCCTCAGCTGAAACCGCGATGCAGAACCGGCATCCGCGAGCTGGCTGGTGATGCCGGTGGTGACGATCCACAAACGCATTCGCCTCCCGGAGAGTGATCGGCACTATGACGAGACGCTTGCTCATGGCGCGCTCATGTCGAGATTGAACGTCACGCCGAGCTCGAAGCTCTGGACCATGTAGGCGCCACCCTGGAGGCGGGTCGTGGTCACCGGTCCGAAGGTAAGCGCGCCCTGCTGGGTGAGGCTGGTCCCCGGCTGGATGAGGTAGCGCTGGGCGCTGTGGAGGTCTTGGAGCGCTTGCGATGGCGCCTCAAGACCGAGGCCCGGCTTCAGTTCGTGCCCGAGCTGGACGGTAAACCGAGCAGTGACCCGGAGGCCATCGGCGCGCGCTGCTTCTCTGCTGCGCTGCTTGCGGTCGCCGGCAGGGAGGCAGGCCACCGCACGGTGCCCCCTCGGAGCCCCAGCACCAAGAAGCCCCGCGGGTGACCTGCATTCAACCAGACCCGCCGCCGTTAGGCGGGCAATGGCTGCGGTAAGGGCGGTGGCATAGGTCACCGGGTGAACCTGCCCAGACGACCGGAGGACAGGACAAGGACCGGCGATGCGGGCTGCTGCTGCTCGCCGATGGTGTTGTCTTCGCCGTCATCCATCCGGCTGCGGATCTGGCCATACAGACGGGGTAGCGTCTGCTCGATGCGCCTGGCCTCGTCGCGATACGGTCCACCGTCGCCAAGGGTCAGCGCGAGGTCATCCAGCGCGAACACGAGAGCCTGAGCGGTGAGCCATGGGCGCAGCGCGGAGGGTGTGCGCATCCGCCAGAACGGCAGCGCCTCGGAGTAGAGGCGGCTTGACAGCTCCGTCCAGGCGTCCGTGATGAACTTCTGAAGGTCACTCGCCCCTGTCGTCTGGAGCGCAGCGAGGCGGCTGTATCGGTTCGTCAAGTCGGTGGTGCCGATGGGCGGATACAACCGGGCGAGGGTCAGCGCGGCGTCGTTGTAGAAGTCGTGCGCATCGCCGCCGATGGTCGCGGTGAACTTGAGCAGGAAGCCCTGTCCCAAGGTCTTGCCGCTCGTGGTCGCAGCGGTCACCGTGTAGCTCAGCGTCCCGCCGCTCTCAGAGGCCGAGACCGCATCGAGCAGCACCGTCCCGCCTGAGTCCCAGAGCGAGAAGGTGACAGCCGAGACGGTCGGCGCGCTGCCGCTGTGCTCTACGGCGACGGTGATGGTGGTGTCCTGCCCTCGTGGGATGAGGACAGGCCCGGTCCATCGAGCGCTGTATGGTGTGCCGTCTGCCACCGATTACGCCAGGATGCTGGTCGGGTCGGCGACTGCTGCACGCCAGCGGAGAGCGCCGGAGCGCTTGACGCCGACCATGTCCACCGCCTGGCCGATGGCGGTAAAGCTGATCTCGTCGTGGCCCTGGGTGTTGCCGTCACCAGCAACATTGATCACGACGTTCCCGCCCGCATCGGTGTCCATGCTGAGCGTGCAGCGCTGGCCGTGGAAGCTGGGGACGGCAATCGTGCGGGTCTCGTTGCTGCCGCTGGACGAGGACACAGCGCACACCGCGTTGTGGTGCTCGGGGAGGACGATTTGCCCACCATTGCCGGGGTCTGCAACTTCGACGACTCCGGGCATGCGAACGGTCTTGAAAGCCATGATGTGTGCTCCTGATGTCAGGGGTTAAGCGCCCCAGGTATACAGCGTATACCCGGAGAATGATTAGCGTTTCTTGTCTCGCCGGTCGGCGCGGATGGCCGCATCCTTGGCGATGCTGCGGGCCTCGGTCGTGCTGACCTTGCCCTTGTTCGATTCGATGATCTGGCGCGTCATGCGGTCGATGGACTCGCGGCGCCCTTTCTTCTCACCCATCGACTGACCCTCGGCGAGCGCGGCCAACCTTGCGGCCTGCTTTCTTGTCCGCCTTGGTAGCGGGGTCGTCGGGCTGTGACCGCATCGCCTCAAGGACGGCGAGCGCCTCGGCCAGCTTGGTGGCGAGGTGGGGGTTGATGGCTGCGCGTCGCTGGAGGTCTTCGACGCGGGCCTGTTGGTTGGCTGTCTTCTCAGCGATGACGAGCGGGTGGATGGGCTCGACGATGCCAGCATCACGGAGGTGCTTACAGAAGCGAGCGAAGACGATCACGCTCTCGTCTGTGTTCCAGATGATGCGGCCTGCCGGTGTCACGGTCGGCTCTGCGCCTGGCTCAATCCACCAGCGCTCTCCGCTCGTGGTGCTGTAGTAGCGGCCATACTGGTAAAACTCGGCCTCCTCCGGGTCTTCACCGGACTGGAGGAGGCGCTTATCTTCCGGCCTGATCACCGTCCCGCCCTTGGCAGTCGCGCCGTTGATGACACGATTCAGGGAGCCGTCATCGCCCACACCGTTCACGCCGGGCACTGCGATCAGCTTGGACAGCTTCGGAAGCCATCCATGCTCGGCGTGGTAGTTCCATGCCGACTCGTAGTGAACGTAGATGAAGCGTTGCCCGATCTTGGTCCGCTGGTCAACCGGTAGAAGGTCGGGGTCGCGGGTCTCGGTCGGGGTCTGGCGCTTCGGAGCGCGTAGGGTGTGAGCGGGCATCGGCATCCTCTGGGGTGGGTGCGGTGGGTCAGGGTCAGCTATCAGACGTCAGAGATGATCTCGACGCCGCGCAGGTCTTCGATCTCAACCACAGCCGGGAAGATCGAAGCGATGAGCGAGGTCATGAAGTTGGTCTGGTCGCGTGCCATCTCGATCACCAGCGCCTCATTGGCAAGGTAGAGCAGACCGGGCGGGATGTGTCCAGCAGCAAGGCGAGCATCGGCCAGGGTGTAGCCGAAGGCGCCAGCGCCGAACATCGCACCGGCATAGTCGGCGTTCGTGTTGACTTTTGTAACAGAATCGGACTGGAAGAACTGAATCCCGTTCCAGGTGCCACGGAAGCCAGGACCGCGAGCGGCCAGCATCTCAGCGGTAGCCGCCTGGAACTGAATCGCGCCAGCCTCAGCGCGAAGGCTGTTCTGGAAGTCGTTGATCTGCTGCGGGTGAAGGACACAGGCATAAGGCCCGGTGACGCTCTGGCTGTTGAGCTGGAACTGCGCATCGTAGATGCTGGAGACATCCAGATCGACACCGCTGCCAGGGCCAACATCCTGAGACAGCGCAGGGAACAGCGCGCAGAGCAGGTCGGTCATGGTCAGGCCAACACCGGCCACCAGGTTGGCGGCGACGCGCTCGACCTGAATAGGACCGCCAGAGATGGGCAGGAGATCGGTGAGCTGGTACTTGCGGCTGTAGCCAGCCGGGACAAGGTCAAACTTGCCGGTGTCGTATGCAGCGTTTGCGATGTTGCTTCCGTCGGTCTCGGAAGTCCGTGCGCTGTAGGCGCCTGGGATGGCATCAAGGGTGCTGCGGATGGTGTCAGAGCCGCCAGCGTTCCACGGCACGCGGATCATGAGCGAGGTCAGGTCCGTCGGATCATAGAGCTGCTCAAGGATGAGATCGGAGAGGATCTCAGAGACCAAACCGCCTTCAGCGATCAGGGCGGCTGCTGTAACTTCGTTTGCCATTGTCGTTCTCTCAGTTGTTCGGGGTCAGTGTGTCCGTACCGCTGGACCCGCGAGCGACTGATACCGGACAGTCAACCGAGATGCAGCCACTATAGCAGCATCAAGAGATGAGGCCCTGTTTTTTGAGCAGCTCCAGGTTAGCGGTGAGCACTCCCTTTCGCCCCAGTTTCTGACGCTGCGCCCGGTAGCTCTTGGCGTCGATCTCGGTGTCTGGCGGCTTCGGTGTGACGGTGCCCGCGTTGGGGTTGCTGGCTGGCTTGCGCTTTGGCTTGACCGGTGCGGCCTCGGCTGGCTTGTCCGCAGACTTATCGACAGCTGTGGAGAACCACCGACCATACAGCGGGTCATCCTTGAGGTCATCGACGAAGGTGCCAAACGCGGGCGCCTCGCTGCCCTCTGAGACCTCGCTGAGCGCGTCGGCATACTCGCGACGGATGGCGCGCCGGCCTCGCTTGCTGGTGATGCCAGCGCTCACCAGGTGCATGTCCTGGCTGTGTCGAGTGGTGCTGCTCTTGAGGTCGGCCTGGAACTTTGCTGCCTGCTCCTGTGCCGTCTTCAGCTCTCCTGCCAGGCGCGAGCGCTCGGCAGACACTGCGCGGAGCTGTGCGCGGAGGTCTGACGTGTCAGGCGCTGGTGATGCCGGCGCCGGTGCTGGGGTGTGGGTGGTCTCGTCGCTCATGATTGGGGCTCCTGCTGTCGAAGGATGCGGCGAGCCCAGGAACGGCCAGCGTTGCCGCCCCACAGTCCCCAGGCTTGCGCCGCTTTGCTGGTCCGGTCTTGCCTTGCCTTGGCACTACCGGGTGATGCGCCATGCCTCGCGAAGAACGAGACCATGCGCTTGATGGTGTCAAGGCTCACCTGCTGACGCGCGGCGAGTTGGGCAGCGCGACGGACGCCGACCGCTGTGCCTGCCCTCCTCGATGGCGGCAGCTTGGCGCGGATGTCGAGCGCCCTACGTGCTGCGCTGGCGACCGCTGCGGGTGGCTTGTAGCTCGGCATCTACTCCTCCCGGTCCTCGATAGCGGGCTGGTCATCTTCGCCGCCAAGCTCGGCAAGGATGGCGAGCAGAGCCTCGTCCAGCGCGGCCACATCGACCACACCACCGCGCAACATCTCACGAGCGGCGCCGATCTCAGCCACCGCGCCGGGGATGTCCTCCTCTGGCTCGGTGGTCTCTGCGAGCGCCTCGGCCAGTCGCTGCTCTTGTAGCTGCTGATCCACCAGGAAGCTGATCGCCTCCTCGTCGCTGTCGAGGCCGGGGTTCAGCCGGCGGGCCATCGTGACGCGGCTCACCAGTCCCAGCGCGGTCTCTTTCTCGATGTTCTCGATCTGGATCTTCCGCTCCTGCTGGCTGAGACCAAGCTGGGCATACTGGATGCTGTAGGCCCGCTCATCGGTCGGCAGGCTGGCGCCTCCGTAGGCATTGGCGAGGCGGGCTGCTGTCGCGAGCAGTTGAGCATCACCGTCGCGGTTGACCGGCTCGGCCTTCTGCTGTGCCCGTCGCTGTCCGTCTCGGCTCACCACGATGCTGATGCCGCTCTGTGGTGAGCCGCTGGCGATGAGGTCGCCGGGGTTGAGTCCAGCATAGACGGCGAGGCGCTCACCGTATGCCCTGAGCGCCTCCACGCCATCCATGGGTGCCATCCCAGGCGGATACGTGTCGATGCGTCCAGCGCTGTCTCTCGTGCTCTCGAACTTGAGGATGGTCTTCGGGCTGGTCGTGATGGTCTCGACGTTCTGAGAGCCTGCCAGGGTGCGAGCAGTGCCCGCGGGCGGTTGCAAGTCGATGGTAATTCTCTGGGGCGATGCCGAGTTGGAATAAGCGTCCCACCACGAGGTCCAGCCGACACATAGGCGCAGCGTGCCGCGGACCAACTCGACGCCGCTCATGAAGTCGAACAGCCGGTCTTGCAGGCGGGCATGGTAGAGCACATAGGGCAGGATGGGCGCGCCGTCTTCGTCGGTGTAGGGGTACTCGTCAGAGTCGGTATACGTCGCGGTCATGTCTACCCGCTCGCCGTCCACCTCCTCCTCGATGCGGAAGATGGGCGCGGCAGGGTCTCGGATGTCCCACGTCTCGAAGGTCTCGCGCTGCTCACCGTCGCGCATCCTCAGCCGATACTCTGTGAGGCACACAGGGCGGTCAGGCTGGCTCGCGTCGGCTTCTGCCTTGATGACGTAGCCAGGAGACACCACGCGATAGCTGACGGCCTCGGTGCCCTCCTCGGTTGACCAGTCGAGGCGCATAAAACACTCACGGATGCCGCGCTGTACCAGGTCGCGCTCTTGGCACAGCGGCCAGAGCTTCGGCGGGATGATGGGCGCCAGGTCGTCAGCGTCGGTGATGCCCTCGGCCTGCACGGTCGGCACGTGGCTATAGGACACAGCGAGCTGCGACATTGTCATGAGGAACAGGTTGTCCGATACGTCGGGGTTGATCTGCAACTCCTCCGCAATCTCGGGCGCATAGTCCTTCTGAATCTCCCGCTCTACATCGGGCTCATGTTGCCCCCTCAACAGCCGGTCTCGGAGTAGCTGCTCTTGTACTCGTGGGGATCTGCTCAGGTCGCCGTAGTAGCTGCTCATCATCTCACCAGTGTCTGGGTTGTGCCTGATCGGGTGATCGGGCTCAAGTAGTGCTCAAGTATGTACCCGGCTGCATCGAATGGGTGTTTTAGGTCGTTGTTCTCGCCCATCCAGTGCCGCAGCGTATGCGTTAGCCGCTGGCAGTCCTGATGAACGTAGAGCCGACCCTCGATGCACGCGCTGGACAGGATGCGAGCGCGTGCCTTGACGCTGCCCGGCCCTTTGTACGGTGGGCGCAGCTGGCAAGGGCTGCGGCTCCTGCCAAGCTCCCGAGCTACTGCCCGGTCCATCAGCGCATTGACTGAGGTGGCAATGCCACGGCGCCCGGCACTATTCGAGTCGCCGCGCGCGGTGCTGATCTGGTCGAAGTCCACACCCCAGGGCAGCAGCAGCTCTCGGCGTAGTGCTTGCGCCTCCTCGGCCTCGGTCATCCGTGAGTCAGGCGACCACTCGCCGAGCACGTAGGCGACAGAGCCAGTCCAGCCGACGAGGTAATGAATGGTGTTTCCGACGATCTCGCCCCAGTCCACACCCCAGCCGATTTCTTCGATGTGCAGGCTCTCGATCTCCTCATCGTCGATGAGGTTGGCCTCACTGAAGCCAGGCACCCGGCGAGCGATCGAAAAGCCCTGCCAGCGGGCTTCAATGCGCTGGCCTCGGTCAAGCGCATCGGTCTCTGCTATCTGCTCGTCGATGCTCTGCTGTGAGCGATGCGGACAGTGCTCCCGGTCCAGCTTGCCAACCAGCTCGAACCAGTCCGGCTCAAGTGGTGGGTGCCCCTGCTGGGGATTGCCGCTGATGATGTCGCGGAGCCACTCGACCGGCCGACCTATCGGCGTGAGCGTGATCCAAATGGGCGCGCGCTTGGCATAGCCAGACCGGCGAAACTCGCCGAGGTGCGACCGCTTCGGGGGCTCGTCTACCCATCCCCACTCGACTGTGTCCGACGCCAGAGCGGTGAGGGGCTGCTCCGAGCCGAATGCCTGGATGAGCGAGCCGTTGGCCAGCCCGACGCCTCGCTTGCCTCTGAAGTAGTAGCCGCGCGCCTCGTCGAAGCTGCACTCTGGATGCAGGATGCCGGGAGGCTGGACCTCGCGCATCTTCATCGACAACTTCGCCCATCCGTTCTTGAGGTCAGCGCACAGGATGCTGCCGATGTTCGGCGCTGGTGCCACGTCGCGGAAGGGATGATCACCGAGGGCGTGCCACCATGCCTCGGCGGCGCCGCTGCGGGTCTTGCCGGTCTGGTTGGGCCACCTCAGGAAGCGCTTCCGCTCCTGGCTGGTGTGGAAGTCGCGCTGAGGCGGAGACATCCCACCGTATCCAGGCAGCTCGCGCAGGTACTCCTCCAGCGGGTCGAGATCGACAGCGGCGACGGTGAGCAGCCTCACCCTGCCGCCCTGTCCAGCTCGGCGAGCGCAGCACGGACAACCCGAGCCGCCTGTCCATCCGCCTCAAGCACAGCCACCAGGCGCCGCGGCCCCAGCTGTGTCAACGACCGACCGAGCGCGGCGATGGTCTCGGGACTGTCCAGGTCAAGCGCATCATCACCGGTCTCGGCATCGGAGAGCGTGCCCTCCACCTCCAGCGACCGGGCCAGAGCATCGAGGTGGGTCACATACGCCTTGGTCAGCGAGAGGAATTCGCCGGGCTTGAGCGGCTGAGCGTCTTCGCCGTCGCACTTCTCACACATCAGGCCGGTGTCGAGTTTGCGCACGAGCTGGCGGGCGATGCGCCGGAGCACGAGCCGGTCCACTGGAGGAGTAGCCCTCGCGCGTGATGCGGACTTGAGGGCGACCAGTTCCCTATTCCTCAGCTCAATCTTCTCTCTCTTGGTCTTCTTGGCCGGTAGCTTGACCACCTCGCCGCCGATGGGTGGGAGATGGCCAGACTTGCGCCATCTGCTCATCCACACCCGGAAGGTCGGCCACGCTACCCCGTGCCGCTCTGCGACGATCTTGGGGTCTTCGCCGCGCTTGATGGCGGCGAGGGCTTTGGTCTTGGGTGTTACAGCCATGCCGTTACAGTGTAACAGCTATGAGGCATCAGAATGGCATCTCTGCCTGCTGGCTGAGGATCTCCCGCATCGTATCAATGGCAGCGATTGAATACTTGACGATGTAGCCGTATCCGTTGCTGATGCTTGAGACCCTGCTGTAGCCCGGCACGCTGCGGCCATCCTTGCCACGCATGCCGCACTCCTTGGCGAAGCGGTGAACATCGTAGCGGGTTGTGATGCCCCTGCCTGGAAACTCTTTGCGCAGAATGTCTGCGATCTTTGATGCCATGAAGACACATTCAGCGTCGGCGCTGGTGACCATGGGCTGATGAGTCGGCTCCGGTCGGTGGTTGCTCTGTGCCATGGTCGAGAGCATGCGACCGATGCCCTCCATTGCCTTGAGCATGGCGCGGTTGCTCTCCAGCACAGCGGCGAGGACTGCCGACGCCTCACCCGGTCCTGCTACTGCCTGGCGCATCGGCTCGGGGTTGCCGTCGAGGAGCTCTCGCATGAAATGAGCACCAGCCAGCGCTCGGCGGAGGGCGACCCCGATGGGCTTGTGTGTCTTGATGAGGACAAGGGCGACACCGGCGCGGGTCAGAGCCATGATGCTGGATGAGTGCTTAGGGACTGAACCGGTAGAATTATTTTCTACCGGTTGCGCCTTTAAGGCCTCCAGCGCTGGCCCGTCGATGATGCGGAAGTGCTCGCCGTCGATGAATTCATCAGACCACGCGCCGGCGATGGTGTTGACCAAGCCCTTGCCCGCGTAGTCCAGCAGCCGACCGAGCAGGCCAGCGTCGAGCAGCTCCTCACCGTCGATGCGCCAACCCTGGCACTGCTGACCAGCCAGCGAGAACGGCACCACCTCGACAGAGACAGCAGGCACAGCGACAACCACGGGCGCCGGCTTGCGCTTGCGCCGGCCTCGGTGCTTGTCGGCTGCGATGCAGTCGCCGAGGTGTACCAGGATGCTGCGCTCGCCGACGCGCTTGTATCTGACGGCTTTGTCCTCTCGGCTCCACTTGTAGATGCTGTTCAGTGGTCGATTGGTGATCTCTGCGGCCTGTGCCACGGTCACCCATTCAGCTGTTTTGTTGTCCATTCGGGGCTCCTTTGGGGTTGGTAGTGTCGCAAGTGTCCGCCGCCGTGTCAATTATCGGCGGGCTCGGTGTCGGTGGTCTCTTGATGCACGCCGTCCATGTCATCAGCGCCCACGCCAAAACAAAGCCCATCAGGCCGGCGACGATCATCTCGACGCGGCTGTATCGTGGTCGCTGCCAGCTCACGACGCCTCCAGACGTGTCGCACGAGGGGATCTGCCCACACCCACAGCGTGAGGATGGACAGACACGCCGCAGAGCCGGCAGGGGTGACCAGCCATGCCCCGACGATGAGCAGGCCAGCAATGGGCACCTCTGCGGCTGCACGGCGTAGTGGGCTCACTCACACGACCGTCCGGTAGTCAGTCGCACGGCTGCACCTCCAGCCCCATGGCACCGCGCAGGTCGGCACCGGTCAGGCTGGCACCAGTGAGGTCGGCACCGTGCAGCCAAGCATCTCGCAGGTAGGCACCAGTGAGGTCGGCATCTCGCAAGTCGGCATCTCGCAAGTCGGCACCGTGCAGGTTGGCACCAGTGAGGTAGGCACCGTGCAGGTTGGCACCGTGCAGGTTGGCACCGTTCAGTTCCGCATCGCTCAGGTCGAGCGGCACCCCCAGCGCGGCGCACAGTTCGCGCGCTTGGTCGAGGTGTCCGCCCTTGACGAGTTCAGTCAGCTTTAGTCGCACGGCTGCGCCCCAGGGCCTCGGCCTGCACCGCTCCACGGCTGGAGGATGAACACCTCGTTGGCCTGGAGGTCGCCGGTCTCGGTGGTGATGGTCAGCGGCTCGGCCGCAGCGGTGGCAAGTAGCAACAAAATCATTCTCTCGTCTTCCACTTCAGGACATTGTTCGGCAGCGGCTTGGCCGGCTTGATGGGCTCGACTGACCGCTCGGGGGGTCGGTGCCAAGCGGATAGGCCCAGCTCTGGGTCAAAACGGGCAACGACCTCCCCGCCGTCGCCGTCATCAAGGGACAGGTAATAGACCCCTCTGCTCTGTCTCACCGTCGCGGTCGGTGTCTCGATGAGCACGACGCGCCCATCGGTGTCTCGGGTGATCATGGGGGCTCCTATGCTTCGGTGAACCGCTGAGTCTGAGGCTCAAATTTAAGATACAGCGTCACCGTCTTGTGGTCGCGGTACTTTGCGACGATCAGCTCGGTGGTGTTGTGGCCGCACATGGGGTTGTAGTAGGCATCTCGGTAGACAAAGACGATGGCATGCGCGTCCTGTTCCCACTGGCCAGAGCCGCGCAGATCCGAGAGCTGAGGGCGCTTATCAGCCCGCTTCTCACAGTCCCGATTGAGCTGTGCGAGGGCGAGGACGGGGATCTGTAGCTCCTTGGCCAGCGCGAGCAGGCCCTGACTGACTCCGCTCTGTCTCTCCTCGGTGGACTTGCCCGGGCTGCGGATAAGCTGCGCGTAATCGACCACGAGCAGCCGCAGCGGCTTGCCCTCTCGCTGTAGGCGGGTCGCCAGGCGCCGGGCCTTGCTGGCGATCATGTCGATGATCTGCGCTGGCTTGGTGTCGAGGTGGATGGGCAGGGCGGACAGCTCCGAGAGAGCAGACCGGGTTCGGCGCCATTCGTCGGCATCCATCGAGCCGTCACGCATGACAGCGGTGGGGACGCCAGAGAGCAGGCTGAGCAGCTTGCGCCCGATACCATCGGCCTCCATCTCAAGGTTGTAGACGCCGACGCTTTCACCGCGCTGCGCAGCGCTGAGGAGCACCTGACAGGCCAGCGAAGACTTGCCCATGGCTGGCCGGGCTGGCATCAGGTAAAGCCGCCCCTTCTCCATCGCTGGCAGGACCGGAGCGCTGCGGCCCGTGTCGGGGTCTCTCTCGCGTCGGTCGAGCGCAGACACCCCCCACGCTACCCCTTGCGGCCTGCCGTCCTTGTAGGCGCTTTGACGGGCGCGGAGGTCGTCATACAGCAGGCGGGCGAGGCTGTCGCCGTCTGTCCAGGTGGTACTGCTGCCGGCTCCTCGAGCCAGACCCGAGAGCACCTGCTCGGCGCGTGCCTGTAGCCCATCGGGCTCGGTCTCCTGCCGGTAGGCCTCGACCAGCGCGGTGAGCTGCTGGAGGGCGTTGCGCCGGTAGGACAGCCCGACCAGCTCGCCGGCGTTGTGCGCGGCAAGGATGGGTGAGCAGTCGTCTGAGTAGCCCGACACATCGGCGAGGCTCGGGAAGTCGGCGCGGTCGGCTCTCAGGGCGATGCTCTCGACGACAGAGACCATGTCGGTAGGCTTGCGCGCCTCGATGCGGGCAGCCAGCCAGGCGAACAGGCGACCACGCCGCGGCCCCGAGAAATCGCCAGCGGTGAGGCCGGCGCTCTGCATGTCGGTGAGGGTGTCGGCCTCGATCATCAGGCACCCGAGGAGGTCACATTCCCATCGCTTGCTCTTGAGCAGATCAGACATGAGACCCCCACGAGCGGACGAACATCGGCCGCACCCTGAACTGTAGTTCTCGGCTGTGCGTCTGGCAGAGCGCCGACCAGCGGCCAGGACCACCCAGCGCAGCGATGGCGCGGGTGATGGTGTCGGCATCGAGCGCGGGGATGTCGGCAGGGGTAGGCAGACGGCGAGAGCCCACGCGCCCCATGGCATCAATGATGAGGCTCCATACCTGCTCGGCGTCGGTGGCCGTCTTGGTGGTCGGCGCGATGCTGGCCAGGTCAAGGTAGCCGGGGAAGTTGGACGGGCGGAGGATGGTATCCACCGTGCATTTCGAGCGCAGCCAGACCGCCCGGTCATGCTGCGAGGTCTGCCACCAGCGCCAGACGGTGACCAGCTCCTCGGCGGTGTGCTCCTTGAGTCGAGCACCAAGAGCGCGGCGCCGTCCGCTGGTCAACTTGAGGGCGCGGGCCTTGGGATTGGCCTCGGTCCTGATGGCTTCGAGCCGAGCCCAGATAGATGTGTAGTCCTGTGAATTTGTAGTCTGTAATTTCGCGCGCTCGCGAGCGGTCCGCTTCTCGTCCACTTCCGGTCCACTTGTCTTCTGTGTTGCAGGCTCTACCTGCTTAGCTTCGGTCCACTTCCGGTCCACTTCCGGTCCGCGATCGGTCCACTTCTCCAGCGAGGCCAGCGCATCGGCGCGCGCCTTGACGGTCCGCTGTCTGCTCTTGGTCAGCGTCCACGCCTCGACTTCAGCCATCGAGGAGCGGGAGCCCTTCCGGGTGCGGTGGAACACCACCAGCCAGATGAGCAGGTAGGCGATGGCCCATGCCCGGCGCTGTGGTGTCGGTGCTTCGTAGATGGCTTCTACCAGTCGCACAGGGACCGGGAGCCACTGCTCACCCATAGACGAGGACGAGCGCTTTGTGTTATTGTCCATGCGTTGTCCTTTGGGGCGGACCGGAATTCGAGAGCTGGTCCGCCCCATTTTTATAGCACAGGGCTACTCGGTGTCGGGAGAATAGAGCGCGGGGATCTTGCCGCTGGCCAGGTCAGCGACGAAGGCGCCGCGGGCCTCTGGCGACCAGAAACCAGGAGAGCCCCATTCACGCGCAGTCAGGTAGCTGCGGCACTCATCGACACTGACGCCCATGTCGGCGAGGTGCTTGAGGAACTGCCGCCGCTCACCTTCGGACCAACTATGGCGCTCTGGCTTGGCATCACCGGGCAGCTCCTCGCGAGCCGTCATGCCGATGCCGAGGTACATCCGCAGCGCCCGGCAGACTGCTCGGGTCTCAGCCATGCGGAGGATGGCGCCCTGCATGCCTCGCTTCACGTTGCCATCGTCCG
>Ga0208666_1000269_pt1 | contig 26011 bp, 36 predicted proteins | sample 5B_taG_FD_184078 | JGI IMG/M metagenome (GOLD analysis project Ga0208666, IMG submission 184078) | Marine viral communities from the Subarctic Pacific Ocean - 5B_ETSP_OMZ_AT15132_CsCl metaG (SPAdes) (version 2) | ecosystem: Environmental > Aquatic > Marine > Oceanic | place: Pacific Ocean...
TGATATTGCTAGAGGTGTAGCATCTGCTGGTAGTGCAACTGCAGGTCAAGACATAGCAACATATGATCCTGCTGATATTACATCTACTTATCAGACTGGTACTTTTGATAGTGGATATGATCCAACTAATTTTGAAGCTAATTATGGAACAGAAAGATTTACTGGATTTATTCCAGCACAACAATATCAATCACAAGACTTTGGTACAGATGTAGCTCAAAGATATATGAATCCATTTCAACAAATGGTTACAGATATAGAAAAAAGAGAAGCCACTAGATCATCAGATATTATGGGCAAAGGTATAGGTGATGCTGCAACTCAACAAGGTGGATTAGGTGGTTATCGTGAAGCTATTGTCCAAGCAGAAAGAGAAAGAAACTTAGGTCAACAGCTAGGAGATATACAAGCTAGAGGATCAAGAGATGCTTTTGCACAAGCACAACAACAGTTTGAAAGAGATAGAGCTTCAAGGTTTGGTGCTGCTGGTTTTGGAGAACAACAACGACAAGCAATGGAACAAATGGGTTTATCTGCTGATCAATTTGCTGAACAACAAAGAAGACAAGCTGCACAGTTTGGTTTAACTGCACAAGAAATGTCGGATAGGTCTAGACAATTTGATGCAAGTCAAACATTTGCTGAACAACAAGCAAGAGATTCTGCTGCACAATTTGCAGATCGTCAAAGATTAGCAGCACAACAAGCTGATATAGATGCTAATATTAGATCAAGGCAATTAGGTCTTGCAGGGTTAGGTGCAGATCAAGCTACTCAACAACAAAGATTAGCATCAGCACAGTTACTTGCAGCACAAGCACCTATGCAACAGCAGTTAGCTTTTGATAGATTAGATCAAGCACAACAAGCACAAGAGATTGGAAGAAACTTCCAACAAGCAGGATTAGATATGGGCTATCAAGATTATCTAAATCAGTTAGCTTATCCAAGACAACAGCTTGGTTTCCAAAGTCAGATACTACAAGGTTTACCTGTAACTCCGGGTACACAAGTATCATCTTATCAACCACAGGCTAGTAATACATCACAGCTACTAGGTCTTGGGTTAGGTGCATTAGGATTACAAAGAGCCTTAGGTGGCGGTTAAATATTAACGGGTTAATACATGAATATAATTGAAGTAGAAGATAAATTAAAATCAGTTCCAGACGATAGCCTTTCAAATGAAATGACTAATCCATCTGGAATGTTTCCACAATATTTAGTTATGTCGGAGATACAACGCAGACAAGAAATGCGTGCTGACCACGAGGGGCGTATGGCTGCAAATGCTAAAACCCCACCTAGACCTTCAATGCGTGAAGAAATGGCTATGCAGGTAGCACAAGCTCAACCACAGCCTAATGCAATGCAACAAGGTATTGGTAGTTTATTACAACCAAAACCACAAGCCCAACCAGCACAACCTATGATGAGTAATCAACCTGTAATGATGTCACCCGGAACACAAGTTCCTGATTTTTTTAATATGTTTGGTTTTTCAAGACCTGAAGACGATCCATTAACAGAAGAAGATGAGTCATTGGGTGGTTATACAAGACCTAAAAGTAAAGCAGAAGAAAAATTAGCTGAACTTTATGCTGCAAGATTAAAGTTAATGCCTGAAAAATTAGATAAAGAAAGAAAATTAATGGGTGGATTAAATCTTTTAAAAGCTGGTATAGCTGTAGGTACATCTGCAACTCCTGCACAAATAGGAGCTAACTTAAATAGTCTTGTAGATAGTATTGGTAAAACTAATCAACAATTAGATAAAAAAGAAACTGCTATGCAGAAAGAAGAAATTGATGCATTAGCTGCACAAGCTGGATTTGATAGAGAAAGAAATAAAGATTTAATTGAAGCTACTAAATTAGATTTACAAAGTAAAAAAGATGCATCAAGTAGTGATTATATGAAAGCTTTATCAGATAAACGAAGCCCTGTAGCTAAAATTGCTAGTGATCTTATGTCAGGAACTTATGGTGATCCTGAAGCACTTGATATATATACAGTAAATGCAGCAGGAGAGAAAGTTCCTGATCCTAAAAAACTATTTGATTTAGCTACCACTTATCAGTCTTCTATAGGAGCAAGAGAAGTTGGTGTAGTAGGTTCAAAAGAAGAATTATTATCAAAAAATATTAATGAAGTTATGGCAGATTTTAAAACTATTGACTTAATTGAAAGTAAAGCAGCAAAAGAAGGTATATCAACAGAACAAGCATATAGAGAATATAGAGCATTAGTAGAAATAGAACAAAGAAAAGTTTTAGGTTTACCTTTAGAAACAAAAGCTAGTGGTGGTCAGATTAACGATTCAATAAATCAATTTGATTCTATATTGAGAACAATAGATGGCTAAGTATGTTCAAACCTCTGATGGCATTATACATACGCTACCAGACACAGTTACAGATGCTAACTATGAAATAGAAAAACAAGCTTTTCTAGATTCTTATAATCCCACGCCTGATCCTGTACCTACTACTGCTCCTGTAGAGCAAGAAGTTAATAGAGTATTTGGAGAAAATAGTCAGTTAAAAGGTAGTTTTTCAAAAGAATTTGTAGAGTTACCAGCAACATATGATCTTCTTAATAATGCACAAGCATTAACTTCTATTGAAAAACAAATAAATGATTTAAATTTAAGAGATTCTTATATTGGTTTAACTTCTGAAGAAGTTGCACTTAGAGATGAGCTTATTGAAAGACTTAAAGGTAGCGGTGCATCTGAAGAAGAAGCACAAAATAAAGCACTTCTTAACAATAGAACTATGTTTATGTTGGCTGGTCAAGGACCTGCAGGAGCTTTTAATCAAGCAAAGTTATTAGAAGGGTTGGTTGAAGAAGAAGTTGGTTTAGAAAAAACAGTTGAAAAAAACTTAGCAGATATTAAAAGAAGTAAAGAGTATCAAGCTAAAGTTAATTACAGCAATACTTTTAATAATCTTGCACAAGCAGAAAGCTTTGGAGACACCTTAGGTATTATAGGAAATGCAACTGTTGATGGAGATATATTTGGATTAATAGGAGAAATATTAGCAACATCTTCTGCACCTATGTCTAAAAGTTTAGCTGCTGGTGTAGGTGCTTCTATCTTGGGTGGTCCTATAGCTGGTGCTGTTGCTACAGGATTAACATCAGGTTCAGTAGATGCATCACATTCATTTCTAGAATACTTAGAAAAAAAAGGAATGGATATAAATGATCGTGAATCTATTGTTAAATTCATGGGCAATAAAAAATTAGTTAATGAAGCTAAACAATATGCAGCAATTAGAGGAACAACGATTGGAGCATTAGATGGTTTATCTTTTGGTCTGGCTAGTAAAATGTTAGTTCCAAAATCATTAGTTCAAAATATTTTTGGTAGACAATTATTAAACTCTTTAGTTAGTCAACCTATAGTACAAGGAACTTTAGGTGGTACTGGTGAGTTAGGAGCACAATACTTTACCTTAGAAGAAGGAGAATCTTTACGCTATGGAGACATAGCTATGGAAGTTCTTGGAGAATTTGGCTTTGCACCTGCTGAAGCTGCATTAGCACAGATGGCTGTTGGTAAAAATTATTATACAGAAAGACAAAATATAAAAGCAGAAAAACAATTAAGATTAACTCAAGCTTTAGATGCAAGAAATAAAAAAATGTTTGGCATTAAAGATGATGATGTAACTGTAACATCTGGTGCTCCAACAGTTAATCGTATTCCTATAGAAATAGGAGAAGATTTACCTACTTTTACAGAAGCATTTGAAATATATGAAGACTTTACAGATGGTGGAGCAAATCCAGAAAAATTTCCTAGCAGAATTATATATAGACCTGATGAATATTCAAATGAACAAGAGAATACAAATGTTTTTGTAGTCAAACAAAATGAAGATCAAACATTTTCTATTGTAGATTTTCAAGGTAATCCAATTATAAATCCTAAAACTGGAGAAGTTTATCCTTCTTATAAAACTGCATCTAAAGCTGGTGGTGTTGCCGCTAGTTTAAATGCAATATCTTTTACAAGATTTGGTATTGAAAGAACTGAAGAATATTCTTTAATGCAAAATTTAGATATGGAAAATCCAACTATTCGTCAGTTTGGAGAAATTGTATCTAATCCTTATTACGATGGAATTAATATAGAAGAATTAAGACAACTTAATGTTAGTCCAAATGTAATAAAATTAATTACTGATGCTACAGGTAGTCAAGAAAATGTAGCAATTAGTCAATTAAAAAACATTTTATCTAAATCACAGTTTGATAAAGTAATGACTGCTAGAAGCAATAACTTATTACTAGATGAAACTGCTGCACCTAAAAGCGTATCTGCTGCCACACTAAAAAAATTATTAAAAAATAAAAACATAGAAAATAATTTAGACTCACCTGCATTTCAAAGATTTGTTTTGCAATTTACAGGAGAATCTAATGTAGATAATATGAGCATTGCTCAACGCAGAGTTTTATATTCTGTAATTGATAGAATTTCTACATCTCCAGAACTTATTACTTTACCAGATTTTACGCACAGACCTTATAAGTTTTCTACATATCAACAAGTTGTTGAAGATATGGAAAGAACTGGTGATACAAGTTTAGATTTTATTTCTAATTCTTCTTACAAAACTACTTATGCAAGAGAAGAATTAAGCAAAGAAGAATCTAAAAGACTTAGAGAAGATTTAGTTACTGCAGGTTATGTTGAAGAAAAATATGGAAGATATAAATGGATTGGAACATATAATCAAAAAGTAAAACCTGTAGGGGTTAAGGCAGTTAATAGACAAAAAGATAGCGATGAACTTCAACGAAGAAAACTTTCTGCAGTTATTGATCAAAGTAATTATGTAGAAAAATTAAAAGCAGAACAAGAAATAGATAAACGATTAGACCAACTTAAAAAAGATTTTAAAAAAATAAATCCAAATGGTTCTTTAAGCTTTGATCAATTTATAGAAGATGTTAAAGGTAATAGAATTAATGTTTTAAACGATCAAGAAGTTGAAGGAATATATGATCCTCTTTATGACAAAATATTAGTACCAATGGATAGGGCTGGTCAAGATTTTAAAAATGATCCAGATAAATTTATTAAAAATTTAGCAAGAATATTAAACCATGAAACATTTCATTCATTGTTCCAAAATGATTTATTAACTCAAGAAGAAAAAAATACTTTAGCTAATTATGTTTATAGAACAAAAGCAAAAAAATCTACTCAAGAAATTGAATCATTAAAACAAGAATTAGAAGATGGAATTTTATCTCAAGAACAATTCAATGAAATAATAGAAGAAACTTATTATGAACAATCTGTAAGGCAAAATGTTATTGAAGCCTCAGAAGGTAAAAAAGTAAAAGATGATGCAACAGTTGTTGAAGAAGCAATGGCTAGAGCATTTGAAAATATGGAAGATTCTTCAGGTAAACCACAAAATATTTTTAATAAAATAAAAACTTTTTTTGGAAAATTAAATAATGCTTTAAATGAAAATGGTTTTCAAAATGCTACTGATATATTTAACAGAATTGAAAGTGGAGAAATAGGTGGTAGACAAAGAGGTGAAGTTAGAACTACATTAGAACTTGATAGAATACAATCTAGATTTGATGACATTGTTAATACAGCTAAAGCTGCTGGTGTTGATACTGATGATATTGAAAATTCTTTTAATGAAAGATTGCCAGATTCTCCTGAATTAAAATTTTCATTAAACAAATCAAAAGCAAGTCCATTAACAAGAGAGTTTCTTTTTGGATTAAAACACAATCAATTTACAGATCAAATGGATGTGTTTACAAATGTTTCTGAAAACAAAGATGAAATACTATCTAACTTTCTTACTAAAAGAAGAAAACAAGATTTAAACAATCCAAAAGAATTAAGAAATTTTATGTCAGTAACTGGAGCATTATCTCAAATAGCTTTACAAACTGATATTCAAAAAGGATTAATTGAGGTAAACCCAGACAATACAACACCTATGTATTTAGTAGGAGATATTTCTAGAAGTAGATTTACTACTATGCATAGAAGTAAAGCTGATGCTATAAGAACTGCACAGCTACAAGGTCATTTATATTACACACCATTAGGTAATAAAACTAAAGTAACTACAGTTAATGTTCCTCTTAGGGCAGTAGGCTTTCATCCTAGAATATATAATGCAGGTGATGCCACTATGTCTAATCCTTATAACAAACAAGGAGAACAGTTATTTGGCATAGAATCTAGCAGCATTCCTACAAACAAAGTATCAGAAGAAAACATTGAACCACTAATAGGTCAAGCACCTAGAACAAAGTTTAGTCTTAAAAGAACAGCAGGTAGATTAGATAATCCTACAATTCAAGAGTTAATGGAACAAAGTAATTACAATAATTTAGAAACATATGTTAATGCAAGTGATAATTTATTACCATTTTTAATTGAAATATCTAAAAAACAAGGCTCTGATTTTATAGCTGCTATTTTAGAAAATGATTTTAATTTTATAAATGACTCTTATTATGATGAAATGCTTAATTATGGAGTAGAAAATTCAGAAACTATTAATAATGCACAAGAAATAATTAAAGAAATTACAGATGCATCATTAGAAAATTTTCCTGAATATATTGTTGTATATAGAGGCGGAAATATTAAAGATCAATACAATGTTATTCCTGTTACAACAAATAAAGAAGCAGCAAATATTTTTGCATCACAATATGTAGGAACTGCAAAAGATAGAGTTGATCCACAACCAGTAGTTGTTCAAGAATTTTTAATTCCTAAATCAAAAGTTCTTGCTAATATGAATGCATTAATGATACCAAAAAGTCAAATTAATTTTTCTCCTATACAAAATCAAACTTCTTCACAAGAATATAGTTATGCTGATGAAATGGAATTGCTTGTTAACAGAGAAGATTTAGAAATATCTGGTATAGATAGAGTGCCTGAAATAGAAGTTAAAAAAATTCACGAAAGAATACAAAAAGAAAAATCAAAAGGCGAAGAAAATACTAGAGAGTTTATACAGCAAGAACTATTAGGATTAGGTGGATTAAATGAACCTATTCTTAGAACAATGGATGATAGAGAGTTTGCTAATGAACAAAATAAATTAAAACAATTAATTAATGACATTGATCTTTCATCTATTAATCAAGAGCAGTTATTAGAATTACTTAATCATCCTTCATTAGTCGAAGCTGAACAAAGAATGTTTAGCATTCCTATATACGAAGAAGAAATACAAACACAAACTGTATTAAATTTAATTAATAAAGCTAACAGTTATGCAGGTAATACTGTAGAACAAGGTAAGAAAGCTACATTTTTATTCGGACTTCCAGCATCAGGTAAATCATTTTTTGCAGAACAACTAGCAACAGAACAACAAGCAGCCATTATAGATTCAGATGATGCTAAAAGAATCTTGCCGGGATTTGGTAGTGGACTAGGTGCAAACTCAGTCGCACCTATGTCAAGTGAATATAGCAATATAGTATTAAAAACATTAAGCGATAATGGTAGTAACATTATTATTCCTAGTGTTGGTAGTAGTAGAAAGTATCAGAGCATAGAAAAGAAAATAAAAATGCTACAAGATAAAGGCTATAAAGTAAGTGTTGGTCTTATTGATACAGACTTTAACCATGCTTTAATTAGAATGTTAAATAGATTTGTAGATAGCGGAAGGCTTATAGCTACAGATTATTTTGTTGATGTTGATAATACGCCAAGAGATACCTATAATGAATTAAAAAGAACAGGCTTAGTAACTAACTTTGCGTTCTTAAATAATAACTTTGCACAGGGGCAACAGACAGTTGAAGAAGACAATACCCAACTATTTCGCCAGTTCGGAAGTCCAAGACAAATTGGAATCGGAGATGTTCGACAAAGCTATGCAGAACGAACAAGACTATCTGAAGCTATTGAACAAGCAGTTGAAGAAGCAAATCAAGAAAAACAAAAATCTTTAGACGCAGGTGCAACACCTGTTATTAATACAGCAGTAAACCCTGAATCAATTTACTCTGCAGTCGAAGCTAGAAAATTAATTAGAAATACACCAGCAGAAAATTCTGCAGACATTGATTCTATTATTAATGATCTTGATACAAATTTACAATTAAAATATTCAGTTAAAAATACTAGAAAAAAATTAATACCAGAAGCTGAAAGGTTAATGGATAGAATGACAAACAGGCAATCTAGACCTGATGATAATTTAACTATTGGTCAAAAATTATTTAGTGTATTTAAAGGTTTTCCAAGTGCTCAACAATTTAGAGAAGGAATAATAGATCAATATTCTAGGGCTGCTGAAACAGATTATATTGCTGGCAAAGAATCAGATATTGGAAATAAAATGTTGTCTGCATCAGTATCAGCAGCAGCAGCTTTGTATCATTCAGATAGATCAGGAGATATATTTCAACAAGCTTGGCTAAGAGGAGTTCCTGTATACGATAAAGAAAAAGGATATACCACAGTTAAAAGTGAAATAGATGGACAAGTTATTGTTGCACCTCAACAAATATTTAAAGAAGCATATAAAAATTCTAGTTTGTTAGATGCATTTCAAGCTGTACTAAGAGTAAAAAGAGAAACAAGATTTAATCAAGAAGGAAGAAAAACAAAAATAACAGCCCAAGATAAAAAAGATGCTGAAATTTTATTAAAAAAATATCCTGAAGTAGAAACAATGGTTGAGCAATATCAATTATGGAACTCATATCTTGTACAATTTCTTGTAGATACAGGAGTATTAAATAAAAAAACAGCAGAAATTTGGTTAGCTAATTCAGATTACATTCCATTTTATAGAGACATGGAAGGACAAGAGGGATTTAAAGGACCAAAAATATTTCAAGGTTTACAAATTACGCCATTTAAAGAAGCAAAAGGTAGTGAGACATTAGATATTGTTGATCCAATTACAGGCATAACTAATAATCTTAGAGCAGCTATAAATGCTGGTATGAAAAATGTAGCAAGTAATAGAGTCATGCGTAATTTAGTAATTATGGGTGTAGCAAAACAAGTTAAAGGAACTCCCGGATTTTCTCCACCTATAGGTCATGTAAGAATTAAAGTAGATGGAGAAACAAAAACATTTAAAGTTGATGATCCAGATTATTTTAATGCTTTTACTATTCAAACAGGAAACATGGGTCCTGAAGGATTTTTAGCATCATCTCTTGGAGCAATTTTACGACCAACTAAACAAGCTATTTCAGAATTAATTACTAGAATGCCTGACTTTTGGTTTAGACAAATTCTTCGTGATTCAATATCAGCTTGGGGTTTAAGTGGTGCTAATTATGCTCCTGTACTTGCTTCAATAAAAGAAAGTATAAGTATTGCTGTTGGAATGGCTAGAGGAAAATTACCACCAGAATATGAAGCACTTAGAAATGCTGGAGTCATTGCAGGATATGATAAAAATGTTAGAGACATTGATAGCACAGAATCTTTAATAAAAAATTTATATAAAGATGAAATGAAAAGTAGAAGAAGTACTATAGAAAAAGTATATATGGCTCCATTTGATGCAATAGTAAAAATGTGGGATATATTAGGTCAAGGTACTGCAATTACTGATGCATCAACTAGAGTAGCTGTTTATAAAGATACTTTAAAAAGAACAGGTGATGAGGCTGAAGCTATATCACAAGCTATGGAAGTTTTAAACTTTACAAGACGAGGCAATGATCCTATGTTTCAATTTGCTTCACAAACAATTATGTTTTTAAATCCAAGACTACAAGGTTTAGATGTTTTTTATAGAGGTTTAACAGGCAAATATGGAATTGGTAGAGGTTTATCTAAAAGCCAAAGAGCTACTGCTGTTGCAATAAGAATGATAGGAATGATGTCATTAATGCCTTGGTATTATTTAGCAGTAAGAGATACAGATGAATACAAAGAAGCACCAGAAGAAATAAAAGATAATTATATAATATTTCCAAGACTAAGTAGGCTTGTTGGATCAACAGTTGCATTACCAAAACCATTTGAAGTTGGCTTACTTGCAATGACAATACCAGAAAGATTAATGGCTTATATGCTTGATGATGATCCTGCTAAAGATTTTGGAGATAGTTTAGTAAGAAATATTTCACATACTTTTGCCATAAGTCCACCAACAGCTATAGCTCCATTAGTAGAAAACTTTTTTAATTATGATCTATATACAGGCAGACCTATTGTTCCACCTTATATGAAAGGTCAAGATGATCTTGCTTTTAGACCATCTACAAGTTCATTAGCTAGAAAATTAGGAGATGCAACTGATACAAGTCCTTTGTATTGGGATAATATAATAAGAGATTACACAGGTTCTATGGGTACATATGCAATGTTAGCAGTAGATTCTGTATTAAGAGATTCTTCAAGGGGGAATAGACCATCGCTTCGTGTCGACCAACTTCCTGTTATTGGTACTTTTTTATTAAATCCTGAGGGTAGTGGATTAGAAAATGAGTTCTTTGAATTAAAAAAAATGACTGATGATCTTGTTGAGTCATTCAGAGTTTTAGAAAATCATTACGATACAGGCGATAGGTCTGTAATGAAAATGACTGATGAATACAAAATTCAATACCAAGATGCTGTTAAAAAACTTCAATCAGATTTACTCCCATTAGCTGATAAAATGAAACAAGCAAGAGAGTATGAAACATACATTATAAATCATCCAACCTTAAGTGCTGATGACAAAAGAGATAAGTTAAACAGCATAAGACGAACAAAAAATATTATTTTAGAAAGCGAAAAAATATCAGAACAACGATTCAAATTTATTGATGATTATAGAAAAAGAGCTATATCAAGATAAACATTAACCTGTTAATACTTATATGATCTATCCTTCACAGATTTTTTTTCTCTGAGCTTGAGCTAGAGCTTAGAGCTATAGGCTTTTTAAAAATAAAAAAAATTGCTTCCCCGATTCTGGGGTTACATCTGGTGTAAATTATTTTTTGTGGAGTGAAACAAAATGCTCTGCATCTACTAAGACTAGAGGCTTACTCCTGTTTCTTTTGATAACAACTAAAGGCTCATAGTCCTTGCAGTTTGATTCAGCCTGTTCGTATGCTTTCCATACATTGACTGCCTCTTGATTCTTACATTCGATTGAGTAAGGGAATTGATCTCTTGATTGCTTACCCATGATGATGTCCTCTCCCTGACTTCCCATAGGTCTTGATTCCAAGTCCTCTTTATCCAAAGATAAAACCTCAACCAATAGATTAGTAAACCATTGCTGGAGTTTGCGACCTTTAGCTTTGGCACTTGATGTTTTCATTCTTCGTAAACAAAAACCATAAACTCATTCTCATCTAATCTAATCATGCCTACCACATCTTTGCCTTTAAACTTTCTTTCTGCCCCAGCAAAAGTCTTAGCCTTAACTATAGGCGTATCAATCTTATAGTCCTCATCCTCTCCCTCTATGATTAACGATTTAAGTATTGTCATTGATAGAGTTCTCCATTAGTTTGTAATCCTTTCTTGTCTCTGCAAGTTCTTGCAGTTCATCCCATTTATAAAATTGCTGTGTCTCTGCATCCCAAAAGTTTCCTTTTTGTTCTTCGTGATAAGAAACTTTAATTGAGTAATTAACATTCTTAGTATCTATAAAATCCTGTATCTCTTGTTTGATCTCATCATTACTAGGAATATGATCAAACTCAAAGTAAAAAAATGGATTGATTAAAACTTGTTTGACTTTATTTTTTGATACCCACTTTGCCATTTAGACTTTATCCTTTTTATTAATGTATTTTTCTTTTCTTCTTTTTCTAAACCTATTGGCAAATTAACCAAACAGTTCTTCGATTTTCTCAACTTTACTGATAGCATTTTCTTCTCCATCCTTATTCCCCCTCTCATGTTTCAATGGCTTGATCACAAAGAAATCTTTATGCTCAGGGTATGAGTGTATAAAGTACCTTGCATAATAACCTATAAAATCATTTGATATTTTAAATGCATTACCTTTAGTTATTATATCTGTTTCCCATCTAATCCTTGAAACTACAGCCCAATGCGAGTAATGAGTTCTGCCTGACCTGATTGCCTCAAAAGTAAATTTTTGAAACAGAACCCACACTTGAGGATTTTTTTTATGCCAAGCCCACCACTTGCATTTTGTTTCGTCTATGTCTGCGACCATTCTGATTTACCATACTCAAGTATAATTTCTTCTAGCTTTTCTCTAGCATCTTTGTTATCCATTAGTTCTGATCTGCTTTGAATGTTGAGATCATATCTAAGTAGCTGTGCTGTTTCTTCCACCTCAAGCCCCTCAATCTCCCACTCAGGTTTATCATGTTTATCAGCCATAAATAATTGGAAACTTCTCTCTCTGCATAGCAGTCCAGCTTTGGCAACTGCTTTTTCTCCATCTGTTTTATTCTTAGGTACAACAGGTTCATCTTGATCATTGAGTAAAACCATAGCCACTTGATACCTACTGCCTACCCAATCTCTCAATAGGCTATCAGGTATATCATTGGGATGAACAGCAAGAGTAAGGATGTATCCATTCTTATCTTGCCTAATAGCGATCTTGACTGATTCAAAATTTATTGTTGCCCTTTTCATTTGTTCTTCATAATCATGCATTAGAAACCCTCTCTATATTCTTTAAATAATTTTTTTACAAACTTTTCTAAACTATTGAATGAATCTTGAATAGTATCTACTGTAGTTTCTACTTCTGATTCATCATTTTGAATTTTTTTTTCTATTTTAATAGCATTAAGTATTTCTTTCTCTAAGATGCGTATGTTCACTTTTTCTTCTCCTTTTTTTTCTTACCTTTACCAAAAATTTTTTCCCAATTCTCAGCGTATTGTTTTTGATTGTCTCCCTTTCTTCTATTAGAACCCTTACCCATTCTGTTTCTCCATCCAATTTTTATAAGTAAGTTCAGCCCAAGCCATTGCATCAATGCCATTCATAACCCACCACATATTTTCTTTGCCTGTTCTGTGGCAATCCATGTGATGATCAGCACATAAAGGAACAGCCCATTCATCTCCATTCTTCATTCCCCAGCCTCTTTGATCAGCGTGTCTAAGATGATGAGCCTGAACCTCTGTAGTTCCACATATCAAACAAGGATGTTTTCTAATGTGGGCTAGGTACTTCTGACTTCTGACTTTGACTTTGTTTGCCATTAATCAGGTTCAACAATGGTGATGTACCCATCCTCTACTGAATCTATTTGAAAATCAAAAGCATCATCTCTGCATTTATCCCAATCAATAGACTTATCATTGTGATCATATCCACTCAATACAAGTTCTTTTGCTTGTTCATCATCAATGGCTTGTACTTTAATCTTATAACAAACAGTTTCAGTAGCATTGACCACAAAAGTTTTTACCTTAGGTTTGGATTCCTCTACTAGTTTTGCTAAATCCTCAGCAAAACCAAAGTTTCTAGGTTTATGAATCTCACTCAAAGTATCCAGCTTATCTGCTGGTACATCTTTGAGATGCTTAGGTATTTCTTTCTCCATAATTATTAACTCCTTAATATTTAAAATGGCATATCATCATCTTCGACTTTTACACTAGCCTCAGATACAACACTATCAACTGCCTCTTGTTGAGCCTTTTCCTTATCACTCTTGTAAGTATCTATCTCCAAGACTGTATAAAGATAAGGTGTGTGTTCATTCGTTTTTGGATTAGGATTCTTAGAAACCCTGTTCCACATAGCCACAGATAGATCAACTCCTTTCTCATGCCTTGTATCTGTTTTGATAAACTCAACCATCTCCCTCAGTAGATCAGCCCCAATAGTAATGGTGCTTTTATAATCAGGATGAGTTTCTTTATTCTTATATCCATTCTTGAATATGTTACCTGTTGCTTTAGGTTTGTTTTGATAATCAGACATTTTCTATTTCCTCTTTTTTAGTTTTAAATAATCCCAACACTTCTTCGTATTTGGCTGGGTGCTTTTTTTCTAAGACATCAATGTATGCTTTGTTGCTCTTAAAAATTCCATTCAATTCTTTTACAGTATCAGGCAATGCTAAGGGTATCTTTAATCCCTCAACAATAGTAGTAGCCCAACCCTCATCATGTTCCTCAGGCTCAGTTTTAGGCTCTGCTTTAGCCTTAGGTTCTGCCTTAGGTTTAGGCTCTGCTTTTATATCTTGAGGCAAGTCCTCTCCAGCATAGATGTAATGCCCTAGTCCAAACATAGCCAAGCATTTAACAAGGCATCTCATCTTTGCATTGTTTACATCTGTTGATGATGGTTCAGCTACTGAGTTACTCCTGTTATCCATTACAGCCAATGACATTTCTCTCTGTAGTTCTCCTATCTGTACTCTGCATCTAACCTCAGCAGTTCCATTAGGGTATCTACAAAAAGGAGTTCCATCATCTGCCTGATAAAAATTATAAGTAGCCTCAGGATAATTCTCCATCAACACTCCCCAAGCCCAAGCCCATGATAGATAAGTCAAATTCATTTTCTTTTCAGTCTGACTTGATAAATCTATCTTGCTTAATTTATCCCATACACTTTTATAGGTGTGTTCAACCTTTACTTTATTTGTCATTTTGTAAACCTCTTACAATTTCTAATATTAATTTCCCATCCATTGTTACAAACGCATCCCATGTCAATTTATGCGACCTTACAATTACTCTTGAAAAGTCTTGAATGAGAATGTGTTTATCATCTTCAAAAGCAAATTTGATATAGGGTATTTGTGCATCTCCAATTACCCTCATCATTCCTATTATTTTTCTAATGACTTCATCATCAGTTACTTTTAAATCTCCAGCTTTTAAATCACTCATTCCATTTCCTGAAAATAATGATATGCATTGACATCATCCTTTAGCACTTTATCTACATAATGATTTGGACGATCTTCACTATCTTTTGGTGGTTTAAATACAAAGATGCTATCTAAACTATTCTCTCCCCATCCCTCAATGCTATCTTTGAGATCATGCATTTCTCTAAGCCCTATATCTCCACACTCAATCAATCCATTGATTGCATCAATCATTTTATTTCTAACCTTAAGCACTTGCCTTGCTTGATCTTTAGTTAATTTATAACTCATTTTCTTTACTCCATTGTTGATATTGATTACACCATTCACTAACCTTGCAATAGTTCCCTGTACATCTGATAGGCTCTCCCTTTCTCTCTACCATCTCATACTCATCACTATCTTTTTCTTTCAGAAACTTCTCAGCATCTGCCTGAACATCAAACACTCTTAATGCTCTCTTATTCTTTTTCTTTTTGACTGCATATGAATCCCCTCTAAGCCATCTCTCCTCATCTGTACACTCAGGCATAGGCTTATCACTAAGAAATCCATACACAGCCTCTTGATGAGCCTGAACCCTATCTTTAATGTATTGTTCTTGTTCTTCAAAAGACCACAGCTTTACAGGTACTACTAAGATTTGTTGTTGAGGATAGCTTTCATCTCTCTTTGCATTGTTTCTATTCCAATCTCTGAGAAATGTAATGACCTGTAGTTCTTTGATTGTCCTGTTCTTTTCTTTAGCTACCAAGTACGCATAACAATTTAATTGTTTCTCCCAATCAGGCTTAGGATTTTTTACAGCCCATACACTTGTAAACTTGTAGTCCATAACTGTAACTGAATCATCATCCTCTATACGCTGGACATCTATTGCCCCTGATACAGTCCAAGTACCAACCTGAGTAAACAATCTCTCCTCTACTAAGTGATTATCATCTGCCCCTCTCTCAGTAACATAATGCAAAGCACTACCAAGATTAGCCCAAAAGGTATCAACAACATCCTCTTGAATGTGGTTCTCATTTCTCATTCTTAATACAGAAACTTGAGGGCTATCTATTAACTGAGTAATAGACCTATCACTTGCACCTCTTGAGTAATCTCTATTCTCTGCGAGATTAACTAAAGTCTGAGGTAAGTTATGTTTGTTTGTTATTCTGTTCGCCATACTCTAATACCACCATCTACTTCTCTTGTAGTGATTGAAAAATTATCTTCTCTTTTCTTTTTGATAATTGATTTGGCGTATCCTATTTGATTCCTAAACGCTAAAGGGTTTGTACCCTCAGGAATAGGAACAACAAAAGATTCATTAATCTTAAGAGCATCTAATACTCTGCTAATGCTATTTTGCTTTCTTCTTTTGCCTCTATCAACAGGTGGTATAGGTATATTTTTTTCTATTTTGAAATCCATAGTCTCCACTTTTTTATCTTTACTTCTTTACATTATATGAATTTTAATATTAAATTCAATAACTAATTATATTATTAATTTTATCAACTTTATGAATAAAGACTTATATATTTCAGTTATATTTCAAGGCATCAGGGATGCAGTAAGCAATGATGAGAAAACTGTGTATAAGGCTTTTGATTGGTTTGGTTCAAATGATTTTATAAATATATGTCAAGTAGCTGGGCTAGATCACATAAGTTTAAGGGAATCTTTTTTGAAGTTACGATCTAGCGATAATCCTAAACAAACATCTGAGGATATGATCTCTGCGATTAGGGGTACTGTTTGGCAAAAACAAAGTGGAAAAGATTTAGTATTAAACTAGAATATTATTTAACTAGTTTAGTATTTATCTAGTTTATAACTAGAGTTTATTAATAGTAAAGATAAGGAGTGGTAAATGCAAATAGAAAATGTAATTAATTCTGAATACCTAGATGATACTCAGAATAAAAGAATAGTATGTCCTAGCTGTTCTCAAAATAGAAAAAAGAAAAACGAAAAGACTTTATCTCTGACAAGAGATGGGGATAGTATTTTATATCAATGTTGGCATTGTCAACTAAGTGGAGTAGTCAACATGAACAAGAAAATCACGCCAACTAAAAGCGTACCAGCAAAACCAACACCAATCAGTATCGCAAAAACAGGATCACCGATCCCTAAGAAAAAATCTGAAATAAAAATGCTTAAGGATAGGGGTATATCAACTGCTACTGCTGAAAAATATGGAGTTATGTTTGATAAGAGGGGATTCAATGGGGCTGGATACCAAGATGCGATAGGCTTTCCATACCTCTATGATGGTAAACCTTATGCTGTGAAGTGGCGTACTGTAGAGGGTAAGAATTTTACTCAAGAGGGTTCAGCTAGAACGCTGTTTGGATTAGAGAGTTTAAATATTAAAGACTTAATAGTTATTGTTGAGGGGGAGTTTGATGCACTTGCTTTGTTTGAGGCTGGAATAGATTGTGCTGTATCAGTTCCCAATGGGGCTGTAATGAAAGTAAGTAACAACAAGATAAGTCCTCAAGAGGATAAGAAGTTTGCGTACATATGGAACGCATCAGATCAACTAGATAAGATTGAAAAGATTGTATTGTGTTGCGATTCAGATAGTTCAGGCTCTGCATTGACTGAGGAATTATCAAGACGCATAGGTAAAAATAAAGTTTGGATTGCTCACTTGCCTGAGGGATGCAAAGATGCGAATCAAACATTGCTAGAGCATGGTAAAGAAGTTCTTGTTGAATGTATTGCTAACGCTGAACCTTATCCATTGTCTGCTTTGTACAACAGTACACACTACGAAAACTCTGTGATTGATCTATACGACAAAGGATTTATGAGTGGTGCATCAACAGGGTTTAAAAATGTAGATGAGTTATTTACTGTAGCTGGTGGACAACTATCAGTAATTACAGGGATACCAAGTTCAGGCAAGTCTGAGTTCATAGATATGATTATGATGAACCTAGCTAAAAAAGAGGGATGGAAATTTGCAGTATGTTCTTTTGAAAATCCACCTGACTTTCACATAGCAAAGTTAGTAGAAAAATATGTAGATAAACCATTTTTCTCAGGGGCTACCAAAAGAATGAATGAGGATGAGAGGGATAACGCCTTAAGATTTATTGAGGAACACTTCATGTTCATTGATTACACCAATGGGGAATCAGCTACCATAGATAGCATACTTGAGAAAAGCATAGGTGCTGTAAGGCAAATGGGAGTAAGGGGATTAGTCATTGACCCATACAATTATATTGAGATGGATAAGTCTACCAGCGAGACTGATAGCATTTCTAATATGCTAACTAAAGTATCTCAGTTCGCAAAAGCACATGACATCCATGTATTTTTTATTAGCCATCCAACAAAAATGTATCCTGATACCAATGGCAAGATACCTGTACCAACAGGGTATTCAATCTCAGGTTCAGCATCATGGTTTGCAAAAGCTGATATGGGAATCACAGTTCAAAGAGGTGAGGCTACTGATGTAGATATTCATGTATGGAAATGTAGGTTTAAGTGGATAGGGAAACAGGGGGTAGCTAGACTTGAGTATTATCCACCAACAGGCGTATACTCAGAACAGACTATAGATGATGTGGATAATTATGATTGGACATTTTAACGCTACAGATTTAGGAAACAAATACTTTCACGATAAACATGATTGTGAAATTCAAGACTTAGGTAATGGATACTTAAGGTGCAAGAATAACACCCAGCTTTTGATTGATAGATTATTTATTAACAAGTTAATAGATAGTGATCAATACCAAGCTAGTGAATATGTGCTGGAAGTAGCATCAAGATCAGGAATATTTCCATCATCTATTAAGCTAAGTTCCATGCCTCAAAACAACTCTCAACCCAGCTTTGCATCACATAAGTCTATGAAAGCCTTGATGCTAAAGCAAATCACAAAATATTTTAAAAATTCTGCCCAGCAGGGGGTACTTTCTAATTTTGTAATTGATGTTGTTTGTTTTGAAAAACCGATAAACAAGCGATCAGATTTACACCTCTTAAAATTGGGGCTAGATATAATATCCAATCACTTGTATCAGTCAAAGAGTAATAACTCTAAGGATTGCTGTTCTCATGCTGTTCAATCTGTTGTTCAAGCATGAAAACAATCTGAGAGGATAAACTTCTCCTCTCTTTGTCTGCAACCACTTGAATCTTAGCCCTGAGATTATCAGGCATCCTAGTCGTTACATAATTCTTTGTTGGTTTTGGTTCTTTAAAAGTAAAATCATTTGGCATTTTAGTCTCCTAGTGTAATGTTTGCTGTGTTGCCACAATGTTGTGTTAATTCGTGCATTGCCCCAAGCACACTTCTTTTAGTTAAATCAAAAGTGATGGGTTCTTGCACATTGTATTCATTTGCATTTGCCTCTCTCAACATTCTCTTTTTGCTGGTATATAAATAAACATTCTCATATTCATCTTTTGCAATATATAATTTCATAACATCTCCTAATGTATTGTTCTATCTAAATTTAAGGACAACTTCATCTGCTCTCTATATCCTCTATGGAAAGCTGTATAAGTTCCATCATCCTCTTTGTGTAATATCTCAAAGAAAGCCTCAAGACTTTCATCCTCAGGTACTTCAAGCGAAACTTTATCTCCACACTCAGCACAAACAATGTCCTCTACTGAGGTAAATTCAAAGTGTCTATGTTCACATTTTTTCTTCATGCACAAACTCCATTTCAGGTTTAAAATCTTTTGAATCCACATAATCTTTGATGGTTCTTTTGATTTCTTTTTCTGTGGGGTAATTGTCAAAGACTACCTCTACTATTACTTTGATTGGCTGGTTCATTTGTTTTCTCCTAAATAATATTGAATGGTATCTAATACATTTTCACTACTTCTATAGTAAGGACTTTTGTTATCCCAATGTTGACCATGATAGATTTTCCAATCCATTGTTTCACTAACCTTGTTTACTGCAAAAGGCTGAGGCAACTTATCTTTATAAGAATTTAATCTGTATTCAAAATCAGGACTGCTGGAAAGTTCTTCTAATTTTTTTTGACATTGTATATTATCTCCATAGTTAGCTATGACGACAAAATCAGATACAAGTTTTCTCTTAACATATCTATCATTCAAAAAGATAAACCAATAGATATTAGAAAACTCTACAGCATCTCCTCTTAGTAAACTAAAAGGCATAGGAGTATTTCCATGATACGCCTCTAAGCCATTCACTTTGATAGGCACACCAAAAGTTTTATACAAACTATCATAAGATGTATGTAAATCTATACATCCATTCATAGATTGTTGAGGCATCTTGTACCAAAATGTATCCCATCTATCATTATAATCCATGCTGTTTACTTGAGAAAAATCTGCAAACTTTTTAAAGCCTAGACTTACATGAGTATCAAAAGCATTTTTGTATTCAACTTTTTTTCTTTTGCTTACACTCATAGGGATGCTCTCTCAGTTATAACCTCAAGATTGTATCCATTCTTCTTGAGAATCTTTATTTGATGTGGCACTAAAGTTTTAGTACCTGTTAGTTCAGTAATCATTTTTGTTGTATCACAGGCTGGATAAATTAAATCATTGCCATATACATTTTTTACCATTACTTGTAATTCTTTTTTCATAGTTCATGCACCTCATTTTTATCATGCGTATCTTCAATCCAAACATCTTGACCAAGAGAATCATTAAATTTTAAATACTTAGGTATCCCAGCTTGTCTATCAGGATACAAAGCATCTAAATTATTTTGATTAACATCAACCAATTTGTTAAATAGTTTTACTAACTCCCAATCACAATCACTCATATCATCAAAGTCTTTTGTTGATCTATCTATTTGTGTATAGATGTCATTGCAAATACTAATGATATTCTTTGTTGCACTCTCTAAAAGTTCTGTATTTCTATTCATTGCTTTACTCCTGTTGGCGTACCAACCATATGTGATTTAATTCCTTTATTGATAAGCCTCAAGACTTTACCTTTAGCTACATCAAAATCAGGGGTTCTCATAACTACCCTGTAGTCATTGCCTACTTCTTGTTTGACTTCATAAATCAAACTCTCTTTTACATTTTCCATATCTTTACCTTTAAATATTAATCAGTTAATAATTGTTTACTATGTAATTATTCCAAAAATATAATCTTCATTAGGATTTCTCCAAATGTGTTTATCAACAACAACATTTTCAATATATGAATCTAAATATTTTGTAGCTGACTTAATGTTTTGAAACTTACACACCCTTGATGAATCTTTACCCTCATCTGTGCAAAGATAATAATTTGCATAATATCTTTTATCTTTTGCTTTATGATAATAAGATCGCTCTTTTGCTAAATGATAGTAATGCCTGTTTTCTCCATACAATTCTTTGATTAATTTGTAATCACGCCAAACATAAATAACAACATCAATCTTGTTATGTGGAATTAATTTTCTCTCATTGTCTTTCCAAACTTTCCAATCTTTAGAAACAATTTCTTTTTTAGACCATTTAATATCACTCATACTATTTTTTCCTCACTTATAAAAAATTTGACATGAACAAAGCCACCTTGCATTGATGAGATTGCGTACTTAAATTTGCAAGTCTCCAACCATGCAATAAACTCTTTTATGTTTTCTGTTTGAATGTTTGCACTCATAATTTTCTCCTATAAAAAAATTGCTGGTCTATTTCTAAACCAGCAACTATTGTTAATCAACCTCAACCACCTCTCCAAACTTGAAGTATTTGGAAGTGCCTGTAGTAGCCCAAAATACAGGGTAATCAGGCTCATACTTCTCATCTGTATATCCATAGCCATCTGTGAGATAAACAAGAGAATCAATCTCATTGTCTAACTCTTTGTCTATGTATTTGAATACAGGCTCAAAGTCTGTACCACCACCACGATAGTATTCAAGTTCTACTTCTTCACCTTGCTCAAAGACATCAACTTTTCTTACAGCATTATCACAATAAATAATGTAAACCTTGCCTACATTTAAAGTACTGCAAATAGTGTTGATAGCATCTGTGTACATGGCTGTTTCTTCTTCTTCAACTGAACCTGAAACATCCCAGCCAAAAGCGAGATGAAGTAAAGGCTCATGTTCAACACTAGGCAAATACATATTTTGATATATGAATCTGCGATTAGCCCTGTTGAAGTTATAATCAGAAGTAGTATGTTGAGATACTACAAGATCACATAAGACCTCATTCCATGCTACAGATTGAGTTTTTACAGAATTGATCATGCTTTTGAAAGCATCTCCATTTTGACCAATATTTTTAGCTGATTGCTCTGCCTGTATAACATCAAGGGTTACTTTTTGTTCAAGTTCCTTGATCTCAACCTCAGTCAATGCTTTGCCTGTTTGCTCATTAACAGCATCAATGACTTCACCAGCACAGGAGATGTTAGCGTGTTGCTCTTTGAGTTCAGCATCATTGTAAATAAGGCTGTAAATCTTCTCTGTACTCATCCCAGCATAATCAGGATTGAACAAAGCACCCTCAGGCAAAGTGAATCCACCCTCTTTGGCAACTGCATTGATTACATAATCTCCAGCAACATTCCAATAGTGCTTGTCTCTTTTGCCACGCCTGAGATGATGCTTGAATACAACATGAAGTACCTCATGCACTTGAACCCCAACAATTTCTTTATGAGTTAGAGTGTCGCAAAAATCCTTGTTGTAATAAATTTTAGAACCATCTGTAGCCATAGTATCCACTTGATCAGTTTCCACTAACTCAAGATGCATCACTAGTTTGCCAAAAAAGTGATGCTTGATTAGTAGTTCTGACCTAGCTTTTTTCATGGGTTTATAGATTTCCATTAGTCCACCCATCCTGATAACTCCTCTAAGATTTTATCTGAGGCATCTGCAACTTCTTTTGCTTTGTCCTTATCTTCTCTTAGAGTTTTAGCATCAACATCTGTATTGTGAAATACATCCATCAATGATTGATGTGCTTGATGAATCTGTGAATCTCCATCAATGTTCAAGGCTGGTAAGACATCACAAAGATCAATCACTTTATCTAAAGTAGAATCTCTGAATGTTTCTCCAGCTTTGATCTTCTCTGAGAAATGACCAAGAACGCCATTGACCTTATCAATTACAGAACCTGTAATCTCTTTGATCTTAGCATCCTCTTGAGCCTTGCCATTCGCTTTGAGTTCCTCAATCTCATCTGAGGATAGGTTCACACGAATATCATCTGTAGATGGAACAGGGTTCTTTATGACCTCACATGAGAAACAATCTTCAATCTCATTAGGATGAGGAAAATCACTTTCATTGAATGTAGAGCCAAACTGCACCCTTGCATCATCAATAATATCAGGATACTCAGATAAGAATTGTTTTACCAATCCCTCTCTCTCATCCCTGTACTCAGCAAACCTTTTCTCAAACCTATCTTTTGCATCAATAGGTAAGAGATAGTTTCCATTGTTATCCCATGCATGACAAAAGCCCCTGTATCCAGCCCCTGAATAAATGCAATCAGTTCTGATCAAGCCATCAATCTTCTTGATAGCTTTCAAGGTGGCATTTTTCGTTAGCTTTTTTGATACAGAATATAGGCTTGAATCAGTAGAATGGTTATCGCTGATTTCTTCTGCTAAAGACTTGTCAGTTTTAGTACCACCCCATTTTTTCAACTCTACTTTTACAAGCATAGCCTTTTCATTTAACTTTCCCATAAGTACTCCTATGTATTAAATGGTTAATATTTATATAGGGGCTAAACGCCCCTATACCCTTAGAGAGTGAGTTCTTGATGCTTAACATCAAAGTCAATGTAAGCCTTAGTCTTTTTCAGATCAGGATTACCAATGACTGCATCACTCATACACAAAATTGCAAACTCATCAGGCAAAGTATCTAAGAATTTCATAAATTTCTTTATGTTATCTTTAGTCATTTTCCTAGCGATAATGCTACATACTGCGTACATAACTGCTGGGTCGTTATCAAGATCAATAGCCTCAGGGTTATTGATAATTTGATCTACTGAGGGCAATGATCTACAGGTTCTTAAGAACCCAATCAATTCTGCACTTACACCCTCACCAACAGTTCCAGCTAATAGTTCCTGTTCAATATCTGAATCAGGGCTAGTAGCCATTATTCTTGATGCATATTCCCATGATCGAGGCGTAGCCTGTACTTGAGCCTTAGTATCAAACACAAACAAATTCTCAGGTCGATAGCGAATGTATGCGATAACCTCAGGGATTACACGCCCACTCTCTTTAGCCCAATCTACCCACTCATCTGCATCAACATCAAGATTCAAGTGAATGAACCTATCTCCTAACGCTGTATTCACACGATTAGCCCCAGCCCTATCCTGAATACGATTTCCAGCCCCTACAATTACTGTAGAATCAGGAAGTGTGTATTCTCCTAGTTTTCTATCTTTAACTAGCTGGAACAAGGCGTTTTGAACGCTAGGGCTACCATGTGGCAACTCATCCAAAAACAATAAAGTCTTTGGCTCATCCTCTGTAGGTAAAAATACAGGTGGATTCCATTTAGTTACTCCATCCTCAACTGAGGGAACGCCTCTCAAGTCAACAGGGTCGAGCAACGCCACTCTCACATCTCTCACTTGATAGCCTAGAGATTCTCCAACTGAATGAATCATCTCTGATTTACCAATTCCAACACCACCCCAAACAAAGCTGGGCTGGGATATTGAAATGAGAGTGGAAAGCGATTTCATCATCTGTTTTGCTTTCATATTTTTTACACTCCATATGCGAAACATTAATAAAATTGAATATGATTGTTTCGAGGTTTCTTATTCAAGCATGGATACCATTTCCATACGACAATCATTGTTAAGGCTTACACCTATAGGGTTTAGAAAAATAAAAAAATAAAAAGCCCCTGCAAACTTTGAAAAAAAATTTTTAAGATTACTTTAGAATCAGGGGTTAGAAGTGGCTAGTTTTATAAAAGGAGTGATGAGTGGAAACTAGCCAAACCACGAATATTAATCAGTTAATACTTAGTAATAATTTATTTAACTCCCATTACTACTATTGCGTACATCCATGCACCAAGAATGAAAATCAGAAAAAATTGAATTAAGTAAGCATCACTATTTTTTTCCCATTCTCTCAAGGCTCTACGCCACCATACATTTCTTTTAGATTTATACATTAGCGTATTCCTTAGCCATTAGGCTAGATATAGCCTTATCCATAGCTTGTTCAAAAGCTATCTTCATGGCTGGGTTAGTTTCTTTTTTAGAAACGATTAAAGGTTTTTTGTTTTTATTCGCATACACCTTAAGCGAATTTGAATCGTATATTTTTTTCATAATTACTCCATAAAATAATGAAAATTTTTGTGTTGATGCACACCTCATAAAAGGGAGTTTTATAAGGCTAGGGATACCCCCAATTAAGTGATTTCGTATTGTTTCAAATACTCCTCAGAACACTCAGACTAGTCCTCAAAAGACCATTGAATATTGGCATCTTTAGACATTTTTGAACCAGCTTTATCTTGTATTGAATTTAACAGCCAATAAGCATCTGATTCTATCCAATTACTAACTTCGCATGATTGATAATTAAGGCATCTGACCATGTTATAAATATCATCTGCATTTAGATCACAGCTACCTATACCACTCAGCAAACTCACAGAAACGCCATCTGTAGAATACTTGAGGATACTTTTACATTTATCATCATAGCCCTCATATTCAACCTCAGCTTGTTCTCCATACCTTGCCACAAGGCTCTCTATGTTCGCTAGAGATAATATTTCAATCAAACTCTCTGCATCACAATCAATTTCTTTTTTAGTGATCTGATTGTATACATGGCTCAAATCCCCTTGTTGGGGACATTTAGCCCATTTTACGATCTCAACAATATGTTGAGGTGATACTAGATATGCACTCATTATTTCACCTCACTTTTTTGTTTGTGTTGTTGGCTAATTTTATCTTCAAGCACATCAATTTTTAAATCTAAATTCATTATTTTTAAATCAATGATTTTAGCCTTTTTATAAATAGCTGTTTCACAGTCCAATAAAGGATATTGAATATCATCCCCTAAGGTTTTTGTAACCTCAAGAGCATCATTTATCAGGGTTATTGCCCTGACTAATTTTTCTACTTGTTTCATATTTACACTCCATAAATATTTAATTGTTTCTGATTTCATGCTTTTGCAATCATTCAGGCA
>Ga0208666_1000270_pt1 | contig 25829 bp, 29 predicted proteins | sample 5B_taG_FD_184078 | JGI IMG/M metagenome (GOLD analysis project Ga0208666, IMG submission 184078) | Marine viral communities from the Subarctic Pacific Ocean - 5B_ETSP_OMZ_AT15132_CsCl metaG (SPAdes) (version 2) | ecosystem: Environmental > Aquatic > Marine > Oceanic | place: Pacific Ocean...
TGCAGAAAACACTTACATGGTTGAAGGTGTACTAGTTGGTAGTGGCACAATCGCTACGCCTTTTAGTGGATCGTAATAAATAATTATATGTGGGCCTTCGGGCCCGCATAAAATTTTAAGGAGAAAATATGCAAACATATGGATCAAGTGGTGATGTATTTAATACAAACGTTACTACAGAAAATAAGATTGTAAAATCTGGAAGAACAAGAGCTCATGGAGTTGTATTAAACACAACCGGAACTGAAGGAGACTTTCATTTAAAAGATGGTGGAGCTTCGGGAACTGTAAAATTTAAATACAAAACTACAGGCACAGCTTCAGGTGCATCACCTTTAGTAATTAATTTTCCTGGACCAATTTTATTTGAAACAGATTTAACAGTTGCTTTTACTACTGAGCACATAACAGTTTGTTCTGTATTTTATAGCTAGGAGTCTAAATGGCCAACGTTACTTCAGGCACTACAACGTTTGATAAAACGTTTAAAATAGATGAGATAATTGAAGAGTCTTATAATAGACTCGGTCAATTTGACATGAGCGGTTATAATCTAAAAACTGCTAGACGTTCTTTAAACATAATGTTTCAAGAATGGGGAAATAGAGGTCTTCATTTTTGGGAAGTAGCAAACACTAATATTACTTTAGAAACTAATAAAAACGAATATAGAATTTTTAGAGCAACATCCGATGGTAATTCCAATGGAGTTACATCTACTTTAACTGCTGCTATTTCTTCTACATCCGCAACTACTGGAATCACTATTGCATCAAAAGATCGTATGCCTGATTCAGGAACTATAAATGTTGGATCTGAAAATATTTCTTACACTGGATTTAGTTCTTTAGAATTAACTGGAGTAACTCGAGGAGTTAACGGAACTACAGCTGCAACTCACTCAAATGGAGCTGCTGTTACTAATTTCGTCAATCAAGCTACAGAAATTTTAGAGATGTCTTACAGAAATTCTTCTAATGTAGATTCTCCTTTAGAAAAAATTAATAGATCTCAGTTTCAAGCTTTGTCAAATAAAACGGCAACAGGTCAACCATCACAATATTTTGTTCAAAGATTCATTGACCATGTTTTGATAACAATTTATTTAACTCCAAGTTCTACTCAAAATGGAGATGTTATAAATTTTTATTACGAAAAAAGAATACAAGATGCAGGCGATTATACAAATGCTACTGATGTACCTTACCGATTTGTACCTTGTATGGTAGCAGGATTAACGTATTATCTATCTATGAAATATGCACAACCAAGAATACAAGAATTAAAATTAATTTATGAGGATGAATTGGCTAGAGCTCTAGAAGAAGATGGTTCTTCAGCTAGTGTTTACATTTCACCTAAAACCTACTATCCGAGTTTATAATTATGGGAAATTTATCAAAAGGCAGATACGCATTATTTATTTCAGACAGATCTGGATTAGCATATCCGTACACTGAAATGGTTAAAGAATGGAATGGAGCAAGAGTACATACTTCAGAGTATGAACCTAAACAACCACAGCTTGAACCAAAACCATACACAGCGGATCCTCAAGGATTACCACATCCAAGACCAGCAAGAACAGAATTTCCAACCACAGATTTTTTACCAGATAATCCTTTTACAATGACTGCTGCATCAACTCAAGTTTCAGTAAGTTTTCCATTTAGTGATTATAGAACAGGAGACTTTATAAGATTTTATGATGTTAAATCTCCAGTTGGTGGAGTTTCAGTTTCTACTTTACAATTACAGACAACTTTAAATGGTGACATTACTGCTACAGATATTTCTATAACTTTAACAGACTCTTCTGCATTTCCAAGTCAAGGTTATATTATGATTGAAAAAATAAATTCTGTTTCAGGTTTATTTGAAAACGAAACTATTTTTTATAATGGTAATTCAGGAAACGTTTTATCGAATTGTGTCAGAGGAACAGCTGCTCCTTTTAGAGGACAGACTCCCAAAAACACACCCGCAGGTGCACACTCAAACGGAGCAAAAGTCTACGGAGCTTACTCTGTGACCATGGTTCCAACAGTAGTTCCACAAGCGGGTCAACCTTCAACTGTTACACAAAATAATAGTTTTACTTTTAATTTAATTAGTGCTGCAAGCAGCACAGAAACAGGAGGCGGGTTCCAATGTTTAGCTGGACCTGTTAATGATAGAGCATGACATACACAGAATTAATACAAAAAATTAGAGACTACACTGAAGTATCAAGTAATGTTTTAACTGATACAATTTGTAATGGATTTATTCAAGATGCAGAATTTAGAATTTTAAGAGAAGTAGACTCAGATAATAACCGAAGATATGTAACAGCTAATTTAGTTCTTAACACTAGATTTATAGATACGCCTGATGATTTATTGATTGTAAGATCAGCTCAAATTGTAGATTCTGATGGCACGGCTGCCGCAGATAATAGAGATTTTTTACAGTATCGAGACACTAATTTTATGGCTGAGTATAACCCTAAAGGAGAGACAGGTGTTCCAAAATATTACAGTTATTGGGATGAGGATACTTTAGTATTTGCTCCTACTCCTGATGCAACATATACAATTCAATTAAATTACATCTTGAAACCTAATGGATTATCAGCTACAAATACTACTACATACTTAAGTCAAAAATTTCCCAATGGCTTATTGTATGCTTGCCTTGTAGAGGCTTATGGATTTTTAAAAGGACCCGTTGACATGCTTCAATTATATGATAAAAAATATCAAGAGGCAGTCAAAGGATTCTCAATTGAACAAATGGGAAGACGAAGACGGGATGAATACCAAAGTGGTGTTCCTCGAATAGGAAAACAATAAGGAGAAAACTATGGCCATAACACAAGCAATTTGTAATTCATTTAAAAAAGAACTTTTAGATGGAAATGTAAGCTTTAAACAAACTGGTGGCGATACGTTCAAATTAGCTCTTTATATCTCTACAGCAACTCTAAACTCTGCAACTACTAACTATCCAGGCGATAGCACAGGTGGTCAAGTTGGAAACACTGGTCAGTACACTCAAGGTGGCGGAGCTCTAGTTAATTTAGGAACTTCTATGACTGCAGGTGTAGCAAGATGTGATTTTGCAGACAGATCGTTTACAGGAGTAACACTGACTGCAAGAGGTGCTTTAATTTATAACACAACAGCTGGAGCAGGGTCTGGTACTACTGATGCAGTTTGTGTTTTAAATTTTGGAGCAGATAAAACAGCTACATCAGGAACTTTCACAATTCAGTTTCCAGCGCCAACATCAACAGCAGCGATATTAAGAATATCGGGCTAATAGGAGGTAGACTCCTATGGCATGGAATAATCAAACCTGGGGCTTTCTTAAATGGGGAGAACTCGGCAATGTATTTGTCGATGTTTCAAATCCAAATAACGTCCCATGGGGTGAGGACAAATGGGGATTTGGTGAGTGGAATAATGGTGAAAATCTCAACATGTCACTTAACAATGACGGTGTCGTTGTTACAGGTGAAGTAAATGTAGGTTGGGGTTCAGATACCTGGGGAACAGAAACTTGGGGAGAATCAGGAAATTTACATCAAGTAACTGGTATTGCAATGACAATGTCAGAGGGATTAAGTGGTGCTACACTTAATGGTGACTCAAACGTAATACCTCCAGGCAATGCAGCAACGATGGCTATTGGAACTGCAGAAGCATTCGCTTCTTTTGTAGCAGAACCAAGTGGTATGCCAATGGTTGCTCAATTAACTTTTGATCCAGCCTTTGCACAACCAAATGGTATATCCATGTCTGTTAATTTAGGAACAGTGGTTGCTGATAATATTACTATTGCAGAAGTGTCAGCAAAATCTGCTTCGGCATGGGGTGATGCTAGTTGGGGATTTGGAGTATATGGTAATCAACCATTAAATACTCTTGTAATGGCAATGTCTGAAAATTTTTCTGGAGCTGATCCAGAGCCTGACGCAGAAGCCACAGGACAAGCAATGGCTGCATTTTTAGCAGTCCCTGGACAAAATAATTTTGATATCACTGGAGATGCAAATACCGGAGCTGGAGATACTACAATGGCTTGGGGAGATGCTACTTGGGGTAACTCAAAATGGAATACTGGTCAGTTTATAGCTGATCCTGATTATGGTCAAACAATGACCATGACATTGGGTGAAGAAACTGTTGATTTAAATACTCCAGTAGATGTTACTGGATTTTCTTTAACCGCTTCATTGAATTCAGTGTCTAATGTAGAAACTACAAACGTTGTTTTCCCTAGTGGAAATGCCTTGACTTTTAGCTTAGGTACAGCTACAAATGTATTGATTTGGAACGAAGTCAACACTGGCACAGCACCAGTTGATCCTCCAGGATGGCAGGAAGTCGATACAAACGCTGCATAATTATAGTTTGACACTATAACAAAATTTTAATAAATTAAGAAAATCGGAGAATAAAAATATGGCGAATTCGACATCAGCAAGTTTAAAACTTACAGTTCAAGCTACTGGAGAAAACTCAGGAACTTGGGGACAAATTACAAACACAAACTTATTAATTTTAGAACAAGCAATTGGTGGTTATGATGCAGTAGGTATCACATCAGGTGCAACTTTAACTTTTTCTAATGGCGCTTTATCAAATGGTAAAAATGCTGTATTAAAATTAACTGGAACAATTGGTGGAGCGGTTAACGTAACTATCCCTGATTCAATTGAAAAAACTTTTGTAGTTGATAATGCAACTACAGGTGCTCACACAGTAACTTTCAAAACTACTTCAGGAACTGGAGTAACTTGGGCAGCTGCTGATAAAGGCACAAAAATGGTTTATTCCGATGGAACAAATGTTGTTGATACAGCATTCACAGATTTATCTTCAGACTTTTCACCACAACTTTCAGCAGACTTAGATACTAATAGTCAAAATATTATTATCGATACAGCTCATGGTATTCTTGATGAAAACTCTAATCAACAAATTACATTTACAACTACAGGATCAGCTGTTAATGAATTTACAATAGGTAACGCAGCTACAGGTAATGCACCAAATATTTCAGCAACTGGTGGAGACGCTAACATAGATTTAAATATTACACCAAAAGGTTACGGAAGAGCAACTTTCAATGGCCAAGGTAAAATTCAAAGTGTTGCAGAAAAAGTTACAACAGCAGCTACATCAGCTACGGGTACAATCAACTATGATGTACTTACTCAAGCAGTATTAAACTTTACATCAGACGCTGGAGCTAACTGGACATTAAATATTAGAGGTGATGGGTCAAATTCTTTAAACACTATTATGGACACAGGTGAATCAATTACGATTGCACACATTGTAAAACAAGGATCATCAGCTTATTACAACAGTGCAGTTCAAATTGATGGTTCGTCAGTGACACCTGAATATCAAGGTGGAGCTGCACCTACTGCAGGTAATGTGAACTCATTAGACGTTTATTCATACACTGTTATTAAAACTGGAGATGCTACATTTACAGTGTTAGCTTCTCAAACACAGTTTGCATAATAAATTAGGAGGAGAAAGAAGATGCCATTAATAGGAACATTTGGAGCAGGAGCAGCAAAAGGTTTTGGTCTGACATCGGCTATTAAAAATCCTTTTTTAGTTGCAACAGGTGGTACAATAACTGAGGATGGAGATTACAAAATTCATACCTTTACAGGTCCTGGAACTTTTACTGTATGTCAAGTTTCTGAAACAGCAGCTGAAAATACTGTATCTTATCTGATTGTTGCCGGTGGTGGTGGAACATCTACTACAGGAGGCCCTGGAGATGGATCCGGTGGCGCAGGAGCTGGCGGTTTTCGAGAGGGTAGAAATAACCCTGTGGATCCTTATACAGCATCGCCTAAAGTAGCTGATGCACCAACAAACGCAATTACAGTTACAGCAACATCTTTTCCAATTACAGTTGGTGGCGGCGGGCCCCCTTATGTATGTGGTCCAGGAGGAGGAACAGGTGCTAATTCAACTTTTTCAACAATTACATCAAATGGTGGTGGACAAGGTGGACAAGTAAGTTTTCCAAATGTTGGACCTCAATTATTAGGTGGTTCTGGTGGTGGTCACGGTGGAACAGGTACACCCCCTCAAGTAGGTAGCGGTGGAAGTGGTAACCAACCAATCCCAACAAGTCCTTCACAAGGAAATAATGGCGGATCAGGACGAGGCCCGACAGGTGGCGGCGGAGGAGGAGCAGTCAACGGAGGATCGGGAGGTTCTGCTGGTTCTGCTGGTCCCGGTGGTGCCGGAGCATCGACAAGTATTACAGGAAGTTCAGTAGCTTATGCTGGTGGCGGAGGAGGAGCTACAAGACCTCCTTGCGGAGGATCCGGAGGAAACGGTGGAACAGGTGGCGGAGGACCGTCAGTAACACCATCAACTCCAGCTCCAGTAAGTGGTAAAGGAACTGCAGGAACTGCTAACACAGGCGGAGGGGCAGGAGCTCCTGGTGCACAAGGTGGTTCAGGTATAGTAGTAATAAGGTATAAATTTCAATAATATGGCACATTTTGCAAAAATTTCAGAAGAAAACGAAGTATTAACAGTGCTTACTGTAAACAATGAAGATGTTTTAAATAACGAAGGTGTTGAAACTGAATCTGTTGGACAAGCATATTTAGAAAAACATAATAACTGGCCTGCACATTTATGGATTCAAACTTCATACAATACACATCAAAATACACACAAGCTGGGCGGCACACCTTTTAGAGGAAATTACGCTGGTGTAGGTAAAATTTGGGATTCTGAAAATCAAATTTTTTTACCTCCAAAACCCTATACCTCTTGGGTAAAAAACGTTTCTGAAGCTAGATGGCAATCACCAATTGGTGATGCGCCAGAATTAACAGAAGAACAAGTCTCACAAAATATTGCTAATACTAATTCTTGGATTTACTCTTGGAATGAAACTAATCAAGTTTGGGATTTAATAGATAGGTTGACGTTAAGTGAATAAATAAATAAACTAGACGGTATGAAAGAGAAAGAATTTAGAGTTGTAGAACTTTTTTCTACTCCATTAATGGAAGTAAAAGTTAATTTAGATGAAAATAAAATATTAAATATTTTAAAAAATTTAAAATATAAATCCTCATATTTACCTAAAACTTATATATCTAAATCTAATAAGATTTTAGAAGATAAACAATTTAAAAAAGAAAAAAATATATTTAAAGATTGTATACAAAAATATTTAAATGTTCTTAGTTATAATAAAAAATTTAAAATATTAAATTCTTGGTCTACAAGAACAGAAATTAACGCTGCAAGTCAACCACATCTTCACAAAAATTCATGGATAAGCGCTGTTTATTACCCTGAATCAAATGATGGCTTTAGTATTTCTTTTATAAGAAACTTATTAGACAATTATTTTTTTCACTTAGAATATGAAAACTCCCATAATAAATATTCTAATACTGAATGGGTAGTTAAACCAAATAAAGATACACTTTTAATATTTCCAAGTAATCTTCAACACAAAATAAATTTAAATACATCAGATAAAACTAGATATTCATTATCATTTAATATACTTCCAGTAGGAGTTTTTAATAAAGGATCAGATATAGAAATAACTTATGAATAAATTAACATTATCAGAACAGGCTTTATATTATGGAAATGTAAAAATGCCAAAAGGGTTTGAAATTAATCCATTAAATTTTACTAAATCAATTATGGATTCTTTATATAATAAAACTCCATTTATATTTAGTAAAGAGTGGGACAAAACAAATAGATATATAACAGAACACATTCATGTAAAATATAAACTTCAGTTAACTAATAAAAATACCTGGGGAAATATTTATGTTCCTAATGAAAAAACTGATTTGTTGTCAAATGTTAATCCTTTAGATTTACAACAATCACCTGATTATACCTGTTTATATGGAATAAACACCGTAGATTGTAATGTAAAAATTTTTTATGATGATAACAGACGTAAAAACAAATGGTGGAATATAGAACTTAAACCCAATATGTTTATTATGTTTCCATCGATTAACAACTATTGCATTACTAACAATCAGAAAGACTCTTTAAATTTTGTGCAAACTATAACTTATGATTATACCTAATTACTATTGGTGTTTTAAATCTGCTGTACCACCCAGAATATGTGATGATATTATTAAATACGCTCTTCAACAAAAAGAAGTTATGGCTAGAACAGGTGGCTATGGTGATAAAAAATTATCTCAAGATGAAGTTTTAGATTTAAAAAGAAAAAGAAATTCTGATTTAGTTTGGTTAAGTGAAAATTGGATATACAAAGAACTACAACCTTATATTCATATAGCAAACAAAAATGCTGGTTGGAATTTTGAATGGGATAGCAGCGAGCCGTGTCAGTTTACTAAATATAAATTAAATCAATACTATGATTGGCATTGTGATAGTTGGGATAAACCTTATGATAAACCAGGTAAACATGATCATGGTAAAGTCAGAAAACTATCTATGACATGTCAATTGACAGATGGCTCAGAGTATGAAGGGGGTGAATTAGAGTTTGACTATAGAAATTATGAGCCCCACATGAGAGATGAAAGCCGACATTTAATAAAAGCAAAAGAAATATTACCCAAAGGTTCTATAGTTGTATTTCCTTCTTTTGTGTGGCATAGAGTTAAACCAGTAACGAAAGGAATTAGATATTCATTGGTGATGTGGAACCTTGGATATCCATTTAAATAACATGCAAATTTTAGAATATTTTAAAACACCAATATGGGTTGAACATAAACCTGAATTTATTACATCCATTAACAAAGCTTCTAATCAATATATTAAGGATGCAAAAAATAAAGAAAAGAAGTGGATTAAACAATATGGAGACTTTGGAAGACCTTACCATTCAACATCTTTATTGACAGATAATAATTTTTTAGATTTTAGAAATTATGTAGGTCAAAAATCTTGGGACTATTTAGATCATCAAGGTTTTGATATGTCCTTATATACAACCCTGTTTACTGAAATGTGGGTGCAAGAGTTTGCTAAAAAAGGTGGTGGTCATCATGCAGCACACATACATTGGAATCAACACGTATCCGGGTTTTATTTTTTAAAGTGTAGTAAAAAAACATCGTATCCAATATTTCATGAACCAAGAACCGGTGCTAGAGCTACCAAATTAAAAATGAAAAATGAACAAGATATTTTTAATGGTAATGAACTTATACATTTTAAACCTGTACCTGGGTCATTACTTATATTTCCAGGATATTTAGAACACGAATTTGCTTTAGATTTTGGAATAGAACCTTTTAGATTTATACATTGGAATATACAAGCTATGCCAAAAGGAATCATTAAACATGCATAGAACTTTACCTAATGTAGGAATTATAGAAGATAAATTAAGTAAAGATACAATAAAGAAATTAAAATTTTGCATAAAAGATAAACAAAATAAAATGAATAAAAAATTAGCTGGTAATATAAGTGAGTCTTTTTCTATACCTGATAAAAACGACTGGTTTTTTAAAACAGTGTTGTTGCCTTTAGTAAATCAATATTCACCTACAAATTTAGCTGCTATTGTGCCTAATGTTTTAACTAAAAGTTGTTCTTTTGTTTTACATGAGTTTTGGGTTAACTTTCAAAAAAAATTTGAGTTTAACCCTGCGCATAATCATCGAGGCGTTTTTTCATTTGTAATATGGGTAGATATTCCATCTAGTTATAATAAAGAAAAAGAGATTCCTTTTGTAAAACATTCTAATACACCTATGGCTAATACCTTTGAATTTTGTTATACAAATATTTTAGGCAAAATAGCTACTTATTCGTATCTACTAGAATCTGAAGACGAAGGAACTATTTTATTATTTCCCTCTTCATTAGTACATTTAGTATATCCTTTTTATTTATCCAACAAAGACAGGGTAAGTATTTCTGGAAATATTTCATTAGATCCAAAAAAGGCAATTAAATGAGTTTTAAAAAAAATAAATATGCTGTTATTCGTAAAGTTATATCAAAAGATCTAGCAACTTTTATTGCAAATTATCTTAACATGAAAAAACAAGTTTTTGATACTTGTATTAAAGCAAATTATATTTCACCCTTTGATAAAACGTTAGGTTTTTATGAACAAAAACATGAGCAAATACCAAATACTTATTGTGTTTATTCAGACATTGTGATGGAAACTTTAATGTTAAAATGTCAACCAGAAATGGAAAAAATAACCGAATTAAAATTATATCCGGCTTATACTTATGCAAGAGTATATAAAAAAGGTGATGAATTAAAAAGACACAAGGATAGATTTAGTTGTGAAATATCTACAACTTTAAATCTTAAAGGAGATGATTGGCCTATTTATTTAAGTCCTAATGAAAACGTAGGTGTAGCTGAACACTTAGGTGGTAAAAAAGGAATAACGAGTATAAGTAAGTCTAAAGGTATTAAAGTTAATTTAGAGCCTGGAGATATGTTAGTTTATAGAGGATGTGAGTTAGAGCATTGGAGAGAAAAATTTAAAGGCAAAGAATGTATACAAACATTCTTACATTACAATAATCGCAAAACTCCAGGAGCAAAAGAAAATATGTTTGATACTCGTCCACATTTAGGGCTTCCTGACTGGTTTAAAAGAAAATAATTTTTAAATGAAGAAATTCATTAATAAGTTATCCGATACTAATCTACCTAACAAAAAACAAAAACAAAAAGAATTGTGGGATATAGAGGGAGTATTAAATAATCAAAAATTTAAATTTGATTTAAGGCCTATTAAAAATAATAATAAAATAGGAAGCTTTAAAACTAAAGCAGGTAAGATGGTATTTGATATGAAAGATCAATACATTGTAATAGATGTAGAAGAATTACATCAATATTTAAAAGAAAATAATGTAAAAGAAGTCCATTTACAGGATTTAATATCTAAGCTAGAGTGGAATATAATACTACCAAAATAATAAAAACCTTATATATTGAGGATTATGGCACTCAAAAAAGTTAAATTTGCAGCGGGTTTTAACAAACAAAGCGTACCTTCAGCTCTACCAGGACAATGGGTAGATGGAGATTTTGTTCGTTTTAGATACACTGCTCCTGAAAAAATAGGGGGTTGGCAGCAATTAACTCAAGCCAATGAAACTTTACCTGGTGCAGCTAGAGCCCAATTAGCGTTTACTAGTTTAAAAGGTGAAAGATATACCGCTATTGGAACATCTCAAGGTTTATTTTTATATTACGGAGAAGCTTTTTACGATATTACTCCTTTAGATACAGCGATTACTGGAGCTACATTTGATACTTTTTCAAGTCAAAATAATGTAACTGTAAATAAAATAGGACACGGATTAGAGGTTGGAAGATATGTAACGTTTACATCCGTTACTCCTCCTACTGGATACGTAGCAACTGATTTTACTGAAGGGGCTTTTGAAATATTAACTGTTCCTGATGCAAACAGTTTTACAATTCAAATGAGAGTTAATGCTAGTGGCGCTGCCTCTGCTTCGGGATCAGCTAGTATAAATCCTTATGTTGAAGTGGGTCCTACTTTTCAAACCAAGGGATATGGTTGGGGAACTTACTTATGGAGTGATTCTACTTGGGGAACGGAACGAGGAACAAGTAATGTAACTTTAGATCCCGGTAACTGGTCTTTAGATAACTTCGGAGAAGTTTTAGTTGCTACAATATTTAATGGTAAAACTTTTACGTGGGATGCAGGAGCGACCAACCCACGAACTGTAAGAGCTTCGCAATCAACTTCAGGTTTTTCTACCTCTGCTAATCCTACAAAAACTAGATTTACTTTAGTATCAGATAGAGATAGACATTTATTTCATTTTGGAACAGAGACTACTATTGGTAATTCTTTAACTCAAGATCCTATGTTCGTAAGATTTTCTAATCAAGAAGATTTAAATACTTATTTACCAACCGCAACTAACACGGCAGGAACTTTTAGATTAGACACAGGAAATAAAATTACAGCTGCTCTTCAAGGTAAAGATTATGTTTTTGTTTTAACCGATCTTGCAGCTTATGTAATTCAATTCGTAGGACCACCTTTTACATTTAGCGTAAGACAAGTAGGAACTAATTGTGGATGTATTGCACAACACGCAGCCACTTATGTTAATGGCGCTGTTTATTGGATGTCGGGTGAAGGTGGATTTTTTATGTACGATGGGACAGTAAAAGCTTTACCGTGTTTAGTAGAAGACTTTGTGTTTACTACACGTAATGGTGATCTAGGAATTAATTATGATGCAGCAGCTACAGTTTTTTCAGCACCCAACACTTTATATACAGAAGTAAATTGGTTTTATCCTAAGTCCGGATCTTTACAAATAGATCGATGTGTAACTTATAACTATCAAGAAAACTGTTGGACTACATCTTCTTTGGACAGAACTACTTATCAAGATCAAGGTGTGTTTAACTTACCTTATGCAACCGATTATGAAACAACAAACACACCGGTTTTTTCTGAAATATCAGGTATTACAAATAAATATGGAGCATCAATATATTATGCTCATGAAATAGGAACTGATCAAGTTAACAGTTCGGGCACTACAGCAATTGCAGCATTTATTAGATCGGGAGATTTTGATATAGACGACGGAGAATTATTTATGTCTATGAGAAGATTTATGCCTGACTATAAATTTTTAGTCGGTGATTCAAAAGTAACTTTGTTTATTTCTGATTTTCCTTCTGATATTCAAACAGGGTCACCACTCGGACCCTTTACAATAACTAGCACTACTGATAAAGTAGACACCAGAGCAAGAGGAAGATTACTATCATTAAAAGTAGAAAACGATGCTGCAGGACAAACTTGGCGTTATGGTAGTTTTAGAATGGATGCTCAACCAGACGGAAGGAGATAAAATGACAAAAAGACTAAACATTAAAAAAGCAATTAAAAAACCAGGTTCTTTAAGAAAAGCTTTAAAGATTAAAAAAGGTGAAAAGATTCCTTTAGATAAATTAAATAAAGCAGCTAAGGCAAAAGGCAAATTAGGCCAACGAGCTCGTTTTGCTAAAACATTAAGAAAAATAAACAAAGCATAATGGCAAAGTTAACTAATTATATACCTGAACCTAAAGAAGAATATAGTGTAGAAAATCAAAGACAGATAGTTGAGTCTATGACTACTATGAAACAACAACTTAATTTTTCTTTTCAAGAAGATTTAAAAAATGAACAAGACGCATTTAATTATTTTTTAACATGACCATACAATATAAAAATCAAGGTTTTAAACAAACTGATACAAGCAAGACCACACCTCTTATTTGCCCTGTGGATGGAGCAATTATAATTAAAAGTATATATTGTGCAAATAATGATGGATCATCAGCAATTCTAGTAAATATGAATTTAGTAGATTCTTCTGATTCAAGTGTTGAATATGAATTTTTTAGAGATGACGTGGCCGCTAAGTCACAGATAAATGCAACACCACAAGGCTTGAATTTAGAAGCAGGAGATGCTATAACTGTGCAAGCAGCTACAGGAAGTAGTAAGATACAAGGCGTAATAAGTTATGCTTTAATAAATAGAGAGAATGAAAACGGATAATATAAAAATAATTGATTGCACTACAGTTACAACGTGGCGTAATACTAAAACAGGTGAAGTGTTTAAAGAGAAAGTAGAAGGACCGGATATAGTACAGGATGTAACTGTACAGGTTTCTCCGAAAGGCTTAGACATAATGCAGAAAGTAATGAGTAAAAATGACAACAAACCAAAACCCTAAAGGCGGAACTGAGTTACAGTTAGAGTTTTTAAACAAATACGTTAAAAAAGAGTTATTAGATCAAGTGCAAATTTGCACTAGTGTTCCTGGTAAAATACCTACTGATCCAAATAAAGTAAATATACTTTGGCAAAAAAATTCTTGGGATCAACCTAACTTATATCCTTGGTTTAAAAATAAAGCTAATCATCACAAATACGATTGGTATGTATTTAATTCACATTGGAATTATGAAAAATTTAGAATGATGTTTGGTTTACCTTGTCACAAATGTTTAGTGATTAAAAATGGAATAGAAAAAATAGGAAAAGCTAAACCTTATCAAAAAGGTCAGCCTATAAAAATTATTCATCAAAATACACCTTGGAGAGGATTAAGTGTATTATTAGGTGCAATGCAACTGGTAAAGAATTCACTTGTTAGTTTAGATGTTTATTCTTCTTGTGAAATATATGGTAAAGATTTTTATAAACAAAATAACCATAACTATACGGCTCTTTATAAACAAGCTAAAGAATTGCCTAATGTAAATTATATTGGTTATAAACCTAATGAGTATATTAGAGAAAACATTCACAATTATAATATGTATGTGTATCCAAGTATTTTTGAAGAAACGTCTTGCATATCTTTATTAGAAGCTATGGCTGCGGGTCTTTACTGTGTTACAACTAATTATGGAGCTTTGTTTGAAACGGGTGCAGAGTTTCCCATGTACATACCTTATGATACTAACTACAGAAATTTATCTGAAAAATTTGCTTATGGTATTGACGCGGCTGCTCTTACTTTGCATGACCCTACTATTCATCGTCATTTAGAAGATCAATCTAAGTATGTTAATAATTACTACAACTGGACCAAACAAGCTACGTCTTGGGCCCGATTTTTACAAGGAGCAATTAATGCAAAAAAGTAATACGCCCCCGGGCAAAAACAATGAACCCATTTGGTTTAATAAAACAGATTCGAGCAAAATCGTAGAACACAACAAAGATACTTATCAAACTATAAAGACCAACAAAGTGGATTCTGAGGTTACAGAAATTAATGTAGGAAATGTATCTCCGTATAAAATTATGGTATGCACACCATGTCATAGTGAAGTTACTATGCATTACACACAAGCTGTTTTAAAATTTCAACAAGCTTGTTTAAGAAAAAATATATTGGTAAGTTTTACTTTATTAAAATCTTCTTTAGTTACACAAGGAAGAAACATATGTGTTGCTAGTATGTTAAATCACGAAGACAATTACACTCATTTATTGTTTATAGATTCAGATATTGATTTTAATCCACAAACTATATTTAAAATGTTAGAAAAAGATAAGGATATTATAGGTGTTCCTTATCCTATGAAAACATTAGATTGGAATAAAATGTGGAGAAGAATGCATGAAAAAAAAGATGCAATTGAAGGACCTGATGATTTAATGCATTCTGGTTATACTTATCCAGTTAAAACAGATAATCCTAATGAGGTTGAGGCTCATGATGGTGTAGTAGAACTTACTCATATTCCTACAGGATGTATGTTAATTAAAAGAAAAGTATTAACAGATTTAATTGAAGCTAATCCAGAATTAGAAATATTTCAAGCTACTATTATTAATGGTAAAGAAGTTAAACAACCAAATATGTATAATTTGTTTGACACCTTACATGACCCCAAAACTAAAAGATATTTTGGAGAGGATTTTGGTTTTTGTCAAAGATGGCGAGATATAGGTGGTAAAGTGTACGCATATATTAATGATTTTATTACTCACGTAGGTGAGTATTCTTATTGCGGTCGTTTTAGAGATGATTTGTGGCAAGGCAGTCGGCCTCTCAAATCTGTTGACGAGCCTACAAAAATCAAATAAAGTATAGTATTTTCAGGATATCTATGCCTGCTTAACAGTATAAATTTATTTAAATTATGGCAATATCTAGATCTTTAATGAACAGACAACTTTATGCAAACGGTAGTGGTATAATGAAACTATCGCAAGAAGGTATCGGTGGCGGCGACTATAAAGGTATAGACATGGGTAGTCGAACCGGTTTTGGAATTTTAAAAAAAATTGGAAGAGGAGTTAGAAAACTTATACCTAATGAGATAGCAGATATAGCAGTTAAAGCTGCTCCTTTTGTAGCTCCATTTAACCCTGCTCTTGCAGGTGCTATGGCTGGTATTGGTAGCTTTGATCAAACTGGTAGTATTGGTGATTCTTTAAAAAGAGGTGCATTAACCTATGGCGGTGGACAAGCTGCAAGATACATTGGTGGTGCAGGATTTCAAGGCAACCCTTTTGCATCAGGCGGTGCATTTACACCATCAGGTTTTACATCAGGATTTACTTCTCCTTTAGGTAGTGAAACTGGTCTTGGTAAGTTCTTCTCGAACCGAGGAACTCAACCTGTTGAAGGATTAACAGGGTCTGAAGTAGGGGGTGAAATAACTATGGCTGATTCAGCAGTCACTGGTGTTGATGGATCACCTAAAATTTTAGCAGAACAAATGAGTGAGGTGTCTCTAACTCCACAAAAACTAGCTGAAAAAGTAACAGAACAAGCTATTACAGGTTCACCAAAACAAATGACAATCACAGAATCTATACAAAAAATTTTAAGTCCTAATAGCACTTTAAATGAACGAGGATCTGAAGCTTTAAATCTTTTAAAAAGAGGAACTAAAGCAGCCTTTACAAAAACAGATGCTAAAGGAAATACAGTTATTGACAAACCAGCGGTAATGGGAGCATTAGCTTTTACAGCCTCATATGCAGAAGCTAGAGCACTAGCCGCTGAAACAGGAATTGATGAAGATTTAACTGAAACAGAGTATGATGAATTAACTAAAGCAGATAAAAAAGAAGAGTACGCAAGTTATTTAACTAACTTCTTTGCAGGTAAAAAAGACGGCGGTAGAATAGGATTTGCTAGAGGAACTCCAGAAGAAAAATCAGAAATAGGTATTATGGCTATTGACGTTGAAGCTGGTGACGACGAAGATGAATATATGGAAATGGCTGCTGGTATATCTTTTAACTCTGCAGAAAAATCATATTTATTTAGAAAACTTGGCGGCGGCGGTGGAGCTAGTAGATCTTACACAATGCCAATGTTATATAAAATTTTAAACAATCCAGGTGCTTACCCTAACGATGCTAGAGTGTTAAAAGAATTAACTATTGGTTTAGGTCTTGGTAAAAAAGACGGTGGAAGAATAGGACTTGAGTCCGGCACACCTCAAACAGGATTAGCTGCTTTAGCAGGTAATACACCTCAAGGAAGATCTGATACACGTGAAACTGATATGATAAACATGATTTATGAACAACAAGGTGGTGATGGATTAAATGCTTATCTAGAACGAAACCCAGATTTAAAAGATAAATATGTAATAGTTGCTGATGGTATGAGTGGTGAACTTACTATTATGCCTAATATGCTACATCCAGATAATATAGATATGGAAAAAATAAGTATAATTACAGATTCAACAACAGAAGATAGAGCTCAAGGCGGTAGAATAGGTTACAAAGGTGGTGCTAACAGAGTAGCAGAACTTTTAATATTAAGAGATGAGTTAGTTGGTAAAGGTGAAGATGTATCTGATATTGAGGCAGAACTGTTTCAATTAACAGGTAAAACGTTTAGATCAGTAGGTGGTATAGGAGATGTGCCTACAGGTAAAATGAGAAAAAATAATGCTGGTGTAATTGAAAGAGACTATAGAGATGAAGGTGGGTTTGTACCAGTAGGAATAAAAGAACGAGCTGATGATGTACCAGCTATGTTAAGTAAAAACGAATTTGTTATGACTGCTGATGCTGTTAGAGGCATTGGTGGAGGAGACGTTGAAAAAGGATCTAAAAGATTATACAACACAATGAAACAAGCAGAAAAAGTAGGTAGAGCATAATGGCAACAGATTATACACAAACGGTAAGACGTTCCCCTGCAATAGAAGCAGCTCAAGAAAATTTTATTGATTTATTAACACAACAAGTTGGCAGAGCTCCTGGCTCTACTGGTGTACCAACACTTGCGGAACTTGGACCACAAACTGCAGCTCAAAACGTTTTAACTCAAGCTGCTCAACAACAAGCAGCAACTCAAGCAGGACTTGGTCAATTACAATTTGATCCAACTGGAGCTATAACCGGAATAGGTGCTGGAACAGGTGTTGCAGGATATCAACCTTTTTTAGATCAAGCTGCAGCTTATTCAGGTCCACAAGCTTTTCAACAATTTATGTCACCTTATCAACAACAGGTAATTGATACGACACTACAAGAATTTGATGTACAAACTGCAAAAGGTGTACCACAGCTTGCAGCTAATGCTATTCAAGCTGGAGCTTTTGGAGGTGGTAGAGAAGGCATAGCTCAAGCAGAATATGCTAACACTGCAGCAAGAAATAGAGCAGCATTACAAGCTCAGTTATTAGGTCAAGGGTTTACTCAAGCAAATCAATTAGCACAAAGTGCATTTGAACAACAAAGAAATTTAGCATCGTTGCAGCCATCACTATCAGCTTCTGGTGTACAACAATTGGGTGCAGCGGGTACAGGAAACTTAGCTTTCCAACAGGCGCAGTTAGATGCAGCGCAACAAAGAGCACAATTAGCATATCAAGAACCATTAAGTCGAATACAAGCTTTTGGATCAGGAATTGCAAGTCAAGCAAGCGGATCACCTATAACAACAACTCAACAAACTATGGGTGGAGCAGGAACAGTTGGACCATTATCACAAGCTTTATCGGCTGGATTAAGTGCTTATGGCTTAGGTAGTATTTTTGGAGGAAACTAATGTATTTTAAAAGACCATCATTTAGAAAAGGCGGAACTATTGGCGGTGGAATTATGTCTGGTACTAACATGGGTAGCAGGACAGGTTTTCAAAACCCTATAATTAATTTTTTAAATAAAGCTGTACTGGGCCCTAATAAGCAAATTCAAACAATGCCATCAGGACCACTCAGTATAACTCAAGCACCCAAAACAGGAATTGAAGAAGTGTTAAGAAAAAATATGAGATATAAAAGTGTTGCCACTCCTCCATTAACAATTGATCAAATTTACAAAGAAAGAGCTCAAAAACTTGAGGACTCAGGTAAATTTATTGGAGATATTATAAAAGGAGATAATACTTTTATAGATGCCGAAGGTAATAAAAGAGATAGAATTACTGGAAATATAATAACAGACACTGTAGATAGCAGCGGTATTGCAGAAGTTATAAGCGAAGGACCAGCAGGAGATCAAATTACAAAATTAACAGAAGAAGAAAAAGGTGCAGCAACTGATGCTTTATTAGCATCAATACAAGAGAAAAAAAATAAAGTAGAAGCAGGAAGTGGAGAAAGCTCTATTACTTTAGATCCTCTGGAAGAAATTAAAAGAGAAAAAGATTTTTTAAATAATCTTTTAAAGAATGAAGGTTTAGAAAGAGGAGAAGCTGCGTTAGTGGCTGCTAAGGCTATTGGAACTGAAGGTAGCTTTAAAGATAAATTAGATGCAGCTGTAAATATGGCTTTACCTATTGTAAGAAAAAGAAACAAAGAAGACAAAGCAGTTACATTAATGGCATACAAAGCTTTCAAAGATAAAGAAAAAGAATCGGCTAAAGCAGGTAAAGATACACCTGGCATTAAAGAATTAAAATATCAAGCTAGTCTTTTAGTAGGATCAAAAGATCCAAGATATAAAGGGAAGTCTCAAGAAGAAATTATTAAAATTATAGTGGCTGATAAATTTAAAAATACAGATGAATTAGGTAGAAAGAAAATTTTAGAAGGCAGTGCAGCAACTGTTAAAGAAGATTTTGAAGATGTATTAGATTCTAAAAAAACTTTAGAAACATATATTAAAAAAAAATATACTGACAAAGGTAAAGAGGTAGATTTAACAGATGAAAAATTAAAACGATACCAAGAAGATTTAGCTGAGAATGTAGCAACATTTAAATTACTTGCTGACTATGCAGAATTTGCAGATGTATTTCCTACTTTTGCTGATGCATTTAAAAGATTAAATTTGGTTGAAGGAGGCAGAGTTAAAAGAGCTTTCGGTACTCCAGACACAGGGTCAGGAGAACAGATAATTACAACAGAGGCTCAAACTGTTGGAGCTGAAACGGCTGAAAAACCTGTTATGAAATTAACTTATGCTCAACTAAGAGATAGATTACCACCAGAAATTACCGACGATGTAGTACAACTATTAGCAAACAGTGAAGAGGCGTTACAAGAATTTGCATACATAGAAACACAAAATGATGTTAATGCTTTTAATTTAAAGTATGGTGTTAATCTTATAATTCCTCCTGCACCACAAACAGCATAGGAGAAAACATGGGATTTGATAGATCCATTTTAGAAGACGAAGATCTTACTAGGGCTCGAGGAACCGATGTTGGCGTTACAGATTATCTATTTGATATTCCTGTTGGAGCTGTAGCTGGTGTAAGTCAAGCTATTAAAGGTCTTCTTCAACTAGGTGTAATGCCTATTGATTATCTTGCAAACACAGATTTACTTACAGGTATTGATAATATTTTTGATAAGATAACTCCAGAAACAGAAACTGCAGTTGGAGACATTACATCTATTCTTGCTCAATTTGCCATACCTTATGGAGCTGCATTAAAGATTGCAGGAGGTATTAGTAAATTAAAAGGTTTAAGCACAGCTACTAAACTAACAGCTCCTGGTATGACTAGAGCCTCACAAGGTATGGAACTTGCTAAACGTGCAGGTTACTACGGAGGTATAGGTGGTATTACAGACTTTGCAGTTTCAACCCCTGATGATTTAGGTACACTTTCGGACGTAGTAGGTTTAACGCAGCAAACAGACTTTGAAGGTTTAACAGGTAAAGAAAGAGCGGCTGAAACAATTAAAGGTAAATTAAAATTTGGTGCAGAAGGTACAGTTATAGGTGGCGGAATTACTTTGTTACCATCTGTTGCTAGTGTTGGATTTAGATATGGAATTATACCTGCAGCTAAAACAGTAGGTTATGTAGGAGGTAAAGCTTTAAATGTAATTGATTACCCTTTGACCGGTGCAATTAATGCGATTGTAGGTAAAGGTGAAAAGAGTGCTATTCAATCTGCTATTTCTAAAGGTGGAGCTCTTGCACAAAAAGCTGGGGATAAGTTAGGATTAAGTGGAGACTGGAGACATGTCCCTGTAGACGGTGGTATGTTAGATCAAATTAAAAGAGGTATAGTTAGAGTTAAAGATCAATTTGTAACCGATAGAGGTTTAACTCCAGAATTAAGAAGTATGCAGATTGCTGCTAACAATGCGTTAGCAGGTAAAGAAAAAGTTTTAAAATCATTTGGATCTAAGATTCAAGAGATACAAGAAAATATAATTAAAGATTACAAAGTTAAATTTGATGATGGTGAGTCTTTACTTGCATTACAAATAGAGGCAAACAAAGTCACAGATATATTAAAAGCTAAAACTGCCGGTGAAGTAGATGACATAATTGCTACTCTTGAAAAAGGTAAAAATAAGAAAGTTGAAAGAGAATTAATTAAAAATATTAAAAAACTTAAACAGATAGTTGATAAAACAAATAATCAATACAAAATTTTTACAGGAGACATGGACCTAACCAAGGGAGCAGCCATGGATTTTGGTTTGTATACTCAAAGAAGATTTGCTGCATTTAATAATAAAAAATTTAAATTTAATCCTTTGTTAGAAAACGATGCGGTTGACTGGTTTCGAACTGCAATAAAAAATAAAGAACCTGGTTTTGAAAATGTATTAAAGAATGCAGAAGATGAAGCATTGAGAAAAACTCCAATAATTTTTAAAAAAGGTGATAAAATAATTGTTAATAGTCGAGGTGGTACTGGAACTGTTGTTGGTTTTAATAAAACTAATGTAAAATTAGGAAATATGAATGACACTTATGTTGTTAAATTAGACGAATCAGCTAAAGTTACTTCTACTCAAAGAGATACTGTTGTTTATAGTAAAGAAATTGTAGACAACTACAATGTAAAAAGAACTCCTGAATTTAAAGCTGAACTAGCTAAACAAATAAACACATTGGCTAAAAACAAAATGTTAAATTTAAAACAATTAGCTATCAAAGGTAATGTAGAGCCTAATAGTTTATTTTTTGGAGTAGGAAAAGCATTAGGTATGAGTAAAGAATTAGTAAAAGAAAAAGGATTACCTGATGCAATGAAAAAATTATTATCTATTGAAGATGGTAGAACTTTAGGCGAGTTAACTAAAGCAGGTAAAAAAGTTTATAATTACAAAGGTGTAGTTACTAAAGATGTCGAAACATTTAATCCTATGATTGCAGCTATTGATGTTGTGTTAAATCAATCAAGACAAATGCATGGCAAAAGAGTTTTTGATGCAATGTTAAGAGAGGGGTTAGATTTACCTGGAAGAGCAGGTCTTATTTTAGATGAAGCAGCTATTGCAAGAAAAGGATTAGACACGGCTAAAGGATCTTTAATAAATTTAAAAAATATAACTGAAGTTGGAAAAAGAGTTGACTTAGATGATGTATCTTTAAGTAGTGAACTTTTTGATGGTAGATTTTTTGCAGCACCTGAAGTAGCAAATGCGTTGGTAGGAGCTAAAGAATTAACTGCTAGTTTGTACGGCCTGCCTGGATACAAATCCTTAATGACTTTAAAAGCTGGAGCTCAAATATCTAAAACTATTTTATCACCAATGACACAAGTTAGAAACTTTACAACAGCTTCTTTCTTTCCATTAGCTAGTGGATTGATTGGAGGCAAGGTAGGTTTTAAAGATGCATGGAGATTAACAGCCGGAGATATATTTCAAGGAGCCAAAACCGATAAACAAAAACTTGCTAAAATAGAAAACCTTATTAATCGAGGTGTTATTGATCAGAACATAAATGTTCAAGAAATGAAAAGAGTTCTTGAAAGTGCTAAAGACGGTAAGATTACTTTTAATACTTTAATGAACACTAAAATTATGCAAAAGCTAACAGACATCTATCAAGGTGCTGATAATTTTTGGAAAATATACTCTGACAATTTTTATCAAGGCGCATTAAAAACTGCTTTTGGAAATCCAGAAACATTAATTAAAGGTAGCAAAGCATACAATACTTACATGCAAAATATTGAAGACTGGTTTAGAGTAGTAGGAGGACAAAGATTTGTAAAATTAGATCCATTAACTGGTGTAGAAAAAACACCATTGCAAGCATTAGAAGAAGCTTCAGCTTATTTAGTAACCAATACTATTCCAACGTACAGTAAAGTACCTGCAATAATTGAAAACATTAGAAACTTACCTCTTGGTAACTTCGTAGCGTTCCCTGCAGAAATTTTAAGAACGACTGCAAATATTATAAATATAGGTGCAAGAGAATTAACAAGCACTAATCCATTTATAAGACAGATGGGTGCAAGAAGATTAGTAGGTGTTTCGACCGTGCTTGGTGGCATAGGTTTTACAGTTCAAAAAGGTGCACAATATATGACAGGTGTAGACGACGAAATGATGAATGCATTTCAAACTTCTTTTGCTCCACCATATCAAAAAAATTCAACACTAGTTCCAGTATCTGCTCCGGATGAAAACGGTAATTTTAAATATTATAATTTTTCATATTCTAATCCGTATGATTCGTTAGTGGCTCCGGTCAATGGAATTATTGGTGCATTTACAGAAGGTAGATTAAGAGAAGACAATGTAATGTCTATTTTTATGAATTCTATGTTTGGTGGTGCGATAGATCCAAACAAAAGAAAAGGTGCAATTATAGAATTTTTAACACCTTTTATATCTGAATCTATTGGTACTGAAAGAGCTTTTGACGTTACAGTTAGAGGTGGCAAAACTTCAGAGGGTAAACAAATTTATTTTCCTCAAGATGACCCAGGTGTAATTATTGCTAACTCTCTTAAACACGTTTTTGGTGGATTGACTCCAGGAGCTGTAACTTCTTTTGCAAGAATTTGGGATGGAGCAACAGGTAGATTTACTGATTATGGAACTCAAAGGGATGGTCTTGACGAAGTAGTGGCTTTAATGTCAGGAGTTAGAGTAGAAGATGCAAAACCATTATCTAGCATGCCATTTATTTTAACATCATTTAATGGCGATAAAAAAAATATGAGAAGTAAATTTGCAAGAAATGCATACTCTGCTCGTACAGGTGCAGAACAGAAACTTGGAGCTTATGTGCAATATATGTTAGAATCTTACGATTCTCAAAACAGATTATATACAACTATAGAAAATGCAAAAATTTTAGGCATAAGTAAAAATAAATTAAAAAAAATATTAGAAGAACGTTTAACTAAAACTGAAGCTAAACTTTTATTAAAAGGTATATTTAAACCACCGTCATATAGTGAGAATGCATTTAAAGCCATTGAAAAAAGACTTAAAAAAGAAAATCCTCTTGAAGGTATTAGAAAAGCTAATGAAAATGAAACGGTCATGGAAGTATATGATGACCTTAAAAAAGATTTAAAAAAATATAAATTAGGTGGATCTACAGATAATTTAAATCTTACTATTGATTATATTTTAACTCCTGATGTTGAAGAAGTTAGAGATTTAAGAAGTGAGTTAGCTCCTCCAACTGGAACTTTAATTGCAGAAACTAAAGCAGTGTTACCAGTAGATCAAAACAAAAATGTACCGGTAAACATGGCTTCTGTTAACACAACTAACTTAGGATCTAGGTATAATTTACTACCAAATGATCAAAAATTTGATAAACTATTTCCCTTTGGATAAAATATGACAACAGATAAAAAATTAACATACAAAGATCAAAGATTAACTAAAGATCAACAGAAAAAAATTAAACCAGCTAATCAAGGTGGGGGTCCTAACTATTTAGGTAAACAAAAAACTGTAACTGTTCCTAAAAAATGGTTATCTTCTCCTGATCACGTTGTAGCTGAATTAGCTTATATTACTCCCAGAGAACAAAAAATTTTATTAGATGCAAACATCTATGGATCATTAAAAGGTAAACCAAACAAAGGCCCTGGTGGTATTATGTCCTTACAAGGGGACCTTGGTGGTTACGATGCAAGTCCAGGTGGACCAGATTCTGGAGGGCCTGGTGGAAATAGAGTTGGAGAAGGCGATGCAGGTAAACAAAGAGCTTCTGACATTATGACTGGTAAAGTTAATGTAACTTCACCTACAGGTATTACAGAGGGATATACAGGACCAGAAGGGGTTCCTGAATACGCTTATGGCCCAGATGGTAAACCAAAGTATATTGGATCTGCACAAAAATTTGTAGGTAAAAGTTTATTTAATCCAAGTGGTTATAGAGATATTTATAATAAGACTGGGGGAATTTTTGGATTTGGGGGTCGACCAGATATTACATTAGTAGGAGCTCCAGGAAGACAAAGATATGAATTTACAAATCCTAGAACTGGAAATGTTAAACCAGGATTTGGTGGTAGACTTTTGGGAGGCATTGCTAGTTTAGTAACGGGTGTTCCGATTCTTGGCAGCGCTCTGGGTACAATGTATGATTATGGAACAGGATTTTTTAAAGGTAAGACTCCCAATTATTCTGATATGTCAGACTTTAATAGATTAACTATTGGTGGAGTTGATCCCGTTCTTGCAGACAACTATTCAGAATTAAAAATAGCAGAACAAGGTGAAAGTCCTCCAGTAGCTATGGAACCAGTGTTTGATCAAGACTTTAATTATGGAATAGACATGATTCCACCAGGTCAAGGTGGATTAACTATTGCAGAAATTCAAGCATTAATTGATAATGCAACAAAAAATTTAGGTTCAAATTAATGGCTAGAAAATCTGCATTAGAGAAAATAGAATCTCATGAAAAACTTTGTAGAATTATGCAGAAGCAAACATTTGAGCAGATAAAAGAAATGCAAGAAAGAATAAAAAGATTAGAGTATTGGATTGTTGGTGGTATGGGTGCAGTGCTTATAACTTTACTTATGGATATGTTAAATTAAGTAAAAGGGTAGGTTTATGAAAAATAGTTTGTTAGTACATCAGCATCTTATTATTCGTGCCGAAGCAGTTAAACCT
>Ga0208666_1000271_pt1 | contig 25827 bp, 10 predicted proteins | sample 5B_taG_FD_184078 | JGI IMG/M metagenome (GOLD analysis project Ga0208666, IMG submission 184078) | Marine viral communities from the Subarctic Pacific Ocean - 5B_ETSP_OMZ_AT15132_CsCl metaG (SPAdes) (version 2) | ecosystem: Environmental > Aquatic > Marine > Oceanic | place: Pacific Ocean...
GTGAGGTTAAAGAAACTCAAAGTGATATTAATAATTTTGTCAAAAAGTTTTTGAACGAAAAAAATGAAATGTCAGATGCTAAAGGTTATCATAAATCTCTATTCACAGCGATGAACGCTGATGCTATTGCAAAACACTTTTATGAACAAGGTAAGGCTGATGCTATGAAAAATAGTGTTGCTAAAGCTAAAAACGTTGATATGAACCCAAGACAAAGTCATGGTACAATTGAAGCGGGTGGTTTAAAGGTAAAAGTATTAGGTGATAATTCTTCTGATTTTAAGTTTAAAATTAAAAACAATAAATAACAATTTAAAATTACAAAATTATGGCAATTTCAAATCCTGGTGGTTTGTTAAATAGTGTACCTGCTTCACAAAAGCAAACACTTGCAACAAACTATTTAGATCTCGCTTCAACCACAAATGAAGGTTGGGCACAACAATACGTACCAGACTTGATGGAAAAAGAAGCTGAGGTTTTCGGACCTAGAACAATTTCTGGTTTTCTTTCTCAAGTTGGTGCGGAAGAGGCTATGACTGCTGATCAAGTAGTATGGTCTGAACAATCAAGATTACATTTATCTTATAAAGGTAATATTAACTCTGCTACCGCTGGTATCGATCCTGGTACTGGTGTAGGTAACATATGTCAGTTTACTGTTGAGTCTGATATTGATGAAACATCTGGTTTTACAGCTGCTAATCACGGTATTCGTCCAAACGATCAAGTTATCGTTTCGAACTCTGATGGTATATTTAAATGTTTAGTTTCTAGAGTAGTTCAATCTTCAGGTGTTAATACAGCTGTTGTTGATTTACTTCCTTATGGAAGCTCTGCTTTAGCAGCTAATGCTACATCAAAAGGAACTACTTTATTAGTTTATGGTTCTGAATTTGGTAAAGGTGACAACTATCGTGCTATGGATAACTCTGGTGCTGGTGCTGTTGCTGCTGGTGATAGAAGAGGTGCTAACGAACCTGACTTTAAATCTTTTACTAATAAGCCAATTATTATGAAAGATTACTACGAAGTTTCTGGTTCTGATGCCTCAAGAATAGGTTGGGTAGAAATATCTACTGAAGCTGGTGGTTCTGGTTACTTGTGGTATTTAAAAGCTGAAGCTGATACAAGAGCTCGTTTTACTGATTACATTGAAATGGCAATGTTAGAGTCTGAGTTTGCTGTAGCTGCTTCTGAGGTTCCTGGAGCTACAAACCTAGGTACAATAGGTACTTTAAACACAGCTAACACAGCTGGTACTGAAGGTTTATTTGCTGCTATTGAATCAAGAGGTAACGTTACTACTGGTGTTACTGGTACTAGTGCTGCTACTGATTTAGCTGAGTTTGACGCTATTTTAGCTGAGTTTGACAAGCAAGGTGCTATTGAAGAATACATGATGTTCGTTAACAGATCAACTAGCCTAGCTGTTGATGATATGCTAGCTTCAATGAATACTTATGGTGCTGGTGGCACATCTTATGGTGTATTTAACAACTCTGAAGATATGGCGCTTAACTTAGGTTTCTCTGGATTCCGAAGAGGTTCTTATGACTTCTACAAATCTGATTTCAGATACTTAAACGATAAAGCAACAAGAGGTGGTATTAATGATGCTAGTTCTGCTAACGCTGTTAGAGGTGTCATGATTCCTGCTGGTACTTCTTCAGTTTATGACCAAACTGTTGGACAAAGCATGAAACGTCCTTTCTTACATGTTAGATATAGAGCTTCACAAACTGATGACCGAAGAATGAAAACTTGGGTTACTGGTTCTGTAGGTGCTGCTACATCTGCTTTAGACGCAATGCAATTACACTTCTTAACCGAAAGATGTTTAATTACACAAGCTGCTAACAACTTCATGTTAATGAAGTAAGCACAATTACTTTAAAAGACCGAGGCTTCGGCCTCGGCCTTTTATTTTTATTAATTTTATTATATATTATATTATGGCAAAAAAAACAAAAAAAGACTTTTACCAAGGAGACCCTGGTGACGAGCAAGTAGAAAAAATGGTTGTTGAAACACCGGTTGTTGAAACACCAAAACCTAAGAAAGTTGAAACCAAAAAACCAACTTGGGAAATAAAAGATAGAGTTTATTATTTAAAAGGAAATAAAAAACCTTTGTCTTATATGTTAAGAAGTTCAAATATATATTGGTTTGACGAAGAAAAAGGTTATGAAAGAGAACTTAAATATTGTCAAAACCAAAGAACTCCTTTTGTAGATGAAATGAAAGGTGATCAAAGACTAGAGCATATAGTTTTTAGAAACGGCGCTTTATTTGTAGAAAAAGAAAAAACAGTACTTCAAAAGTTACTTGATATTCATCCTCATAGAGAAAAAATATATTACGAGTATAATCCAATTGAAGAAGCAGCTGGTGATATAGAAATATTAGAACTAGAAGCAGACGCTATAGTCATAGCTAGAGAAATAGATATTGATTTAGCAGAAGCTATCATGCGTGTAGAAAAAGGTTCTGAGGTGTCTAAGATGAGTTCTAAAGAGCTTAAAAGAGATTTATTAGTATTTGCTCGTAACAATCCTGCTTTGTTCTTAGAATTAGCAGCTGATGACAACGTTCAACTTAGAAACTTTGGTATTAAAGCTGTTGAGCTTGGAATTATTCAAATATCTAGTGATCAAAGAAACTTTTTATGGGGTTCTAATGGTAGAAAAATAATGACAGTTCCTTTCGACGAGCATCCATACACTGCTTTAGCGCATTGGTTTAAAACTGATGAAGGTATGGAAATATATGCAAATATAGAAAAAAGATTAAATTAATCTAACTGTAGTGGTAGTCGCCCTACGGGGCGATTACAAACTACAAACTAAAATTATATGGAAAATAAAAAATCAAAAGGTCTAGGCGATACAATAGCTAAAATTACAAAAGCAACTGGAATCAAAAAAGTAGTTGATACTGTATCTAAAGCCACAGGTAAAGACTGTGGTTGTGGTCAACGTCAAGTTACTTTAAATAGATTATTTCCTTATAATAATTAAAAATAAATTATGGTAAGCATAGATGCGGTATATCAAAAAGTATTAGCATTTGCTAATAAAGAGCAAAGAGGTTATATAACTCCACAAGAGTTTAATTTATATGCTGATCAAGCTCAAAAAGAAATATTTGAACAATATTTTTATGATTTAAATCAGTTTTTAAGAACTTCTAGTAACTCAGATGAATATAGCGATATAATAGATAATTTACAAGAAAAAATATCTATATTTGAAACAAGTGTAGATATTACAAATAGATTACCTATTGATTTGTTTAGATTAGGTAGTATTATTTACGACGGTAGAGAAGTGGAGCAAGTGCAGTTAAGTGAATTAACAGCTTTAAACGCTTCTTATCTTACAAGACCAACAAATAGAAGAAGAGTTTACATTAGAGAAGGAGATATAATTGAAGTGTTTCCGGGTGTTACAGGAGAAATTACAATTAACTATGTGCACATACCTAAGCAGCCGCGTTGGGGTTATTTTGTAGTAAGTGGAAAGGCTCTTCACGATGTAAGTCTTGATAAAACTACTAATTTTCAATTACATCCTTCTGAAGAAACAGAACTAGTTTATAAGATATTAAAATACGCTGGTATATCTATGAAAAGAGATGATCTAGCAAGTGGAGGTCAAAACTTAGAATTATCACAAGTTCAACAAGAAAAACAATAAATAAATGGCATATATAACTCAAACACTACAAAGTTATTATAATGGAAATGATTTTGGTAATTATCAATTTACTTCTTTAGATGATGTTATAAATCAATTTATGGTTTCTTATGTTGGTCACGGTAAGTTAATACCTAGAGTCAAACGTTTTGATGTTCAATTCCACGCAATGAGAGCGTTACAAGAATTAAGCTTTGATACCTTTAAGTCTGTTAAAGCTGAAGAGTTTGTAGTACCACCAACATTACAAATGCCACTTCCTCAAGATTATGTAGGTTATACAAAAATTTCTGAAGTTGACAACGCTGGAATAAAAAATATACTATACCCTACTAGTAAAACATCAAACCCGGCTAACAATTTTTTACAAGATTCAAACGGTGATTATACTTTACAAGCTGTAGGCGCTTTAGTAAGTGGAAGTGAAAATGTTGTTTTAGATGGAGAATATAAAGATATAGTAATTGGTATGGCAATAAACGGTTCTTATATACCAATAGGAACAGTTGTTGGCGCAATATCAAATAGTGGTAGTGTAACAACAATAACAATGCAAGATAATAGTGGGAGCGTTGTAACGCCGTTAATACCAGGCACCGCAACAGGTGTAAGTAATGATGGAACTACATTAACTTTTACCAACGGTTCAATTGTATTACCACAAAAATCATCTCATATTGTCGAAAATTTATCTTGGAATACCACGAATTATAAAATAACCGGAACAGCTTCTGAATTAACGGATATAAAAGTAGGAATGTTGGTTTATCATGATTATTTTCCAGCAAATACTGTTGTGACAAATGTTTACGAAACAACTATAGTCGTTAACCAATTACCAGACACAGCTTTAGCATCTGGTGGTGAAATACTTTTTGTTTCTCCTGACAAGGTAGATACAGACACTTGGTCAAGTTATAAATCACACAAGCCATCAGAAAACAACGTTAATGATTATCAAGATTATAAAAATGATATATATTGGCCAAACGAGGGCGAAAGATATGGCTTGGATCCTCAACACGCTCAAGTAAATGGTTCTTTCTATATAGACGAAGTATTAGGAAAAATACATTTTAGTTCTAATATTTCAGGAAAAACTGTGATATTAGATTATATAAGTGATAGTTTAGGCACAGATGAAGAAATGCAAGTACATAAGTTTGCAGAAGAAGCAATGTATAAAAGTATTGCATACGCAATTTTATCTACAAGAATAAATATTCCAGAAAATATAGTTAGAAGATATAAAAAAGAAAGATTTGCTGCTATTAGAAACGCAAAACTAAGGTTATCAAATTTAAAACTAGAAGAATTAACTCAAGTACTTAGAGGTAAATCTAAGCAAATAAAACACTAGTACATGCCAGAGATTAAGAATCAGTTTACCGGTGGTAAAATGAACAAAGATCTTGATGAAAGACTTGTTCCCAAAGGTGAATATAGAGATGCGATGAATATACAGGTATCAACATCAGAAGATTCTGAAGTTGGTACTATTCAAAATATATTAGGTAATAAAGCTGGATGTACCTACGGTCAAAGTGGCCATGGAGATGGATCAAATCCTATTTTAACAGGTTCTAAAACAGTCGGATCTGTTTCTGATGAATCTAATGATACTCTATATTGGTTAGTAGCGGGACCAGAAGAACAAAGTTTTTCATCATTAGCGTCTGGTAGCACAACTACTTACAAAGATATGATAATGCGTACAGATAAAGAAACAGATTCTAACTGTAGGCCTGTTTTTGTTGATAAGTGGAAGTATTGTGTAGGTGTAGAAAGTGATGGAGGTTTTAATGTAACTGACAATATAATATTAGAAAATGAAGATCTTTACTCTAATATTTTTGCGGGTATGCGTGCCACTGGTTATTTACCTGGAGATCCTCCTGTTGTAGCAAATAACTTTCAATCAACTTTAGTTAAAGACGTTGGATATTTAAATACACTACCTGTAAATTATATCTCTGGTATTGGAACAACTACTGTGGCGGTTCCTGGTAGTACCTCTGCTAACACATCGTTTTATGTAAGAACTTTTGAGACCGCGGGTGAAACTTATTCTTTCGCTCCAGGAAGTACAAATCTTGATTACATGTCTAGTTATTTTTATGATGGCATTCATAATGGTAATACTGGTCAATTTCCAGAGCCAACAAACTTACCTTCAAATCTTTCTCATATTCAACTTTTAATGAGGACAAGCACTCCAGCGGGACCACAACAACTTCCATCACAGTTTGCCCCTGGAAATACAATAAACGGTATAATTAACCAAGCTGACAACGCTATTTATGGTACGTGTACAATTATAAGTGTTACTACAGCTAATTTAGATCCTACTTATGGTTTAAATTATCAAACATACGGTTCAACTTTTGAACAATATTACATAGTAGAAGTAGATCCTGGTCCTCAGGCCCCTGCGGTTAATAATAAACTGCAAAACACAGCTTCTATAAATTACTTCCCTAGCCAAGTTCACAATCAATTACAAATTAAATGTAAGGCTATTCGACCAGCATCTACTGCAAATGAGTCAATAGTTACTAATGTTGTTAATATTGATAGTTCTTCTAGCAATTGGCTAAATGATATATATAGTATATTATATGATACAAGTGCTGGATCAGCAGTTGCTACTGGTAATAAAATTTCTATAAACAATAGTATCGCAGATGGTGTTTATTTTCCCGCAAACTCTTGTATTGATCCTACTTCTGTAACAAGTATTAATGATAATTCTTTTGATATTGTAGACTGCACAGATTTAACTACTCCAAAAACTCCTTCTTATGCCCCCAGTGGACAAATAAATTCGCTTACTTTCAGCGTTATAGGTCAAGGTATAAAGTCTATTACTTTAAATTCAAAAGTACAATTACAAGGCGTTGGCACTATTTGTTTTGAGGCAGATAGAATTTTAAATTTTCATCATGATAGATTAATTACTGGTATTAACATTATTGATGACATGTTATTTTGGACAGATAATTTTTATGAGCCAAAAAAAATAAATATACCAAGAAGTATACAAGGAACTGATTATTTTGGAGATACACACACGGCTATAGTTAATGATGGTACTGGGGTAAACATTGGTAATTATCAACCAATACGAGAAGAACATATTACAGTAATACGTAAAAATCCAAAAAAATCTTTAGAGTTAGAACTTTTAACTGGTAGAGATGATAGTTTAAAATATACTGGTATAACAGTAGTTTCAACATTATCTGCTAATTCTTCTATAATATCATCTAGTAATACAAGTGTGAACACAGATTTTTCCGCTTTAGAAGTTGAAGACACCGTTAGGTTTACAATAGAAACAGATATAAACGGTGGTCCAACTAATGATTTACAATGGTTTGTAGGTGATGTCTTATTATTAAAAGAATATGAAAATAACTTACCAGATTCAATACCTTTAAGAAATTTTACAATAAGAGGTGTTATAACTAGTTGGAATGGTTCTATTGTTGAAATCCAAATATTAAATATAGATACAATACCAAGCGTACCATCTACTGGTTTTGATATTAACTATGTTGTAGACTTAGAAGATATTGAAAATATTTTATTTGAAGATAAATTTCCTAGATTTTCATATAGATATAAATATGCGGATAATGAATACTCTACTTTTGCACCTTTTTCTCAAGTAGCTTTTCTTCCTGGTGGATTTGATTATGATTCAGCTACTGGTTGGAACACTGGTATGACTAATAATGTTTCATCAATAAAACTAAAAGGTTTTTTACCTACATTATACCAACAACCAATAGGACAAGATGTTGTCGAGGTAGATATATTATATAAAGAAGAGTCTTCACCCGATATATATATAATAGATACTATAGCGCCTAACGATATAAACACTAGTTGGTATCAAGACGTTTATGAAATTAATTCAGAAACAATAAAAAGTTTACTTCCTTCAAATCAATTATTAAGACCTTTTGATAATGTTCCTAAAAAAGCTTTAGCACAAGAAATAACAGGGAATAGAATTGTTTACGCAAATTACGAACAAAACTATGATTTAAAGGTTGGTAGTTCAAAATACAAACCTGAGTTTAAAAATATTTTAACTACTTGGGGTAGTAATATAGAAAGCGTTGGTCAAAAATCAATTAAATCTTTAAGAGATTATAAGCTTGGTGTTGTTTTTACAGATGATTACGGAAGAGAAACACCTATATTAATTGATAAGTCGGGCGGTTTTAAAATTGAAAAAACAGATTCTAACAAAGGAAATAGATTAAAAGTTAGTATGCAAGGCGATCCACCTGCAGAAATGTCTTATTTTAGATTTTATATAAAAGAAACTTCAACGGAATATTATAACTTACCTATGGATCGTTGGTACGCGGCTGAAGATGGTAATATATGGTTAGCGTTTCCTTCGTCTGATAGAAACAAAGTAGATTTAGATACTTATTTATACTTTAAAAAAGGTAGTGGCTCACAAGTTTACAAAAATAATACTAAGTATAAAATTTTAGCAATAGAAAATGAAGCACCTGAATTTATTAAAACAAGAAGAATACGTATAGGTACTGTTAAACACAATGCCACGTCTACTGCTAACCAAAGAGTGTTTGGAGAAACTAGCGATGAATTAAAAGATGCGCCTACAGTAAACAACCCTTCTTTTACAATGAGCTACGTTGGTGGTGGATTTGGAGGAACTAGTATATCTCATTTAGATGAAATAACAGAAGATTTATATATACAATTTTTTAATCCTGCAGGACAATTTTCTGAACAATATAAAATATCAGAAATTACAGCTGATAGAGACCCTGCTAACAATCCTCCTGGTGATCCTACAGAATATTACGTAACTTTAGATACAATATTTAAAGAAGATATAAATATCATATATGATTCACCTAGCGCTCCTGGTAAAATTATTGATGATGTAACTGTTGTTATTACAAAAGCTATTATAGAAAATAAACCTAAGTTTGATGGTAGATTTTTTGCTAAAATTAAAAACGACGGTAGAATACAAACGCAGATAACTGATGACTCAATAGGTGTTAACTATGTTGAAAAAGTATCTAAAATGGTTTATGTTTTAGATGATGATATAACTTTAACAGATAGATCATACCAAGCCGCTATTGGTTCAGGTAAACAAACTAATGGTATTAAAGATTTACTAAAAGGAAGTAACTTGACCACTGACATAAGTTGGACTAGTCTTGCGCCAGCTTGGGATCCTGACAATTTCAATTTCGGTGGTGTTGTAAGAAAAGTAAACCCTGGTGCTAGAAATTGGAATTATTATATAGCTAGACAATCTTATTTTGGAGAAATAGTAAGAGATCCTCAAAATGTTAGTTTTGGTGCGGAAAGTTTCAGTGGTCAAAAATACGGACCGATATTACCAATAAAATATCCGGAAGCAACAGGAAGTAGTAAAGGAGATGTTGGTGTTTGGTTTATAGATAGATCAACAAAAAACCGTACTGTATATACTAGTGGTATAGATGACAATGCGCTGTGGTGGTCACCAGATCGCGATATGAGGGGTTTTTCTCCCGACTCAAGTTATACTTTTACACATCCTAAAGATAAAGTAGGAGGTGGTATTTATAACGGGACTTCATATAGTAATGTACAATTAGCTTTCGGTGGTTTTGGAAGTCAACTTTACGGCGGTGTTATGGTTTGTGATCAATCTGATGGTTGTTATATTGACACAGATAACAATACTTTAGATAATTTTTTTGCAATAGGTAGGGATGAGGGTAGTGTTCATTATTCTGATCCTTCAACTGTAGATTTTGTTAGTAGTTTAGATTCTGGTTTCACGTTTAAATGGAAAGAAGATCCTACGGAAACCGTGTATACTATAATTAATAATATTACCTGGGAACACCACGTTAGATTTGGTAGATATGATCATGGTATGTTACATAAGTTTGCTTCAACTACATGGTTAGCTCCATCCGCTGCTAATCATAAAGAAAATACTCTTATACAAGCTCAATCTTCTTATCATAAACAATGGCGTTTTAGTGTAGAGCCAAGTATGAGTGGTTGGGATCCATCAGCACCCGTTGGAGAGTATATGACTAATGGTTTAGCTTTAGGCGTAGGTACTTTTACAAAAACTTCAGAGGTTGTAGCTGCAGTCAACCCTAGTGGTAATAATTCAAATAAACATCTTAAACTAACTAGTGTTGAAAACGTGCGGTTAGGTATGGAGGTTAAACATGTAGGCGGAACCGGATCTACTGTTTATAAAATAGGTGCTAGGGTCGTAGGTATAGACGGTGTAAATAACATAGTAACATTGACAGGTCCCAGCAATAATCCAATTGATTCGGGTGGTAGACCTGACCCAGGCGATACTGTAGCGTTTGACTATACTATTTCTTTAGTTAGCGAACACGTATATGATAAAAACGGATCATCTATCTCTGGTAATAACAGTAACACAACTGATCCTAGAAACAACTATATAATAGTACGTGGTAACTCAACAGCTTGTAGCAACAATAACACTTTAAATCCTGTATACGGTTTAAAGCCAGGCATGATGTTGGCAGAGTATAATATTAATGCAACTAGTACTACGAATAACGTTGGTATAGAACCTGTAAGAAAAAATGTTATAATTAAAGAGATTGAAGAAAACGGTGTAGATAGTGATGGTATAATGGAGTATAAGATTCATTTAACTGGATACAAGTTTCCTATTAATTTTGGTGTAGATTCAGAGTTTACCGATAAGTTTGTTGCTAACAGTAGAGTTCTTTTTAAACAAGTATCAATGAACGGTGCTAGTAATTTCACTGAAATTAACACTGAAACATCTCTTGATATTGGCGCTCAAGCAAGTAGCGTAAGTGGATCTGACTCTTTTAATCCAACGGGTGGTATTGGTGCCGTGGGATATACAATGCAAATTGTAGAACCTATTGACGAGTATAGTGATGGAGGCAATTTACCACCAGATCCTTTTGTTTGGGAAACAGAACCTAAAGAAGATGAGGGGTTAGATATATATTATGAAATAAGTGAAAACAATCCAATAAAACTAGATAATAAAAGTATAAACACAACTATACCTGTGGGTTCAAAAATCCGAAGTATTTCAGGTGAAGGTGGTACAAATATACTAGGTAGTGTAACAACTCTTACTTGGAGCTCCGTAACAGGAGACGAAATTAGATTTGTTCAACCACTTTGGATAGGTCCTGGTGTTGCGCCTAACGGAACCACAGATACTTATCAAGGCTTAGATATATCTGGTGCTTTACCTTTAGAACCAGGTAGCGTATTAGAAGTAACGCGACCTAATGGTTCTATATTCTATGTAGAAGTTAATGGAATTGAAGATAATATAACTAATTTTACAAAACATATAAGTTTAAAAACTTCTTTGTATAACAGTGAGTATGTTTTAAATTGGTATAATTGTTTTTCATTTGGTAATGGTGTAGAGTCTAATAGAATTAAAGATGGATTCAACTTACCTTTTATTATAAACGGTGTAAAAGTTTCTACAACATTAGAACAAGAATATAAAACAGAACGTAGAAAATATGGTTTAATATATTCTGGTATATACAATTCTAATTCTGGTATTAACAATTTAAATCAGTTTATACAAGCTGAAAAAATAACTAAAGATATAAACCCTGTATATGGTAGTATACAAAAGCTACATGCTGGATGGGGACAAAGTGGCGATCTAGTTACTATATGTGAAGATAGAGTATTGAGAATATTAGCTAATAAGGATGCTTTATTTAATGCTGATGGAAACACAAATGTAACTTCAACAAATAAAGTTTTAGGTACTGCTACACCATATTCTGGTGAGTTTGGTATATCAAAAAACCCAGAATCTTTTGCTTCAGAATCTTATAGAGCTTATTTTGCAGATAAAGTAAGAGGTTCTATTATAAGATTATCTATAGACGGTTTAACGGCTATATCTGATCATGGTATGAAAGATTGGTTTAGAGATAATTTAAAATTATCAAATAAATTAATTGGTAGTTATGATGATAAAAAAGATGAGTATAATATAACTCTTGATAACAGTGAAGATAGTACTCCAAAAACAGTTACATTTAAAGAAAACGTAAGAGGTTGGGTTAGTTTTAAATCTTTTATACCTGAAAATGGTATTAGTTGTGCTAATGAATATTATACATTTAAAGGTGGTAAACTATGGAAACATCATTATGAAGCCGCTTTAGGTGAAAATGAACATAGAAACACTTTTTATGGCGTGAATGATAGTAGTCACTATTCTACTTTTACCGCTGTTTTAAATGACTTACCAAACGTGGTTAAGTCTTTTACTACTTTAAATTATGAAGGTAGTAATTCTAAAATAGAAGAAAACCATGAAGATAATCAGTATTATAATTTAACTAATAAGTTTGGTTGGTATGTTACAAACATACACACTGATTTAGAAAAAGGTCATGTAAATGAGTTTATAGATAAAGAAGGAAAGTGGTTTAATTATATAAAGGGTAGAGATATAGTATTTAATCCTAATACTTCTGATATAGTGATAAATAATGATAATACTTCTACTTTTGATCAAGCTAGTTTGGCAATACAAGGTCTTGGTGTAATATCTTTTGAAGAGTCACCGGTGTCAGTTCCTGGTTGTACAGATTCAGCGGCAAATAACACAAATCCATTAGCTACTGTAGATGATGGTTCATGTACTTATCCACCGGCAGTTGCTGGTTGTAGTGTTCCGGGTGCTTTTAATTATAACGCAAGTGTCAGCCCAAGTAACGACGATGGTTCTTGTATATGGTATTATTGTACAGATCCAGCAGCATTAAATTGGGTAAATTATTCTTCTGCTGCTAGCAACTACAATAGTGGCTCTGGAATTACAGATAATGGAAGTTGTACTTATTGTGTTTATGGATGTACAGACTCTACAGCGTCTAATTATAGTGTGTCTGCAACATGTGATGATGGTTCATGTATAGCTGCTGTAAGTGGTTGTATGGATTCTTCTGCTAGTAACTATAATTCAGCAGCTACTAGTGACGATGGAAGTTGTAATTGGAGTTTTTGTGCTGTTCCAGCTGATGACTCATATGGAACTGTTAATGGTGATGCTAGTTTCTGCAACACTCATTACCCTGCTACTCTAATCACTGGAAGTGGTATATTTGATTGCCTTAGTTCACTCATAACGGATATGATAGCTTACAATCCAACTGCATATCCAGACGCTAATACAATCAGACTTTCAGGAATAAATCTTTGTACTAGTGGTGGTTGTGTAACATCTGCTTCACTTGCTTATAATTCAAGTGCTACTTGGGATGACGGATCTTGCACTGGTTGTGCAAATATTTATTCTGCAAACTATTTATCAACTGTACCATTAGGTAGCTCTACAGGATGTGAAACAGCTTGTGATTTTAGTTCATGTGATACATATCCATCTGCAGGTAATTACAACGTTACAGTAACACAACATTACAGTAATACTTCTGGATTATCAGAGGTTAAAGGTATTTTTGAGGTTGAACAAAACGCTGGCGCTTGCTTCACTACAAGCTTAGAAGATCCTAATACTGTATATGATTATGATTATGAATTAACAGGTACAAGCGTTTTATACAACCAATCTTCATCTGTTGGTAGCAACAATAAGGTAACATTTAGCAATCTTTATGCTGGTACATATAATTTAACTATTAAATCAACTTTACCACATCAGTTGCCTCAAAGTTGTAACATTTCAGTTAACGTTACTATAGATGATAACACGCAAGTAGCTGGATGTACAGACTCTACGGCAAACAACTATAATTCAGCTGCTGGTTATGATAACGGAACTTGTACTTATGACGCAGAGTGTTTCATTTGTAGTGGTATTAATGCTCAAAACGCTGTTGTTGTTAGACATACTCCATTTGTAATTACAACCGCAACTGGTGGCTATAATGATTGTAGTTTTGCTAGTACCGGCGTAAATTACTTATTTAATTTTGACACAGGCTCTGGTAATTACGGTACTCAAACGCAAACAGATCCAGTAACAGGTAATAGTTTTAACACAATACTAGGTCAAGGTTGTAGTCTTGGTTGTACAGATTCTACAGCACTTAACTATAATGCTAATTCTAACAATGGATATTTCAACGGTGTTTCCGGTAGCACTTACGAATGCGAATATTGCGATTGGTCTGAAGATATTAATGGAAATACTTTGAGTTCACCTATTAGCTTGTCTTCAACTTCATCTCCAGGTTATATTTCAACAATCGCTAGTGGAAATGGTAATGTAACTATAACAGCAGATAACAATGCTCCTTATAGAGATTACGCTTATAATGTTGGCGGTCCTGGTTATACGTATGAAATTTTAACTTATGGAGATGGCACGCTTGTTCATACTATTAGCAATGCAACTGTTAACACGGTTGGTTACAGTGGCCTTACTGCTGGTACTTATCAAATAAGAATCACAGCTAGCAATGGTTGTACAATGATGCATCCAAACACATTTACAATAGTAGATCAAATTACAGGTTGTACAGATTCAAACGCTACAAATTACAACTCAGCCGCAACAACTCGTGGTACGGTTACGCCTCAATATAATGTTTGTTCTCAGTCAAACTCCATACCTTCTGGTCTTGGAACAAACTACGGAGATACAACTGGTCACTGTTGTTACATACAAGATAGTTATTCTTGTACAACTACCGGTTTTGTCGTAAGAAAAAGAACTCCAAATAGACATTACTTAACACCAACCACCTCTGACAAAACAGCTGTAGTTTCTCATTTTAGTACTGCTCCAGCTATTGTTACTAGTACTAGTGATGTTTACACTTTAGCTGAAGCTCAAATAGAGAAAACAAATGGTGACTTTGGAAATATTACAGCCGGTGGATGTTTACCTGTTACATCTTCTCCTTCATCACAAAGTTGTGGGTGTGTTGGTGGTTGTACTAGTAGCACAGCGTGTAACTATAATTCAAACGCTACTTTTAATGATTTATCATGTAGTTATGGTTACTATCACGGTTCTAGTGGCACAAGTTATAACTGTGTAAACAACTCGTGTGTCGCGCGATCTGGATGTCAATACCCTGGTACTTACACCGGAGCAAATTCTTTAGCTAATTGTCAAAGTGCTTGTGGTACATCAGGCACTGGTACTACGCCAGGCGGTGGCAATCCAACCCCTGGAAGTTAAAACAAACAAATAACATGGCAACACAAAATATAACTTTTAGAATTGATCAATTAAATTTTTCCCTTGTAGTGGGAGATATTATATATTACACTTACAATACTAATGTAACAGGTAATTTTGAACACGCTAATCTAAGCAATACTAGAAGGCTTGGAAAAGTAGTTGAAATAAGAGAGGTGTTTACATCTAGAACTGGCGAGGGTCGTTTTGCAATAACAGTGCAGTATGACCCCGCAATTACCACGCCGCCTCAAGGTAGAGTTTTTGTTTCTTTTGCTAAAGATAAAAGAGTTAATACTTCTAGTTTACTAGGTTATTATGCTAGCGCAAAGTTTGTTAATAATTCTACAAACAAAGTAGAATTGTTTTCTATTGGTTCAGAGGTTACAGAGAGTAGTAAATAAATAAAATAAATAATAATGATTATAAAAGCTTTTAATTTAGATTTATCAAATATACCTGCTAATGGTGAAATTAGAACATTTGATATAGTAGGTGATAATGGGGCTGAATTTATTTTAGAAATAAAAGATAATGATACGGGTAATTATTATAATTTTTATACAGATACTTTTCAGTCAGGTAAAACCGTTTTAGAGCAGTCTATATTAAACGGAGTTTACACGGGCGCTATAACATTTCCAGCTGTTACTGGTAGTAGAGATCAATATGATATTTATTTATACGCAAAACCTGGTACTACCCACGCTGATTATAGCGAGTTTAGATTTGCCGATGGAACTTTAGATATAAACTCTTCTGTTGGATCAAATTCTTTAATATTACAAAAAGTAATATATCAATATTCCGCATTAACTTTAACAATACAGGGCAACTCTCCAAACTCTAGTGTAACTGGCACTTTTGCTGAACAAACAATATCCGTAGATCGTAGTAAGAGCAAAGGTGCAACGCCATTTTCAATAACAGCTACATCATTACCTTCTACTAGTTACAAAATAATAAAACAACCTGATTTATTAGATCTATTGTCTTTCGCTAGTTTTACAGTTGGTAGTTCGCCAGAACTTTTACCAGATGAAAATCAATATCCAACAGCGACACCAGCTTTTACAGGAGATACTATTAACGCCGCTGTCACTAGTGGGAGTGTAGTTACAATGACCGATGTAGTATTAAGCGAGCATGTTACAGTTGGAGATAAAATAACATCACCAACATCAGATGGTGCAATCGCTGCGGAAGGTGGTGGAGAAACTAGAAAAGTTGTGATGAGTGTTGCTGTTGCAGGTATAATGGCGGTTGGAGATCAGGTATCTGGTCCAGGTTGCACACTATGTAACACTCAGGTTATTTTAGTAACACACCTAGATCCCGATGGAGATAACGCTAATGAGTTTCAAGTTGACATTGAAGATGCGTTTGCAAATGCTGGTGATTTACATTTTAGTTCTAAAGTAAACAGAAGTCTAACTACTGTTACTGTCGTTGAAACAAGTGGTGTAAATACAGATTTTACTATGTCACAAGCGATACAGTTTAGAAGCGGCCAATCCTTGACTTTTACTAAACAAAAAAATCACCAATGGCCTTTAGATGATATTAGTAAAATAACAGAGGGTAATTTTGTAATAGCAGGTACTAACGTTACAACAGGCTCTTTAGTTTCATCTTATGAAAAATCTACTATTATTAATGCTGGTACGCAGTTTGAAGAAACATTAATAAGCCAACAGATACCTGCTTTAAGATCAAAAAATCAAAAACCAACTATTACAGATGGTGTTATAACAACACAACCTGGTAATGTTATATTTAACAATCAACAAGTATTAGCTTTAGCTGGAGATACAATACAAATAGGTGGTTATGGACAACAAAACTTTTCTACAACGAGTGGTTATAGTGTTTTGTTTACAGATTTAGCCATAAGCTTATCACCAATAACAACAACTACAACTTCAGCGGTTAGCGATAGCACCACTGTGCCTGTTGCATCTGTAAATGGTATTGCGCCTGGAATAAGCGCTGTTAGTGGTATAGGTATAGATGCAACTGAAGAGGATCCAATTGTTGAAAGTAGAAGCGTTACAAGTGGTGCTGGTAATTTAATATTAAGCTCAGCGCAAACCTTAGAAGATGGTGTTACTTTAACATCGTCTAATGCTGGTCAAGTAGCTACTATAACTGGTAATGTAGAAATAATACAAGCAGGCACAGCAGACAAAACTATATTTTTTGATGTAGAGCGTTTGCTTTCTGTTGTTTAAAGTAAAAAAACAGTGAAAACTGTGATAATATATATATAAAAAATAAAACATGAAATCACCATTAAAACAAACCGGTTTATACAGCGGTTCTTTAACGCAACCAACGCAAACATCAGCGCTTTCTCCTAATTACACTGGGTTAGAATTACAATTTGGTAGTGAATTTCCTAGCATTTATGGAACCGGAGCGGGATTAAGCAGCCAATACGAGGGGTTAAATCTTGGCGGTGGAACTGGTTATAATTTTAACACAGGTCAAGGTATTAACTTAGGTACAGAAAATATTAGTTTAAACCCTACGTTTAGTACTGGTGGAACTACTGGTGGAACTACTGATGTAACTACAAGTGAAACTTTTGGTGGAAAATTTGGTGCTAATATGATGACTCCACAAGCGATGACTAGTGTAGCATCTGGAATTGGAGGTATAATACAAGGTTTAGTAGGTAGAACAAAAAGAAGAAATCAACAAATAGACGCACAAAACCAATATGATGACATGCTAGCTAAATATAGAGATTTAGATACTAGTAATTTATATGCAGATATAGAAAATCCATATGCTAATATACAAACAAACTTTGAAAATGTTTTTGAAGATTTAACAGTTAATCAACAACAAGCTGAATTTCAAAGACAAACACTTGCTAGGCAGCAAGCTGGTTTAATGCAAGGTTTATCAGGTGCAGCTGGTGGTAGTGGTATAGCCGCTCTAGCACAAGCATTGGCTAATCAAGGGCAAATAGGTGCTCAAAGAATATCTGCTTCTATTGGACAACAAGAAGCAATGAACCAGAGACTCTTAGCACAAGGTGCTGCTAGAGAACAAGCGTTAGAAACACAAGCTGAATTACAAGTTGCAAAAGGACAAGCAATGACTGATCAGTTGAGATTAAGAGGAGCTGAACAAGCTAGAGCTTTAGATTATAGAAAAACAGGTACAGAACTAGGTATGGCACAACAAGATTTAGCGGCTAAAAATATGGCTATAGCACAAGCAGACGCTGCTTTATATGGTGGTATTGGTAGTCTTGTTGGAACTGCAGCTACAGCGGCTGTTGGCGCTGTTTAAAATAAAAAATTAATATGGCAAAAAAACAATCATTAAATTATGGACCTAATACAGGTTTAGTAAGTGGGGCTAGAGATGTAGCTCAATCAGAAGCCGCTATGACATCTGTAGGTGCAGCTGCTTTCACCCAAAACTTTACAAGCGCTATATTAACCGGTATAGAAGAGCAAGAAAAAAGAAACTCTATTAGAGATGCTTATTTAACTGATTTGGGTGGTATACAAAATATAAATTTACTTGATGAAGATTATAATAAACAAGCAGTAACAAGTTTTGTTAGGCAAAAAAGAGATGAATATGCTAAACTTGCTGATGCGTATGCTAAAACTAAAGATACTAATATTTTAGATAAAATGGAAAATATTAAGTTTTCTTTTAGTAATTTAAATAATCAACTAAAAGGTTTAGCTAACGAGCGGGTTAATTATTTAGAGGCTTATGACAAAGGTCAAATAATAGATATAGCAGAGCGTGGTGATGGTATATATACTATGGCATATACTAATAAAGGTCAATTTTCAGTTGATGGTACTGGTAATATAGGTTTTAATATTGATGGTAAAACAACTCAGTTTAAAGATATAGCAGGTAAATATAATGTTAAAAGTAATATAGGTGAAGCGTTTGTTTTAGAACAAGGTTTAAAAGCTAGAAATACAGGCGAAAGAGGTGGTAAATTTTATAGAGACGATACTAAAAATATATATAAGTTTAAATTTAAAGAGACTGGACCAGAAGGTATAATGACAATGGCTAAAACAGATTTAACAGGTGATGATGATTACACTTTAGCAAACGGTCAAAAAGCTGGTAATTTATCTTTTGAGTCAATGTGGTCTCAAGGATTATTAGATAAAAAGTTTTATGAAACATTTAAAGCAAAAGGTGGTACTGATTGGATGTACGAAGATAAAAATGTAAATGTATTAAACGATTTAATATCTGAATACTACACAGATGTTACCGAGTCTATGTATACACCTGCAAAACAAGATTTTGATAACAAAGCAAGAGAGAGTCAAAAAACTGGTCCAAGTACTTATTATTTAAGCGGGGTAGCTGTTAACTCTGAGTCTTTTAATGCTGTCATACCTAAATTTATTAAAGATTTACAAAATTTAAAAGATGGTGAATACGAGAAAAATACTATTACAGGTGCTGGTTTTGTTAGAAAAGGTAAAAATAAAGATGGTAATCCTATATATTATAGAGTATCTGATATAAAAGACAATAAACCTATAATAGATGAAGATTTAGGCCCTATGGACTTGCAAGGTGTTGGTCGATACGAAGGCTGGGGTAATTATTATAATTTTGATCCTTTAAACCCAAATAAATAATATGTTTGAATTAAACGGTATAAAATATTCTAACGAACAACTGCAAGAAGCTGCTGTTAAGTATGACATGGATTTTGATTCATATTTAAATACTATGAAACAAAAAGGATTGACTGAAGTTGATACTGAAGGCAATGCTAGAACATCGGCTATTGATGCTTTACCAAATTACGGCGTTGGAGGAACTGTTAAATTAGGCTTGTTATTTGCTGGCCCTGTTAAAGTAATGAAAGATTTAATTACTGATCCTGAAGAACGAAAAGAAACCGCAGAGGTTTTGGGTAATGTGTTGCCTGAAAGAAAACGTACATTAGAAAATTTTATGCTATATGGTTTTCCAAACATTATATCTCAAGCTTATAAAAATATTCGTTATGATGACTTGTATGACGAAGAAGAGTTAAAGTATTTAAAAACTTTAGATGCAAACGCTACTTACGAAGAACCATCAGGTGATCCAACAGGTTTTAAAACAAATGCTGATAGGATAAAATATTTAGAAGGTTATAAATCTAGCTCAGCTGGTTTAGCAGAACAAAAAGTAAATGACAAAATAGTAGAAAATATAAAAAAAATAGAAATATCTAATAAATATTTTAGAAAAGACACTGGTGAAGGTATAGTTAAAGGGATAAAGCAGGGTGATGCTTCTGATCTTATAGGTGGTATATTTAATGCAAGCGCTTCAACAATTGAAACCGTAGTACCGGCAATGCTTACCTACGGTATGTCAATACCTTTTCAAATAACAGCACCAATGCTTACAGAATATAACCAAAGAAAAGCTGAAAATATTTATGGTAAAGACGATCCTGATGCCGTAAAGAAACTTTTTGAAAATAGGCAAGAAGAGTTTGCAGTTCCAGCTACGTTAGGGTTGATTGCTAGCTCTTTTGAATATGTAGGTTTTAGAGGTATAAGTAATTATATATTAGGCAAAGGAGCTAAAAACACTATTGCTAAATTATTAATAACTGGCAATAGAGAAGGTTGGACTGAAATAGGACAAAGTGGTGTTGAAGAAGTTAATATAGCTAAAGCAGATGGTAAAGATGGTTTAGATTTAGCAAAAGCTTTTATAGATGGTGTTTTTAGTGAAAAAGGTATAGAAGCTTATTTAAATGGTTTTGTAGGTGGCACAAGTATGTCAGCTGGAGGTAGTATTATAAATAGAGCTTTAAGAAGTGATAAGGCTAGCGTTAAAGAGTTCAACAATTTAGTTAATGAATATGCAGAATTTAGTTTTGCAAAAAATAAAACTACAAACAAAAAAGATCAAAAAATACTTGGTTTACAAATAAAAAAAATAGAACAAAAAATTACAGATTTTGTTTTAAATAAAAGAAAAATTGCTGACGTTTTAAACGAAGAACAACAATCTTCTTTGATAGATCTTATGAATCAAAAAGATCAAAACGACTCTGAAATACAAAATTTACAAAAACGTTTAAAAGATAATCAAATAACAAACAAAGATGCTGGTTATATTCTTAGAAGTTTAAATAACGAAAATAAAAGAATCGCAGAACAAGTAGAGTTAATTAACGAATCTGCTAAACAACAATTACTAGTAACAGGACTTGAAACAGCAAAACAAGAAGGTAAGACAGTTGGTTTAGAGCAGAAGTTATTTGAAACAAAAGAAGAATATGCAGCTTTGTTTGGTGAAAAAGGCTCAAAAGAATATAATGACGCTTTAAAAGCCGATGGACATATATCTGAAGACGGTAATACTTATTTTGTTAACATGGAAAGAGCTAGAGAAGCTGGAGCTATTGCTGTTGGTTCTCACGAGCTTTTACATGGTATTATAGGTAATTCTTTTGATAAATTATCTCCTGAAGCAAAAAGAAAACTTAATGAAAACTTTTTAAATTTATTAAGTAAAAAAGATAAAGAAACTGTTTTAGAAAGATTAGCTAGTGCTTACGGTATAACTGGTGACAAAGTATTTACAACTGAAGAATTATACACTGCTTTTTCTGATGTTATAATAGATGGTAATGTTAAATTTAACGAAGGTGTTTTTGGTAAAGTAAAAAATGCTTTTGAAGAAATATTAAGACAATTAAGCTCTGCAGGTTATTTTTCAAAAGAAAGTTTTTTATATAGAAAAGAATTTGGTAATGCAAGACAAGCTTATAACTTTGTAAAAGATTATTCTTTAACTATAAAGAAAACTGGTAAATTAACAGAAAGATCTAAAGAATTTGCTAAAGAAGACCCAGGTGCTACACAAGAAAAAAAATCTATAACTAAAGATTTAACTGATGCTCAAAAAGAAGAAAGAATAATAAAAATAGGTAGAAAAAATGAGTTTGGTGATGATTTAGAAGGTCAAGATGGTAATGCTATGTGGAAATCTGTTGAAGGTGATGATGCCGCTAGAAGAATACAAGAAGAGGGCTTGTTAGATGGCCTTATACTTAGTCAATATAAAAAATATAAAACAAAGCTAGACGAAATAAATGTTAATAAAGATACGTTTTTAAATACTACATATACAGAGTTATTATCTCATATTAGAAATTATCAACCTGAAAGAAAAAATCCTAACGGTTTATTTGGTTGGATAAATCCACAGTTAAGCAATAAGTCTTTACAAGCTTTTGAAGCTATTATGAAGGGTAAAGAAAAAGCGCCTACAGTCGATATAGGGCAAACAACAAAAGAAGGTGAAGTAAAAATACAAGTTGCAGCGGAAACTGACACGGCGTTAGAAGCTTTTGAGCAAGAAGATATATCACCAGCTGCTAGAGCTAGAAGAAAAGCTGAAAAAGCTAAAGCAGAAATACAAAAAAAGTCTGAATTTAGAAGAGCTATAGGTATTGAGACTGATAGTAAAATATACAATGAAATTTTAGATGGTGCTCGTAAAGCTTTATTAAGAGCTTATGAAGCTGGTACGTCTGTTAGAAATATACAAAGAAAGTTGAGAGATGAAGCTAATGTATATTTATTTAAAACAGTGAAAAACTTTTTAGGAAATAAAAATTATATTAGCAACTTAAAAAATTTTAGAGAACCTATAATGAGAGTTATGTTTACTTCTGATTTAGTGCAATTAGAAAGAAACGTACCGCAAGATGAAAGGGTGTTTACTAGATTTGTTAGAAAGCTTACATCAAAACAAGAAGTACAAGATGCTGTTGATCAAAAACTATTACCGCCTGAATCTTTAAATATTATAGATAAAGGTACTGCTGTTAATTTATACGAAAAAGCAAATCCAACAGAGGCTCAGTTTATGTCGTTTTTTGATATACCTGCTTTTAATCCAGTAACTAAAAAAAGATCTGGTAAACGTGGTACTAGAAAAGATCAACTAGCTAAATATATGACTGGAGCTTTAGCGTATGACGCAACAATGCAGGTTGCTCAAGAACCTGATGTTATGCAGCAGAGAGCAGATTTAGCTGAGTTAAAAGGTGAAACTTTAGCTAAAGATAATTTACAAGTTTTAGCCGCCGAAATAGGTAGAAACCCTAATATTAAGTTTAGTATTAGTACAGAGCAGGTTAACCAAGGTATAGATATAATATTTGGTAAAAACAAAGGCGATGGTTTTGGTGGTAAAAACTGGCAGAAATACTATGATAATAAAAAAATAAGTAACGAAACCAAATGGGCTGTACAAGAAGAATTTTTAAACAGACTTAAAGAAGAAAACGATGCTATAAGTGAAAAAGAATTATCAAGACTTGATTTTACAGATCCAAAAAGAGATGGATCATATACTGGCAAACGAAGAAAAAAGAAATTTGCTACTTATAAAAAATACGAAATAATAGCTAAACAAAGAGCTGAAAAAATATTAAGTAATTTAGGTTTAGATAAACAAGGTTATAAAGTAGAAAGCCTTTCAGAAAAAGATAATAATCCAGATATTAGAATTACTAAAAACGGTAAAACAGTATTTACTATTGAAATAAAAGGAAACACAGCTAGAGGTGTTTCTGTTTCGTTTAACTATAAACAAGATAGTAAAAAGCTAGTTAAAGGCAAAAAAGCGGCTGAAAAACAAGAAACAGAAAATTATAATAAGCAAGAAGAAGCTTTAATTAAATTTGCAAATCCAATTTTTGAAAAAATGATTAAGCTTGTTGGGCCAAGTGAAGTCACATATTCTAGATTTAAAAATCTACAAATAAGCTTAGAAGGTTATAATAAAATAATAGAAAAAGGTTTACAGTTAGAAATACACGGAAAACAGTTTTTTATAACTACAAGTGATTTTGCTAATTCATACGCTCAGAAAAAAGGTAAAGATGGTAGCTCCAGAACTAGTAATGCTATTGATATAGGTAATGCTGGTATGTTTTTAATGGATAGTAACTCTATAATGCAAGTAGATGGTTTGAAAAATTTTTCAGATCAAAAAGTTTTAATACCACTTACAGCTAGAATTAATTTTAATAAAAATAAAGCTAAAACTCATTATACAGTTTCTATTAGAGTAGAACCTCAAATAAACTCTTTATTTTTTGAAAAGCAAGATGTTAGTTTAATAAATAAGTCTGGAAATAAAAACTTTAAAGTAAAGAAAAGTGTAACAAAAGATGTAAGTACTGGTACAAACTTATTTAAAGCGTCTAGATCTGACATGTCTAAATCAAACGGTGCTAGTATATTTGATTTTGATGAAACAGTAGGTGTAAGTGAAAATTTTGTTATAGCTAAAAAAGGTGATATAATAGAAAAAATACCATCATACGAATGGCCACTTGTTGGTGAAACTTTAAAAGAACAAGGTTACGAGTTTGATTTTACTGATTTTAATAAAGTAACAAAAGGTAAGCCAGGTCCATTGTTACCAAAAATGAAAAATCAAATAGAAAAGTACGGATCTAAAAATGTGTTTATACTTACGGCTAGAGCGCCTGAAAGTGCGGTTGCTATTCACGAGTGGTTACAATCAGAGGGTGTTAACATACCTATTGAAAACGTTACTGGTTTAGGTAATAGTACTGGTGAAGCTAAAGCAACTTGGATATTAGATAAATATGCAGAAAAAGGTTATAATGATATATACTTCGTAGATGATGCTTTGCAAAATGTACAAGCTGTTAAAAACATGTTTGATCAACTAGATATTAAAGGTAAATCTGTTCAAGCTAAAGTTAAATTTAGTCAATCAATGGATAGTGACTTCAACAAAATACTAGAAGAGGTAACTGGTATTGAAGCTAAAAAACGTTTTATGGCTATAAAAGCTAGAAAACGTGGTGAAAAGAAAGGTAAGTTTAGATTATTTATACCACCATCACATGAAGACTTTGTAGGTTTATTATATAATTTTATGGGTAAAGGTAGAAGAGGTGATCAACATAGAAACTTTTTTGAACAAGCTTTAGTTAAACCTTTAAATAGAGCTTATAGAGAAATAGATACAGCTAAACAAGCAATAGCAAACGACTACAAAGCGTTAAATAAAAAGTTTGTAGATATTAAAAAGAAACTTAGAAAGAAAACACCTGATGGTGATTTTATATTTGAAGATGCTGTAAGAATATATCTATGGAATAAACATGGTTACACTATAGAAGGTTTAAGTGAGGTAGATCAAGCTAACCTAGTTGATTTAGTAATGAATGATCCAGATCTTAGGCAGTACGCGGAAACAGTTAACACAATATCAAAGCAAGACAAATATGTGGAGCCAGGTAAAGGTTGGGAAGGTGGCAATATACAAACAGACTTAATAGATGCTACTGGTAGAGTTGGTAGAGCAGAATATTTTACAGAGTTTAATGAAAATGCTGATATAATATTTTCTGAAGATAACTTAAATAAAATTGAAGCTGGTTATGGCGCTAATTTTAGAAGCGCATTAGAAGACATGCTGCATAGGATTAGTACTGGTGTTAACAGGCCAAAAGGTCAACATGCTACAGTTAACAAGCTTATGAACTATTTAAATGGTTCCGTTGGTACTGTCATGTTTTTTAATGTTAGATCAGCTATACTACAGCAAATGTCTATTGTTAACTATATAAACTTTGCTGACAATAATATATTTGCAGCTGCTAAAGCTTTTGCTAATCAAAAACAATATTGGAACGATTTTGCTTTTATATTTAACTCTGACATGTTAAAACAAAGAAGAGGTGGTATTGGCACGGATATTAACGGTAACGATCTTGCACAAGCTGTTGCTGGTTCTAAAAACCCAACTAAAGTGGTAATAAGTAGATTATTAAAACTAGGGTTTCTACCTACACAAATTGGTGATAATGTAGCAATCGCAACTGGTGGCGCTACG
>Ga0208666_1000273_pt1 | contig 25744 bp, 36 predicted proteins | sample 5B_taG_FD_184078 | JGI IMG/M metagenome (GOLD analysis project Ga0208666, IMG submission 184078) | Marine viral communities from the Subarctic Pacific Ocean - 5B_ETSP_OMZ_AT15132_CsCl metaG (SPAdes) (version 2) | ecosystem: Environmental > Aquatic > Marine > Oceanic | place: Pacific Ocean...
GGCTGAGATGTCCGGCCTGATTGATCTTGTTCCGCAGCTAACGCAAGCCCAGCTAGACAATCTCGTTGAGTTTGGCCCGCAGTTTGTTAACGCACAGCGGGAGCAGATGCAGCAGCTAGACCCAGAAGGGTTTGGATTACGCGAAGACTTTGCCCGCAGACTCCGTGAAGGGCAAGGAACAGCAGAGGAACTGGCGTCAGGAACGCAATATGAGGAGGTTGGTGGTGCTCCTGAGTTGCGTACTGATACAGGTCAGACTGCCGAAATGCGGCGTCAGCTTGAGGAACAGGTGCTAGACCAGCTAATGTCCGGTGAAAGGCTCACAGGAGCGCAACAACGCTCATTAGAGCAGGGTGTACGAGGGGCTGCTGCTGCTCGCGGACAGGCTCTAGGAACTGGTGCTGGCTTACGGGAAGCGATTGCGAAGATGGAAGGCGGTATGCAGCTAGGTCAGCAACGGCGTGGCGAGGCTCTGGGCTTGCTGGCAAGCGGCCAGACTGAAGCTGATCGTTCCAACGCTATGGCGCAGCAATCGTTTGCTAATGCGATCCAGCGTGTGCAGCAAATTAATCAAGCTCGTAACGTAGGCTCGCAACAGCAGCTTGCTGCCCGCCAGCAGGACGTTGGCAACATCCAGTCCTACTTAGGGTTACAACCGATTGCAGCGCAGGGTGCTGCGATGTCCGGTCTGCAACAGGGTGCGTCACCATTTACGATGCCTCAGATGCAGCGCGGTATGGGGCTTGATGCTAACGCTGGAGCAAATGCCACTGGGTTTGCGAGTAACGTGTTCGGCACACAAGCTAACATTTACGGAACTCAAATGGCTAATCAGGGTGGAGGAGCCGGAGCAGTCTTAGGCGGAATTGCCGGAGGGTTAGCAGGAAATGCTGGGTTTGGTGAGAAGCTTGGAGACAAACTATTTAATTAGTACTGCACAGTACTGTTTGTAAGGAATATATTATGGCAACTTGGGGAAAATTCTTTGAAGAAGCTGGTCGCGGATTTGAACGCGCATACGAAAAAGCTACCGACAGAAGGGAGCGGAAGGCCGCTCTTAAAGCTCTGCAAGAGCGAGAAGACGATCTTCGAGAAAGCCAGCGCAGGCATGATGAGCGCATATACAATCTTCGTGAAGGCGACAAGAGGCAGCAGAAAGAGGCCGAGCTTCGTGCTTCCTTAGCCCCAAGCTTGAACCAGCCATACGGCCAGATTAAGGGGGACGAAACTCCTATTCCTAATGTTATGCCGGAGGGAACTCGTCAGCTTCCTAAGTTTGGCGAGGAGAGGCGCAATATCTTTAACGACCCTAGCCTCTCTGCAACAACCCAAAGGACTCCTGAAGATGTTTTAAGGGAGATGAAGCTTGAAGAGCTTGCAGCCGCTGAAAAGAAAACCAGTGTAGCTAAAGCCTTGCAGGATGCGAGGGACGAAAGAACCAGAACTAGCTACGCCGCCTACACAAACGCTGGTGGGGATGAAGAGTTAGACTTGACCAAGCCGGAATACTACTACTCCAAGCAAGCCTTTTTAAAAAAAGAGGGAAAGCAAAAGGAGTCAAGCCTCTTAAAAGCCAATGTAGATCAAGCCTCTGCTTTAGGTCGGGAAGGCAATAGGGAAGGGTTGCAATCTATTTTAGATCAGTACGAAGGCGACCTGAGCGATCAAAGACTAATTCAGAGTGCTTTTAATACTGGGTCTTCTCAAACTTCAGCCGAAGAAAAACAGCAAGCAAGAGAAGCAAGAAATTCTGCAATAATAGAACGCGCCGCCAAGCTGGGGGCCAACTCTTACCTTAACCCAGACAGCACAGCTTATGCCGAGCTAGATCAGATTGTGGAAAACAACCCCAGACTCGATGATGCGCTACGCGAATCATTCAGTGTGGGTAGGGAAAGTGCTGAAAACAGCGAGCTTACAGAGCAAAGAGATATGCAGACAAAGGAGGCTTTCGACACGCAAGCTTCTCAAGAAAAGATTTCTAGTTTTGTTACCTCAATTCAAAATATGTTTCCTGATGCGGACGTAAAGTGGGATGAGCTTAAAAAGGTTACAGACTTAGCTACTGTTAAGGGTATCATTGAAAGAGAAGTGCCTTCTTTCAGAGAGCCAAACGCTTTCGAGCAAAAGTTTGCCATAATTGAAAGGGCGAACGATGCCCTCTCTCAAGCGCAGCAGGACTTAGATGCTGACCCACAAGATGATGGGGCGAGGGTGCGTTTGCTTGAGGCTCGGAAACAGGCTAAACTTGCATCCGCGCTAACACTAAGCACTGGCTGGAATTTAGTAACAGACAAAGATGGTTCAATTTCCGCTGAAAAAATTGTTGATGAAGACGAAGAAGAAGTCCCTTACTCGTTTGGTTTCGCTACAAACCTGCAAGGCGGAATTATAATGTATCCCAAAATTGACGCTGGGGTAGAGCTTACTGAAGAACAGCAGAAACAGATGGGAAGGGATTTCGCGCAGTATAAGAGAATGATAACAGCAACTATGCCATCAGTTGACTTGGCCATTTCTAAGCCTGAAAAGGACAGCGCAGTTTATGAGTCTCTTAAAGACGCTAATTTACTTAACAGCTTAGAAGAATCAAAAACAATTCTAACAGCATTACTGGAAAAACAAAAAACAGGCGATCCAGATGCAGCCAGCACGGCTGAAAAGTATTTGATTGAAGTTGAGAAAAGCCAAGAAGGGCTGGGTGCTGATCAAAAAATAATTGACACAGCTTTGTACAGAGAATTGTTTGGTCTTGGAGCTACGCCGAAACAAAAACCTGAACCCGCACCTAATGTCCCACAACTCCCACAATAAACCTCTGATTTAAAATGCCAGAAAAAACTTTAGAAGAGCTTAACAGGGAGCTTAGGAAAAGTCTGGGCTTAGACTCTGACGAAGAGGTTGATAAGGAAAAGCTTTCACTTGATTACCCTTCTCCAGAGTCTCCTCTAGCAAAGCTTAGAAGGGAGTTGCGCTCACCCACATCCCTTACTGAAGAGCAGAAGAGGGAAAGAGAAAAGGTAAGGTCAGGGGAGACAGTAACAAAGGGGACTGGCGGACTTGACACTGCCTTAACTGGTCTTCATCATGTTACAAAGGGCGTTAAGGATGTTGCGACTGGCGAAATCCTTATAGACCCCATCATGAAAGCAACTGGGGCTTCTGAGGGAACCACAGAAGAGGGAATAAGAGCAGCAAGGGCTGGCGTTGGGAGCGGCGCGGCTGTGGTTCGAGCTATGCCATACGCACAGGCTGTCCCCCACCCGCTTGGCAAGGCAGCAGTGCTGGGCGGCGCGGCCTTATTAGGCCGAATGATGGCTGACAGTGCGTCCGGCAAACCTACCACTGGCAGAGAGGCTGCGGATGCTCTGGGTATGGGGCTGATGGGACAGTCTGCCTTGACCACTTTGGGCCAAGCTCCAACTGTAATGAGATTTATTGTTGGTGGGGCAGAAGCTGCCACGATTAACGAGCTTACCCTGCAAACCGCAAGCATCCTAGAGGAAGGCAAGCCCCTTTCTCCTGATCTTATCGAAGTCTGGGATAGGAACAAACTAGCCCTTGGTCTTGGTGCGCTATTATCGCCTCTCTCTAAGGTTAAGCCTACGCCTAAGCAAATTGCGAATGACAACCTCAAGGTTAAGGATGCTCTCAGGGAAAAGGCTCAACAGGCTGTGTTTATGGGTAAACACGCATCAACAAAAGGAAAAAGGAACGCTGCTAAGGAGTTGGCTAAGAGACTTAGACAAGACATAGCCCTAATTGATTCAAACCCCAAAGTCTTAATTGACAACTCTGACCCTCAAATGATGCAGAGGGTTATTACTATTTTACGAAACAAACAAAACCTAGAAAACAGTTACCGCAGTAGCTCTTTATCGGATGAGGCTATTGCCAAAGCTGAAGATAAACTTATCAAGTCCGTTACGGACGGGATGTCTGGGGCTGGTAGGGAATCAAGAAGGAATCTTGCTGGGATTTTGCGGGACAATATGGGGGAGAACAGACCCCCAAACTTCTACCGCAATCACGCTATTTCTGAGAAGGAGCTTCTTGAGTATGAAATTAAATTCTTAAACTCTCTTTCTCGAATGGACGCCGAGGAGGCTGCTGCAACTTTGGTGGACTTAGGGAGACAGGCCAGCAGTCAGGCGACCAGTAAGTACGGAGTTAAATTAAAAGGCTCCGAACTGGTGACAGAAGGCCAGAACATAGAAAGGATGGGCGAAGGATGGCTGGGTTCGGCTATCAAAAAGTACGCTACAGACCCTGTGTTCAAGTGGGCTATGAGAAATAGCGACACGTCTCGTGTTGCCGGAGCTATTGACCGAGCGGGTGCTAAGATCAGCACATTGCCCACCCCTATGGTTAACAGGCTCTATATGGGTACTGCTGATATTTTGGAGAGGGCAGCACAAAAGGGTGGCGCAGGAGAGAAGAGCGCATTGTTCCAACTTGCCAAAGGTCTTCGCCACTCAGTTGATGATGGCAACTTCCTTGCCTCTAACTATCAAGCAAGATTTTTAGATAAAGCGGAGGGAATTGGATATGGATTGTTTAGAAATAAAAAGGAAACCGAGTTAGCTAATGAAGAGTTTTCAGAGTGGATGCGTAGAAGGCATTCTGAAACAGGCGGCGTAAGGGGTGACGAGTCCGCGACAGTGCGTACCCAGTACGAAGACAAAGCCAAGGGTCTTACTCAACTTAAAATTAACCAACCCGCCTACCTGCATGAAGGCCAGATAGCAGAGAACATGAGGGTTGCTAGGTCTAAAGATTACTACACAAGGATGTCACCTATGGGTAAGGCTCTTGTGGACGGGTGGTCTGACGCTTCACAGCAAGCCGGACGGAAAATGCGGGGGCTAAACATAATCGTAAAAGATGGTGACTCTTGGAGGAAGGCCAGACAGCATGAGGCTTACTGGCCCAGAAAGCTGAAGCAGGAATACGAGGAGCTTATAGAAGATAACTTTAGGCTTTTCGATAAAAGAAAAGACTCAAAAGAGGCAAAGGAGTTGCTGCGTATATTCGGCGCAAAGGATAAAGCAACGCTAGAGAAAAAGCTTAAAAACTACGTTGAATTTAAAGATCAAATAGCAAGAGAGGGAGGCTCTTCTAATTTTTTCAGCCACCTAGAGCGAGGCAGAACCTTGGCCGATCTTCCCCCCGAAGCTTTGGACTTTAGCCCAGACTTAGGTGCTGCTTACCTTGATGACTCTGCAAGAAGCTTGGCTCAAATACGCCACTTTGGAGGTCAGGACAAAGTACTGGACAGTACTGGTCGGGCTATTGATAACCCTGACTTTCTCTTTAGGGTTATATCTCAAGGCAAGTCTGATCGAAATACCAAGAAATATGTTGATGACATTCATAAAGTAATATTCAGCCCAAGCGGAAGCTCGTTTGCTAGTGGGGCTAACCAAGCGGCTACCTTTGCTTTTATTGCTAACCCGTCATCCTCTATTAAGAACCTTACAGGGGCATACAAAACTTGGACGATTACTGGCACTGAGCCTATGGCTAGGGCTACAATTATGCAGCTTGCCGACACCTTTTCTGAAATAGGATCAAAAATAAGGGGCAATAAGAAGGCACAACATTTAGCCGAAAGACTGGGAGCAACAGGGAACGACATTGGCAGGGTGACTGCTATGGTGGACAGCCAGTCTTTAACGAAAGGCTCAAGAGCCGGAGGTCAGGGGGTAGTCGGCAAGGCTCTAAGGGCGACAGGATTTTCTGGTGCTGAAGATTTTATTAGAAAGCAGGGTACTATAGCTGGGGACTTAGCCAGAAGAGAGTGGATGGACTTGTACGATGAGGTTGAGAACGCAGAGCAGATTGTCTATTTAGTTAGGAACATTCATAGCATTAAGAATGCTAAATCAGGGCCAGCATTTAACAGGCTCCAGTCACAGAAAGAATTGCTAGACGGGCTTTTGAAAGATGGTGGGCAAAAGGCAAAGAACCTAGCTTCCGCTCAAAGATTCGCAAACAACAACAATATAGATTTGTCTAAGGTTGCGAATGAAAGGTTCGGCAATGTGATGGGAAAGAAGACTGCGGTTCCTTTCAACCCTGAAGCCCACGAAGAAACAAGAAGGCTTCTGCAAAGCTGGACTAAGGAAACGCAAGGTGGATACAGGTTCGACCAGCTTCCGTTGTTTATGCAGAACGATGGATGGAGGACTGTTTTTAAGTTCCAAAACTGGGGCCAACAAATGCAGCGACACCTGCATAAGAACATTATTGGAGAGCTTGAGAACGGTAATGCAAAACCATTTCTTAAATGGCTTGCCGCAACACAGTTAGCTGGTGAGACTGTTGGGCAAACTAACAGATTGTTCGGGAGGGATAGAGAGGATGCCAGCTATGAGGAGATAGCGGAAGCGTTTAAGGATGATTCTGGAAAGGGCTTGCTGATGCTTGCCAATAGAGCGGTAAACAACGCAGCACTTGGCGGACAGTGGGATTTGTTTGGAGAGTACATAGGAGGCACTGCACTAAGGTATAAGAAAACTGGAAGCTTTGATCCAGTTGGAGTGCCTGTAGTTGACGCAATCAATCAGACTAAAGAAGCTGTAGGTTCTGCCATAGAAACTGGGGCGTCTCTGCAAACCTTAGATGAAGGTCTGAGAATTGTAGCTGGCGCAGGAAGCACTGCTGCCGGATATAGAGAAATTACCGGAGACAGGAGACAGGATATAAAGGCAGCAAACAAAAAGCTGAGAAGGTTCGTGAACGACAGATTCATGAAGGAGAGCTTGTACGCAGTCAAGAAGTCTAAAGATGTTGAGAGAACTCCAACACTGAAGGGGAGCTTCTCACCCACACAGATCGCTGCTGATAAATCTGAGATTGTTGCCGCTATTGAAAAAGGTGACGCTGTTAAGGCAAAGCTTCTGGCTGACCAGTTTATTGATAACGAAATGAGCAAGCCGAATGTTCTTGGATTCGGCAAGAAGTATTCTGATGCCAACGCCGAGGAGCTTATTAAGGATATAATTAAATCCTCTGTTAAGAGTAAGCAGCCGTTAAGAGTTGGAACCTCCACATCTAAAGAAGCGCAGGATGCCCTCATTAAGTTTATGAGGGACAAGAAGTTTGCGGCTACTGATGAAGTTCTTGAACTTCAGAGAGGTTATATTGAGACGGCTGTTAAAGCTGGCTTGATGGACGAGCCGAAGGAACCCACAACCATAGACATTGCAGTGGAGCAGGAGCGTACTGGGAAATATGGAACCGGAAGAAGGGACGCTTTGGTTAACAAGTTCATTAAGGAGAACAAAGACCTTCTCCTTAAATCTGCAAAGAACATAAAGGGCGGCGATGTTAACGAGGCTGTTGTCGAGGCTGCTAGGAAGTACGCTGTCGGCTCCAGTAAGAAGCTAAGTCCTGAAGAGAATCTGAAGCGCGAAGAATTTTACAGGTCGATTATCGAGCGCGTTAAGTCAATAGCAGCCTCAAAGAATAAAGAAGCTGCACTGCTGGGAGCCTTGTTGCCTGAAGACTTTGGCAGGATTCAGAACAGTTGGGATAGGGGCCAGTACCTCAAGGAGCATTTCAAGGGGGTTGGCGATGAGGAGAGCAAGAATGTGATAAAAGAGCTTATTAAATCTGGTGCTGTTAGGCCGAAAGACTATCATGCGTTCAGGTATTTGAGAGATAACAAGTAATAGTACTGCACAGTACTGGGGGCTATGGACAACCTCAAGGTGGGAACGGGAGGTGAGCTTGCGGTTGCGTCTAAGATGGCGCAACTGGGGTTTAATATATCGTTCCCGATAGGCAGTGAGCCTTACGACCTGATCGCTGAGAAAGGCGGCGGTTGCCACAGGATTCAGGTTAAGACTGGCAAGCTACAAAAAAGGGGCAGCTACAGGATATGCCTGTCCCACGGCAGCAAGGTCAAACATCATTACGGGAAAAAGCAGTGCGACTATGTTGTCCTCTTTGCCCCCTACTCAAAAGACTTTGAAGGGATTAACGAGGACGGGTATTATGTTATTCCGGTTGCTGACATTCAGAGGCTGAAGAAGTATCATGCAACGATATTCCCAGCGGGTCTGGGCAGGGGCAGAATAGGAACTTGTAATTGGGAAAGGTATAGGGATGGCTGGCAGAGCATACAAAAATAAGATACCCAAAAGCTGGGTCGGCAAGAAGGTAGAGATAGAGTGGCTAGACCCCGCTGGCTATGTTCAATGCGAGCTTTCCAAAGTGCGCCCCTGCATCTGTATAACCAACGGGGTACTCCTCTCTATAGAAAAGGAGTTTATTATAGTGTCCTCAAGCCAGTACCCTGAAGACACTGTTGACCCAATAGTTGACGCCACCGCCATTACTACTGGATGCGTATCAAGGATCAGTCGAGCATAGCAGTAGCCAACTTGCTCAAGACCCTCTTACGCTTTCCGCCCAAATCATAGAACTCCTTCTTAGCCTCGTCATTATTCCAGACGAAGTTCCCTCCGGCACACTCGCTCCTGTGCCAAGCAAGTTCCTTGCGTCTCTCATCTATAGCCTCAAGAACCTGCTTCAGTTCCCATACGGATGCGGGTTTCCTTACTGGCCTGTTTTCGTCAAACAACATCTTTGATCCTTTCTTTTGCTCTCTCATTCTCTTTCCTCAAATGCTCCCTGTAGAAGTCTTTGTAATACTTAAATGAATTCTTTATGCAGTCACAGTAGCCGCCCTCTAGGTCTAGCTCCAGTATGCCCTCGATCTGCTTAAACCCCTTTATGGTAGCAGCGTGATCTCTGTTAACTGCCAGAGCTATTCTGGGGTATGTAAAGTCTGACTTTCTTAATAGCCAGTAGATTGTCTGTCTAGCTAGTGCTATCCTCTCAGTCCTCTTGTAGCTAAGTACGTCCGAGTCTTGAACCCCGAACCCAAAGCAGGATGCGACGATAGACATTTGCAGCATAGCCCTCTCCTTATTGGTGAGTGGCGGTTGGTTTTTATTTTTCATGTTATCTCCTATGTGTTTGTTAATCCCCTCCCCCCTCATAACTTGCAGCGTAAAAGAGAGAGGAGGGGGCCAGTACTGTCCAGTACTAGAATGGTGAATTGGAGGCTGGCTTAGACTCAGCCGGAGCTTCGCCCTGCTTCTCGACGTACTGGCATTGCAAGCCAAGTCGGTCAGTGCCTTCTTGATCCTGCTCTCGCCATCCGGCTAAAGCTACAGTGACCTTACCTTCCTCATCGGCATACGGCTCAAGCTTCTTCAATTCAAGCTCGACGATCCTTCCCTTAACGTCAGGCGCAGGGCTTCCTTCCTGCTTGTCTTCGTTGTTGTAAAGGTAGCCCTTCTTAGCGACCTTAATGTAGTTGTATTTATTTTGCTCAGGCATATTACTATTTCTTTTTTACCTTGTCCCGCATCCGACATCCCCAATCCTCCACCGCATCCACGATGGATAGTAACCGTTCTCTAACAGCAGGGTCTAACGGATCGTCGAGATTTATTTGCTTCATCGCCTCAACCTGTCCGGCGATTGTATAGCTAAAGTGTTTGATGGCTGTGCAGTTATCCTTCCTGCTGCACCAGCGGCAGTAATCGCAAGGCCAAGGTGAACGTGTCGGGTCTTTAACTGAGTCCACTATCCCGTACACAATGCGTTCCGCCTCCTCAAGCTCTATGTCAAATGTCTCTACATCCTTGAACCTAGAGTAGACTAGGTGGCAGGTCAGCTTCTTGTCCCCAAACTTCTGCATGACTCCCAACGCATACGCAGCCATCTGCTGCTTGTAGTCTCTCTTCATGCCAGTCTTCAGGTCGAACAGATGCCCCTTGCAGTAAGCGTCCATACTGCCAAAGCTTATCTCCTCCCCATCCCGCATGATGGACACGCGCTGCTCGCTGATTAGCTTCTTCCTGCCAGCGACAGAAAGAATGTAGGACGCAGCCCAGACTATCTCCTTTGGGTAATCTTTAACCTTTGACATTACTTGCCTTCCAAGCTTTCTCTTTTTTCTTCTCAAGCTGCTCCCTTAACCAGTTGTCTTTGCTTCTGGTAATACCCACCAGCACAGACTCTATGTGGCTACAGCTTGCGCCCTTATCCACCAACACCTCCTTGGCTATGGCTTCCCACTGTTTAATTTGTTCACGCTCGTTCATGCCGTTGCAATCCTTATGACCAGCCCCAGTGCCGCGAGTGCTATGATTATGGCTGTGATAACTTCTAAATCTTTTAAGCGCATTTGTGTTCCTTCGCTTTGTCCATCGGTATAAATGCGTTGGGCTGCTTGATGCTCCCGCCATTGATGGTGGCTTTTGTTGTCGTTTCTCTTACGTCAAAGTCTATGCAGTACTGTCCGGTACTGTCTGTTATCCTGATAGTCAGGATAGTCTTGTCGGGTATCAGGTACAGCATCCCAACAAACGGGACACATAACAGATGGCTTATCATTCTGCCCTTCTCTATCTTAGCCTTCGCAACTAACCACTCGCCCCCGTAGTCAGAGAACAACTGTTCGTGCGTCATGTTCCTGCACTTTATTTCAACAACAGCCTGAAGGCAGTCGCTCTTCTTCATGTATAAAACACCATCAATAGCCGCTGGCTTATCCTTGTTAGTCTCGATAAAGGAGTAGTCAGGGTGAAGGCTTCGGTAGAGAGAGATGCAATCCCGCTCGTGCTTCAAAGCCTCCTGACCTCGCGGCGTATTGATGGCTAGGCTCATCGCTGGGATAGCTCCTTGTAGAACTCCACCATCTTCTCAAGCTCGGCTATCCTGCTGTCCTTCTTCTGAAGCTGATGCGACAGGCTTCCCAGATAGAATACTGCGTCTACGATCTCTTCACCTAATGCTCCGATCAAGTCTGGGTGTTTGTCTAGGTTGTCAGTCACCTCAGACTTTGCCTGTCCTTCATTGTACTTCAGTGGTGCTATGGTGTTGAACCACTGGATAGCGTCATCCCTGATCTTATCAGGGCTTCTTGTGCTGGATATGTTTTCTCCCACTTGTTTCCTTTCTCTTTGTTTGGGGTTTAGTCTAGCTTATAGCGGGGATTGTCGGGACTGTCGGTATAGGTTGGGTTGCCCCATTTAAAATTGGCCCATCCAGAACCTTTGTCTGGCTTGCGGGGGCGATAGGCGGTTGCCCCATCGGGTCGTGTTACGATCCACATCCCCTTTGTGCCGTCCTTTCTTTCTTGGATTCCAGTAATAACCGCGCCGTTATTAAGCTCGCTACCAATTCCTAGTTCCTGTTCCTCTTTCATATTAAGAACCTCTTGAATTTTTCTTCTTTATCTCCTTAATCAATTCAGTACTGCACAGTATTTCCTCAAGCTTTTCGTGAAGCTGTGTCCCCCTGATTGCTGCTTGCCCCACTGTGTCAGAGGACTTGTAGCAGGGACACTTCGCAAACGCTGGGAGGGAAGACGGAGGAAAGTCTGGGTGATGCGCCCTCTCGCTGTGGTTTATATCGGTCATATTAAAGTAGGCTGCTCACGTTTGTTTCTAACAGGCAACACCGCAGGAGAGGAGATATATGAAAACCCCTACGGAAACCTCGTCCACGAATCTCTCGTAGCACCATACCGTGAGCAGCCATAATGTTATGGCTTTAAGAACCCGTCCACGTTTGCCTCAACCGCAGCGCGGCGTGAGGTAGGGGTCTTACCGTTGCTTCTTCCTGAAGCCATTGCTGCCACCTTGTTCTCTCCGACTGCCTTAACGCCATCATCATCCGGCTCGTCAGTTGCAATGCACAGTAGTGCTTGCAAGGTGTAGCGTCTGGCATAGGTCAGCGCACTGCCGAAGGCTTGCGCGTCATCGCGTCCGCCCATCAGTATAGGCATCTGAGTCTTGATCTCTTGCTCGCCACGAGCGATATGGCAGGTGCAAAAATCCTGCCTTGGGTAGTGAACCTTCGTGCCGTCCTCCCTTAACTCTGTGTACTCTCGCACAGAGTCAATGGTGTGAGTAAGGAAGCAGCCTTCCTTGTTAAGCACAGGTCTGGCAACCTCGATGAACTCATCAAGTCCAGCGTACTTGCTTTTGTAGTGTGGATTCTTGGAGGACTTTTCTGCCCTCTCCAGCTTCTCCTGAACTCGTGCAAGCACTTCGTACAGGTTTTCGGTTTTATTGTTCGTTGGCATTGTTCTGTATTATTTTAAAGAACGCTTCGGCTGGCATAGACACGACCCACTCCTTGAGCTTCCCGCCTGTCCTGTAGCTCGCCACCACTGGCAGCTTGCTGCCGCAGTCGGAGTGCGCTTGGATCAGTGCCGCTTCTATGTTTGGCCTCTGCGTATATTTTACTTCAAAGTGGAGATGTGGCAGGTCTTCACAGATTACATCTGGTGCGGATTCATCGCCGCTGAATTGCTGCCCTCGCCTAGAGTTTGTATAGCCAGCAGCCTTTAGCTGATCTCGCCACATCCTCTCTCCACGTTTACCTTTCTCTCTGCTATTCATTGAGATTTTAATTGGAGCGTGACACCACAAAGGAGGTGAGGCCAATGAGAGAAGCCTCAAGAGGGCAGTGCCACGCTCCGTAATTCATTCCGAGTGTTCCCCCACTGCGCTCTGCTCAATAAGTTTCTCGACGATCTCGTTCTTATTCCAGTGCGTTTCTCTCGCAAGCATATTCAGCTTGGTGTGATGCCACTCGGTTATCCTGACGTGCAGACTTCTCCGCTCGTCACCTTTCTGCTTCTTGGGTAGTTGTACTGTGTTAGTGTCCTCACTCATAATAGGCTCCTATACTGACACATTATCTGGTTCAAGTCAAGGTAATAAATCTGGTACTGTACAGTACTCAAATGTCTACAGTGTATATTCTGGAAATTAAAAAGCGGAGTCGGGAGAAAGGTAGACCGACTCCGCTTGGAGTACTTGGCGCAGTCCAAAGAAACAGTTTGTTCGTGCGTTGCTACTCCTCTTCTTCTGCTTCTGCGAACGACTTCCACGCTGTCAACATAGTCTTTGCTATCGTTAACGCCTTGCGCGTGTCCTCGTTGCACCCTTCTTTTAAGACTTGAAGACCGCAGCCAATCATCGCTTGTCCCATTCTTCTTTGGCTGCATCCCCGTACCTCCGATACTTCACTCAGATTTTTCAAGTCCTCGCAGAACTCCTCTGCTAGTCTTTCTTCGTCTGACTGATCTTCTGGGCCTATAAGGTGAGACACGGATTGTTCCTTTCTTTGTAGCTGTGAACTTAACCTCTCTTCCACCGTCAGTCTTGTACTCGACGGTCTTGCGTATGCGGCTCTCGCAGAGCGCACCACACTCTGTAACATCTACCACCTCATAAGTCCCTTCGTCGAGCTTAATCTCCTCGCCAACCTTTAGCATTACGCTGCCGTCTGGCAGTACTGGGGGTATGGTTTCCCATATCTCAAAGGCTCCGATCTTCTCGCGCAGCACCTGTAAGCAGCCGCGCTTCTCCCTGTACCCAGTCCGGTACGGGTTCTGGTACTGTCCAGTACTCATTCGATGCCCTCCAGTTTGAGTTGGTTAGGGTCTTCTAGAGTTGGGTCAAGCTCCGGCCTGATCTCTGTTATCACAGCCCTGACCCTGACTAGCTCCGGCATTGGTAGCGGGTGAGTGTTAAGCTCGTCGTCAACTACCCTTAACACCTCCTTGATTATCTCTAGGTTCCTCATTCTTCTCCCTCCATTTCTGCATCGTGCATTGCCATCTGGCGCAGCTTCTCCATCTTGTCCTCGCTGCACCCTTCCTCCTCCCCCCACTCACAGCAGTAGGGCCAACGCTCTCTGAACGTATCAACAGCGGCCTGTATCACCTCGCTGTTGGCCTCGTCCTCTAGGTCTATCAGTCTCCAGACAGGCTGGCGCAGTAGTCTCCCACGCTCTACCCCTCCCCGCCTGTATAGCTCTCTGACTTCTATTACTGGCTCGCGCTCCTCCGCGAACCCGTCCATCTTTGCTGGCGTGAAGTCCAACAGTGCGCTGTACTCCTGCCCTTCGTGCATCCAATCATCATGCTCTAATGTCATGTGAATAACTTTCTCTTTACTAGGTTTTTGTATGTGTGTATAATTGATTCTTACTAGGTCAATCATACTAGATTCTGTATTAACTAGATTTAATTATTCTATCTATCTCCCTAACAAAATCAGTTCTAATTGTTCACTTGGTTTCCTTGGTTTAAGGATAGCTGTGTCTATGTTTAACGATGCCTTTCAAACGTGTGATTACCTACGATCTTTCCATTGCCGTTGAACCTCCAGCCTACGGTCTTACCCTTGGCATCCTTCACTGGATCGTATGACTTGCTCCAGTATGGTGGGGTTCTTACGCCGCCCACCTTGGGCATAGATTTAAGGGCAAAGTAATGGTCGGCTCTGTTGGTGTTAGTCTTTCTCTGCCCTGCTGGGACGGTGTGAACCGTTAGCGGTGGGAACCTAAGCATACTCTGCACCTCCTTGAATTGGTCGGGCCATTTACCTTTAGCCCACGCAATGAACTCGCTGTGATTGCGTCCGGTTATGCACTCGAACTGGTGCTTCCTCGTCACCACTTGCGTGTACGTCCGGCCTGATAGGCTGGCTCTTTTCCACAGTACCTCGTACACACTCTGCATCCCTGTGGCTCCCTCGCCTCCTGCCTCTGCTACTATCACCGCAGAGACTAGATCACGCTCTCCCTTTGTTGGAGCCTCGGCTGGTTCCCAGCCGAGGGCAGTACTGGACAGTACCGCTGTGGTTAGTAAAAACATTCTCATTTCGACAATTCCTTTCTGACTATTTCGTTTACGAATTCCATTGCGTGTTCGTAGTTCAGGCAATGCACTTCGACTGTGTGGTTTATAGTGACCCACCATTGGGTCTTGTTTCTCCGGTGTTCGATGGTAATGCTGATCATTGCATGATCTCCGTCTCAACGTATTGTTCAAGCTGGGCGAGCACCTTCTGCTTGTTACCCTTGAACCCGAACTCCTCTTTCACGATTGAGTAGACAGACCTGCCTCTCCGTTTCATCCCTTGGATTTCCATACTCAAAGCTGCCTTGAGGGCAAGCACTCTGAATGCGTTGATGGCTTCCGGTGTCTTCAGCACTATCAGCCCGTCTTCGTTTGTTTTGTTTTCGTTACTCACAACTTACCTTTCTCGCTCTATTATACAGACCTGTACCAGTCTGTCAACATTAAAATGTGCCTGATCAGGTACACGCCTACTCTTTAGGCTTCCGATCTCTTTTCATCTGTACAGTACTAGGCCGCGCACACTAACGCGCCGCCACATTTCCCGCAGCCATACAGGGACTGCCCTCGCAATACTTTGTTATGACGCCTCTGTGAAAACTCCGTTTCATATCCGCAGCCGTCACACTTATAGGGGTAATAGTTCCCACGCCTTGCTGCCTTGGTATCGTATGTATGGCAGCGCGTCACATCCTCAACGCCTAGATCGCGCATGATATTGCGCCAGCCTTTGCCGTGCGCCTGTCGATACTCTGCCTCGCCATTGAATAGCCCATACTGTACAGCGTGGGCGAATTCATGCGGCACAGTACGCGCAAGGAATTGCTCTGTGTTCGTTGGCGTGTTCATGATCGCCTCATTAAACCTCACCTTTTCCACCTCATAATCCCCACCGATTCGCACAGAGTGCATCATTCCGGCAGTCCTCCCGCGCAAGTTGAATTCCACTTTGAACCGTGGCAACCCTTCCCCGTACAGGCTCACCGTCCGCTTGTGTAGCTCTTCAATTCTTGCCATTACCTTTGAACGGTTGCCGGATTTAGGGCGAAGCCCTGCCAACATTTGGCCCATCAAATCATCGTTAAGCATTGGACACCTCCGATGGGTCAAGGTCGATTTGTTGCGGTTCTTTGGTCTTTGTTTTCTTGGTGATCAAGCAACGCTTGACGCAAACCCCGTCAAGGTAGAAACGGAATTCCCTGTCGCCGTTGTCAAGCTGGCGGTGTGTGGTGCGATGCTCAACAAAGACGTGCGAATTTTGTGCGCTAGTTCCCACGCGCACCGTGGTTGCCGCCTCTTTTTGTGCGCCGTATGATTTGCTGCCCTTGTAAGTACAAGCGGTAATGTCCATCCAAATTGGTTTTGAGTATGCCATTTTAATATCTCCGTTTTTTGTTTGTTAGTACTGTTCAGTACTGGCGGGGGCAATGCCCCCGCCAGCTTTGGGTTTGGTGTTTAGTTTTGCGCGGTTGCTTTCTTGCCCTTGCGGTTGCCGGATCGGGAGCTTGCGCCCTTGGTGGTCGCCGTCTTGGCGTCTTTGTTGATGCTTTCCAGATCGTCACTGTCCAGCTTGGCTTTTTGTTCGCGTGTCTTGGCTTGCTCTGTAAGAGCGCGTGAGTAGGCAAGGCTTGCTTTTGCTACGGCTTTGAATATCAAAGCCGCGGCGGCATCGGGGCAGTCGGGGAAAGGCCCAATAGCAAGCAGTTCTTTCTCAAGGTATGGAGCAAACCCTGCTTGTCCTGCTTCGATTGCTTGATCAAGGCACATGAAGCCCTCACCCTCGATGCCCTGTATCGCCTTGCCTGATCCAGTCTTGGCGGTGTTTGTTTGTCCGCCTTTGTTCTTTTTGTTTGGGTCTGCTTCAAGGTTGTTATTCCTGCGCCATTCACCGATCCAATTTTGAACGGTGTTGATTGAATACGCGCTGGATTCCTTGGCGATTTCCTGAATGTGCAAACCCGCCGCAACGTGATTCGCCTTGTGTTTGTCAAGTATGGCGTACAATTCCGGTTTGAATTTGAGAGCTTGTTTGCCCCGAATTTCTTGATACTTGGCAACCTCTCCCCCAATCTCCGCCGCGAATTCTTTCACGCTTGCGGTTTGGGTTTTGGTCAATACGGTTTGCACCTTTTCGGCTTGCGCCTTTTCGTTAGTTTTTTTCATGTCTTTCTCTTTTGTTTATATGTTTCTTTATGTTCAAGGTTCTCCCCTGATTACTGCCCCCGCAGCGCGGGGGCAGGGTATCAACTGAGATTTGCGCCAGCCTTTTTTAGTGCCAGCTTGGCCCCCTTTGCTACGCCTACGCTAAAGTCTGGCATATTTTCCAGCGCATTATCTATCATCCCATCCCAATCCGATAACAGCGTGGACAATTCCCAAACGCAAGACCCTTCCCATTCATAATCCGCGCCCCTAAATTCAAACCTTCCTTGCCAACTCATAACGGGGATGTGTTCGCCGCCTTCCTCCCTGCAGGAATGGACTGGTTTGAATTTCCCAATGCGAGACAAAGTCCCGTCCTTGCGTTTCCTGTATAGGTTGAACCTTTCCTTTGCTTGGCATGAGTAGGTTGAGCTATGGTGATCGTCCTTTGTTAGCCATTCGCCGAGGTATTGCTTGCCCGATGGGCCTTCCCATACTCCGATGGTTAGTAGCATTTTTACCTTTCCGTATTTTTTCCGTTTGCATATATGCTCCGTTTGCTCCGGTGTTTGGCTCGGCGGGTACGGTGCCAAGGACGTAAACGTAGCGTTGTCAAATTTTATTTGGTCTGTTCTTTTCATTTTATGATCTCCGTTTTTCTTAACCGTTTGCGATTTGATAAACCGTCTCAGCCTCTCCGATGGTGTCGCCGACAAACATAAGGCCGGAAAGCGTGGCCGCATTCAGGTTGAAATAATCGTCAAGCCAATAGGCTGTGAAATTGTCCTCGTGAATTCCCCAAACCTTTTCTGGTTTCTGGGTGTCATAGGTTGGTGTCCAGCCCTCTGTGGTTTGCACTTTGTGCGTGGCGAATACTCTGAAAAGAAACTTCTTCAAACCTTCTTCTTCTGTTGGAAGCATCGAGTTGAAACCGTCTTGCCAAATCAACTCATAATCCCGATTCAGGAAGTAAGAGAGGCGCGTGTTTCTCCTGTGTTTTACCAAGACATAGGGCGTGTTTTTGCGTACGTCTTTGGAGTCCTTTGTCCATTGCCGTTTGAATGTGCTTTTGTTCATCGTGTTTTTGCTATTAGGTTTAAACTGATTACTGCCCCCGCTGCGCGGGGGCAGGGTATCAGGCCAAACTAGCCACGGCGGAGGTGGGCTGTATTAAGACACAGTGTCTTGAATTGTGACCGCTCAAAAAACAGACCTGCAATTTCAATTGTTTCTAGGTTGGGGTTGTTTTTGAACTCATCGCCAAGGTTGATTTTGGTGCGCTTGGCGGTTTTCTTGCCGTTCTTTTCGGTCAATATTGCTTTGTGTTTCATCGTGTTTTTGTTTCTCTCGCGGTGGCTCCCGCTGTTCCAATAAAGATACCAGAGATGGTGCCAGTGTAAAGTTTTATTTACACTTAAATGAAAGTTTTTTTCGGGGCGGTGAACGTGGGCAGTACTGCCCAGTACTGAATGGGGCCGGATTGGTGGCACATAATCTGGCGGCAGGTCTGGCAATCAATCGCGGATTGGGGTCGATAGGATCGGGCCGGATCGGATTTGATGTGGCAGGGGGCAGGATCGGAAATGGCGGGAGGGGGGAGTTAAAGTCTTATTTACTGCATACATTTAACGGGCCTTGAAGGGGTGCTGTAGGCATCGGGCATGCCCATAAGGTGGTATATCATTCCGGCGGAGAAAAGCTCTCACAGGGGCATTTAGAGGCCACAAGATATAGGGGTATATTCCGCCCACACCACAAGATGCAGATCGGGCAGAATCGGGGCGGATCGGGGGGCCGGATCGGGGCAGGGGATCGGGCCGGATCGGGACGGCTTAACATTACCGCCTTAATCATGATTTCCCCACTCAACTTTAGGAAGGGCGTTGCCTACCACGGGGGGCGCACCACCCCCCATTGGATCGACTCTCCACACACCCCCCCTTTAAAAACTGGACGTGTTTTCAACTTGTGGTACATTCTTTGCAACATATGGCAGAGATTTCGGTTAAGAAGAATTTGACGGGGGAGACGCTTGATATGTTTCTCAACAAACTGAGCCTCGGTATCAGCATTACTGGTGCGTGTGGAGCTTGCGGAATTAGCCCTAGTCGGCTTGATAAGCTTAGGAAGGAAAAGCCTAAGTTGAACGCGCAGGTTCTGGCAGCGCAAGCACAGGCCGAAGAGGCTTTGTGCCGGAAGGTTATGGAAAGCCGCGATGGGAAGCTGGCATTGGCTTTTCTACAGTCGCGGTTCCCGCAATGGAATCAGAAGACAACTAAAAGTGACAATCAGTCCGCGCCTAGCACTATCTCGCCTGAGTTGCTATCGCAGTTGTCTTCTATTCCAGAGCGGGTGAAGACTCGCAATTAGTACTGTGCAGTACTGAGAGTGACACAGAGAGGACAGAGGAGAACAGAAGAGGTGTATGCCTGCGAAGAAACCAAAGAAGCTTAAAAAGCTTATAGTGCAGCCACCACTGAAAAGGAGTGGCCCAGCACCTAAGAAGGGCAAGTATGGGATTCTGCTTCCCAAGAAGACTATCAAGCCAGTTCCAGCACCGTCCTTAGTATTGTCTTCATCTGAGAAAAAGTCTCAGAGAGCATTGGAAAGGATTGCTAGGGATAGGGATGCTTTGGAGGAGGCGAGCAAGCTTGAGAACTTTCCAGAGAACTTTTTGGGGTTAGATACTTATCCGTGGCAAAAGAAGGTTTTGGAGTCTTTGAACGATAAGGAGTGTCAGGTTGCGCTAAAGGCGGCGAACGGGTCAGGCAAGACGAGTGTGGTAGCTGCGAGTGCGATTCTCTGGCATATGGTTCGATTCCCAGAAAGCTTAGTTGTAACGACTGCGGGTGTCTGGCGTCAGGTTGAGGGCCAGCTTTGGCCGACCTTGAAGAAGTATGTAGGGGGATTGGGGAGAGGATGGAGAGCGACGAGCAACGAGCTTGAGTACCAGAACGGGAGTAGGGCGATTGGGTTTAGTACGAATGATGCTGGCAAGTTTGAGGGCTGGCACAGGCAGGGGCCGACAGAGAACCTGTTAATGATCGTGGATGAGGCAAAGACTGTCCCTGATCCCATCTTCACAGCCATTGCTCGCTGCCAACCTTCGCGGCTCCTTGTGATGAGCAGTCCCGGAGCCGCTGCGGGAGCTTTCTACGAATCGTTTACAAAGAAGCGCAAATTCTGGGACTGTCATACTGTTACCGCATTTGACTGCCCTCATCTTACAAAAGATTGGATTGATACCCAGATTGAGATGTATGGGGAGAATAGTCCTTTGGTTCGCTCGATGATCTATGGGGAGTTTGTGGATGATAGTGGGGAAGGATTGGTTCTTAACCTTAAAAGCCTAGAGGAGTGTTTGCAGAATCCGCCGGAGCTAAAGATGGGCATGAAGGTTGCTTTCATTGACTTTGCAGCCGGAGGGGACGAGTGTGTTTTCGCGTACAGGAATGGGAACAAGGTGATGGAGATGGTGACGTGGCGTGAAAGAAACACGAACACGACCATTGGTAAAATCATAAACCTAGTTAAGAAGCACAACCTTACGCAAGACGAGATATACGCTGATGAAGGCGGTATGGGTTTACCGCTGTGTGATGCGCTGATGGATGCGGGTTACGACATACATCGTGTTAATTTTGGTTCTAGGCCATTTGATGAGCGGTACTCTAACCGGAGTGCCGAGATGTGGCACACTGCTGCGAGGATAATTGAAAAGAGGGAAATACTGTTACCGGATGACCAGACGCTTCATCAGCAGATGGTCACTCGCAGGTCGGAGGTTAGCCGGACTGGCAAGCTGGGTCTGGAGTCGAAGGACAAGATGAAGTCCAGAGGGCTGGACAGCCCAGATAGAGCGGACGCTGTGATGGGTTGCATAGCGTGTGGTGGTGGGGTTGGGGGAAGCTGGGAGCGGTTCAACTCGATGTCTCGTCCTACATACAAGGAATTGATGGAGGAGGCTGAGTCAAGTTTTAAACAAGATTGCTTGCCAGAAGGGATGTTTGTGGGTTATTAGCGGTCAAGTAAATTTTGCATTTACAGCGGTCGGCATTAACGCCAATAAAGTCAAACGGCGAGACTTGCTTTATATGCGGCGAGGTGGGGCAAGCAGTTGCTTATGATGTTGTTTGCAAAGGTTGTGTTTGTGAGGACTGCATTAAGTTTGCGGTTGGAGCGGAAGTTGCAATGATAGCAGCTTGGTCAGGGAAGAGAGTTAGACATCCGAACAACGAGGATTTTAAAGATGGCTTACGGTAAGAAGAAAAAGAAAAAGAAAACAACCTACGGCAAGTAGTATGAGCAAAGAACTTTACACTGACATCGTTGAGGATGTCGCTAGTCGCGCACGATGGGAGACGCGACAATCTCTATGGTATCAGATGCGGAATGACGGTTTACGCCGCCGCCAGAAACCGTGGGCCAACGCCTCTGACTTTCATTTCCCTCTGATTGATACCACTATCAATAAACTCAAACCTGCGTTCTTCCAGCAAGCGATGGGGCTAGATGTGCTGGCTACTTTTGTGCCGATGCGTTCGCAGTTGAGTGGGTTTACTACAGCGGCAGAGCATTGGTTTAGCTACAAGCTAAATGAAAAAAGCAACTACGCCTCTGAGGTGATGAGCTGGATTGACCATATGCTTGTCAGTGGTCAGGGGGTTATGAAGATTTACTGGAACCCCGACAAGAAGCAGGTCGAGTTCCAAGCGGTAGACCCGATGTATATGATCGTTCCACCGTGGACGAAGGGTCTTGATACGGCCGACCGCATCACGCAGGTCATGCCTATGAGCCTAGACCACTACAAACGTCTTGGCATTTACGACACCAGCAAGGAAACCATCGAACGCATCAAGGGTGGTAACGCTAAGGACTCCGGCATTACAGATGATCTGAAGTACGAGCGGGAGATTCGTGAGGGCATCACGCATTCTAATGACGAAGATCAGATAATTGTTTGGGAAGTCTACACTCAGGATAAGGATGGCAAGTGGTTGATGAAATGTTTCTCACCACAAGCCCCACACATTCCTTTGCGGGATGATATGGAGGTTCCGTTTGACCACGGCCAACCTCCTTTCGCTGTCACTAAGTACGAGATTACTGACGGCGGCTGGTACTCGCCTCGCGGGGTGTGCGAAGTGCTTGCACCTTTCGAGGCTTCGATGTGCAAAATCTGGAACGAGAAGATGGACGCCTTTACGCTGTTCAACAAACCACTGTTCCGAGCCGAGCGCGACCTACCAAATAGTGTTAATTTACGCCTAAATCCCGGCCAAATCCTGCCTTTTGGTATCGCTCCAGTTCAAATGCCCAGCACTCCGATGGACTTCGATAAAGAGGTTCAGCAGACGCAAGCCATAGCCGAGCAGCGAGTCACCGTTCCCGACTATGGAATAATGGCGGACAGGGATCGCCGCACTGCGACTGAGGTCGAATCCGTTAACGCTCAAGCGCAGCAGAATATGGATTTGCGTCTGCGCCTCTTCCGTCAGGCTTTGGGAGACTTGTTCCGAATGTCTTGGGAAGTTTTGCTACAGTTCGACAAGAAAAGCCTACAGTACAGGTTCTTGCAGGACAGCCTTACGGTAGACCCGATGGCACTGCACGATGAGTATCAGCTAGAGCCACGGGGCGGGATGGATATGGTGAGCAAGTCTATGCTGCTCAACAAAGCTGTGCAGCGTAAGCAGTTGTTTATGAACTCGCCTTGGATCAATCAGGTTGAGTTAGACAAGTCTATCCTAGAACTGGAAGACCCATCTCTGATTCCTCGACTGGTTCAAGACCCGAACGAGAAAGCAGCTAATGAAGTTAAGGATGAACAACAAATCCTCCCTGCCCTTTTGATTGGCGAGATGATTCCTGTCGGACAAGTTAACGAGCATCCGGCTCGGATCGGTGTACTAATGCAGTACATCGAGAAGGCAAGGCAGTCTGGCTTGCAGATGAGTCCCGATGGGCAGCAAGCTATTATGGCTCGTATGGATCAGTTGCTCTCAGCCTACGAACAGGTTGACACAAACAACGCTCGATCTATGCGGAAGGATGTTGAGGATTACCTGCAACAGACTGGGATGATTCCATCGGAGCAAGACCAACAAGCCGCACAAGCCCAGCAAACGATGCAACAAATGCAGCCTCAACAAATGCAGCCTGAACAAATGCAACCACAGCAGATGGCAATGTAATGGCTATTGATAAATCCAAAATGAAATGTAACTCGCCCAAGCGTCAAGTGCAGGGCGGGAAGAAGTTTGTAGTTAAGGCGTGTAAAGACGGTAAAGAAAAGATTGTTAGGTTTGGCGATGCCAACATGACGATTAAGAAGAGCGACCCAGCCAGACGGAAAAGTTTCCGCGCACGACATAACTGCGATACTGCAACCGATAAAATGACAGCACGATATTGGTCGTGCAAAAAGTGGTAATGGCTGAAAAGAAAAAAGAAGACGCTTGCACTAAGAAGGTTAAGAGACGCTACAAGGTCTGGCCTTCGGCCTACGCATCTGGTGCTGTTGTTCAGTGCCGTAAAGTTGGGGCAGCTAACTGGGGGAACAAGAGTGGCAAAAGAAAGTCTGCATAAATGGTTTGCCCGTAATGACGGGAAGGGCTGGGTTGACTGCAAGACTGGTAAGCCCTGTGGTCGCCAGAAGGGCGAAAAGCGGGATGGCTACCCAGCCTGTAGGCCAACGAAGTCTCAGTGCAGTAGCGCAATGCGGAAGAAAAAGGGGCCGGAGCGAATTAGCTGGAAAAAGAATAAATGAGATTTTTTAACTTTATATCTATTGCGTGGCGTCTATCTAAGCATATCCCTTGGATTGGGGAGCCTGAGTGGAAAGCGCAGGAATCCGCTGCTTTAAGGCGTTTCTTGGTGTCTGCGGAGGGTAAGAGGTTTAGGGCAGTGTTACTTAATATGGTTCTCAAACAGAACCAACAAGCAGTGTCCAGTAAAAAAGAACTTGAATTCAACGCAGGTTTTGCGAATGGTGTGAGAACAACGGTTCACACGGTTGAAGCTCTGGCAAAAGAAATCGAAGAACCGGAAGAATTTACGTCTGATATGTTTGGGGTTGATTATCAGGCGAGTGAAAACCCCACAGCAACGTCTAGCAGATTTGGTGCGATTGTTGGACGAGGATAAGCACTAATTGGGAAGCATTATGCCAGAAGAGTCCGTCGAAATTACCGACGATCAAATGAAGGCCGCTGCCGAGCAGTTTGACGCTGCTGTAGATGCGGGTGAAACGCCTGAGTTAGAAATAGTTCAGGAAGAACCGAAAGAGGAAGTTCAAGAAGAACAACCTCAAGAGCCATCAGATGAGTCGCCGGAAGGTCAGGACTCTTCAGTACTGAACAGTACTGATGGAAATGCTGACGAACAGGTAAGTTCATTGACAGAAGGGGAGCCTCCTGAAGCCAGCGAGGAACCCGCCAAGAGTAAGTGGGCCAAGAACGAAGAACGTAAGAGCAAGACTTGGAAGGACATAAACCTCCAGAAAGAGTCGATCAAACGTGAACGTGAAGAGCTTGAGTTAGAGAAGAAAAAGATTGCTGAAAGGCAGTCTGATCTCAACGAAGGCAAGGCTTACAGGGATAAAGATAATTTCTCTGCTGCGGACTATAAGGCCGCTGCGGAGAGGTTAGAGCTTGAAGGAAGGGAAGACCTAGCTAAAGACGCTTTAGAAAAAGCCGAGGCTGTTGCCGAAGAAGGCAGGAAAGCCGAAGAAGAGCAAGCCACAAGGCAAGCTGTTAGGCAGCATGAAGAAGCGTTTCTTAAAGCTAAGTCTGAGTTAGAGAGGGATGACCCCGATCTGACTAAACCTGAAACTGAATTGTTTCAAAAAACAAATCAGTTCCTGAAAGAGTATCCCGACTTGGTATATTTGCCCGATGGCAACGGTCTGCGTCACGCAGTCAAGCTTGCTAAAATGCAAATGGGTTCTGAAAAGGCGGATGTGTTGGAAGCCCAAAACAAAGAACTTACCGAAACAAATAATAAACTGGAAAAAAAACTGTCTCTTAATGGTGGCTACACTAGCGAAAAGGTTGGCGGCGCACCCTCATTTGACGAACTGTCAACTGAGGATCAAGGCAAACTACTTTTGCAAAAAGCTTATGAGGCTGACAATGGTTAGAACCATTATGGACTAATTAGTATAGGAATAACATTATGGCTACAAATACTAGCTCTACTCTTTCCAACCAGTACCAAAACTTCTTCAGCAAGAAATTGCTGTCCTACGCTGTTGAGGCACTTGTGTTGGATCAATTCGGTGAAAAAGCTCCGTTGCCCGCGAAAGCTGGCCACAAAGCTATCACTATGTTTCGCTACGGCTCACCTTCGACAGCAGCAATCGCTGACTTAGTTGAAGGTACTGCGCCTACTCCTACTCGTTCTTTGACGCTCTCGAAGATTGAGAAAGCCCTCACTCAGCGTGGGCAAGTCGTTAAGCTAACAGACATCCTGACTGCTACCGACCTGTTCAACAGCTTGCAACAAAGCATCAAGACTTGCGGTGAAGACGCTGCTCTTGATCTGGACACCATCACGCGCAACGTGCTTGTTGGTTCCAACGCTGCTGGTGACGCTAAGGAGAATGGTGACGGAGTTGCCCTCGACAACAGTGACACTCTTACTGAGATGTACGCTGATGGCGGGACTGACTACACTACGTTTGAAGGAACCACTTCGGGCAACACGCTCGACGCTGGTGCGATCCTCGACGCCGTGACTAAGCTGAAAGTAAACCGCGCTAACCCCGTCTCTGGCGGTCACTATGTGTGTGTTGCTTCTCCGCAAGTTCTGAGCGACATCATGAAAATCAACGAGTGGTTGAACGCTGCTCAGTACAGCAATGTTGGCGAACTCTATAAGGGTGAGGTCGGCTCGTTGTACGGTGCTAAGTTCGTG
>Ga0208666_1000275_pt1 | contig 25692 bp, 34 predicted proteins | sample 5B_taG_FD_184078 | JGI IMG/M metagenome (GOLD analysis project Ga0208666, IMG submission 184078) | Marine viral communities from the Subarctic Pacific Ocean - 5B_ETSP_OMZ_AT15132_CsCl metaG (SPAdes) (version 2) | ecosystem: Environmental > Aquatic > Marine > Oceanic | place: Pacific Ocean...
ACGTGAAGAATATAGTTCAGACATTACATGAGTGTAGTGATTTATGGATGTCTGATGTAGGTAAGCTAGAAAAAATTGAATGTTTACTACACAGAGTGATGAAGTTTGTACCTCAGATGGATGATGAGGGCAGACCAAAGTATTACGCAGACTATGTGCTTGAAGAACTTGAGGACAGAGATATTGTCAGCAAATAATGTCAGCCAGATTTTGTCAGCAGATAATGTCAGCCAAAAATGTCAGCCTCAAAATCACATTACAAAACAGAAGTACTTTTGCAAGTGCGGTGCGAGGGCTGATGTTTGGGATAGTTGGGATATGTATTGCTCTGTTTGTTATTTGCAAAAACAGAAGGCACTTGACAGGTAAGCTTTTTTGTGCCTAGTCTTGTTTTATCTTTTGTGAATAGGAAAACGAACGAATGAGAAAAGCAGATATAAACAAGCCAGCTGTCACCATGTATCCGAAAGCTAGGCGGTCGATTGCAGAGTTAAAAACTGGCGCACTTAAATTATCTAAGAATACCAAGATAGCTGATAAGGGAAAACTGCCCGTTGTTAAAAAGGGCAAGTTTAAAGGCTATGTTATCTTTACACTTACGCTTGAGGAACGAGCAACTTGCCCCCGCGAATGTTATCACTGGGATAATTGCTACGGAAACAACATGGCCTTTGCTCATCGCATCGAACACGGGCCAGCACTCGAAGCCAAACTAAATGAAGAAATAGAAGAACTGTGTTCTACTTATAAAGGCGTTATCATCCGTCTACATGTTTTGGGGGATTTTTATTCTGTAGATTATGTCAATCGCTGGGCATGGTGGCTAAATGATTATGACAACTTGGCAGTGTGGGGATATACAGGCAGAACAAGAGAGAGTGAAATTGGGCAGATAATCGACATTACTCGTCAACGTTATGGGGAACGATTTTCTGTCAGGTTTAGCAACAATCTAGATTATATCTTTTCAGCTAATAGCACTGAACGAGCCAAGCCAAAAGCAGGCAAATCTTTTGTTTGTCCAGAACAGACGGGCGATGTTGCCAACTGTGCGAACTGTGCGCTGTGTTGGTCTGCGGACACTAGGCAAGTCTTGTTCATGACACATTAGGGGTGAAATATTGTCAGTTTATTTCTTAAATATTGTCAACCCATTTCTTGGGGAGAGAATACAACCTTGCTTTTTGGTATTGTTTTGGGGGCGGGGTGGTCTGATTCTTTCGGGCCGGTAGCGAGTCGAGGGGCTAGCCGGTCAAATTTTGCAGGCAGAAAAACACTTTACTTTTGTTTTGTTTTGTGCCTTACACTGGAAACATCAACGCAGATATATGAAAGGAAACATCATGCTTGATTTAGTACCAAACAATAACAGCCGTTTGTCTGATATTCGGGACGGCATCCAGTACGACCACAACGACCCGTTCGACCTGTCCCTGTTTACTGATAGGGCAGTGTTCGAACGTGTACCAATAGCGGCAGAAATAGAAGAGCCTTATTATGATGATACTGTCGTTCACACTGTCGGGCTTGATAACTACCACGCAATCTTAAACAAAGCCACGGGCCAGCTTGTCGATATGCGACCAATTCCTAAAAGTTATCAACTCGTACCTCATCAAGATATGATGCAGGTTCAGGCGGAGCAGCTTGCGGATAGTCCGCTGGGTGGTAGCTTGCGGGTTGTTGACCGGCTATTTGAAGCAGGGAAGAAAGCGCATCGGACAATTTACTTCGAAGACTTAAAATCATATGTTCGAAGTCGTCAGGGTTCTGACGGTGTTGTGCCGCGCTTGGATGTGTTCAACAGCATTGATATGTCTTGGGCGTTCCAAGTGTTTAGCGGGGCCTATCGTGACCTGTGCCGTAATACACTGGTCTTCGGGGGTGAGAAAGCTTATCACCAGAAAAAGAAACATACTCGTAATCTGGACACGGGCAGTCTGACCGGCAAGGCGGTTCTGTCTCTTGATATGTTCGCCAATCAACGGGAGCAGATGGACAGATGGGCAAGTATCGGGCTAAGTCCCCGCGCTTTCCAAAACATACTGGAAGACACTATCTGCCAGCGACCGGCAAGGCCAAGTGATAAACCAGACGAAAAGCCGATAAATAAAGGTTTGCTTGATTACATGGTTAATCAATATCATGATGAAGCTCTAGAACTGGGGGAAACCATGTGGGCGGGTTATAACGCTCTCACTCACTGGTCTACTCATACGATGGAAAAAGGAACCACTACACAACGTCAGCATGATGTACAGCGTCAACGTGCGGACAAGGTGAGGGATGTTCTGACCAGTGATGCTTGGTTGTCCTTGGAAGGAATTGCCGCATAATGCATGATGTTATTTCATCCATATTTAAACTTTGTTGGATAGTCGTTTTACTGATTATCATTTTTGCAGTGCTTGGTTAATGAAAGGAAAAAATCATGAAAGAGAAAACCAGAAATATCATTGTTGAAAATATCGCGCTTGCGTGGGTGTATTCACCTCCGAAGGCTAGGCAGTATCTGAACGAGGCCTTGCGGGGATTCGCTCAGGATAGGAAGGAGCAGGAAGAGGCGGGTCACCGTTTGCTTGCCCATGTCTTTGCGGATGAAAAGCCAGCGAGGAGAAAGCCAGTTATTGGGGGAACTCACTTGCTCGAGCCGAAAACTAAACAGGTTCTCAAGGTGCTTGTTGCTCGGCCTTATCCTGTTACTTTGGACACTATCTTGCGAAGGACTGATGTTAAGTCGAAGATGGCCGTTCATAAGCATATTGAGGCAATCCGGAACGCTGGCTATAATGTCCAGACGATTACCACCGGACGCAAAAAGCGCAAATATAAGTTAGGGGCGTAATCATGGAAGAGAACACAAATATCACCTTGACAGGACAAGAGGCAAAAACCTTGCAGGGTTTGCGCGAATTGCTCCAGCAAGAAATCAAGAACGTTGTCTTTAACGAACAAGAAACTGTTACTTCCAGCGATGTAGAAGACATGATTACTAATCATCTGGACAGCGAAGTTGACCAGTACATTGAGAACTGGTGCGACAATCATCTGGAAGAACGTATCCAGAGTGTGTTCAGAGATAAGTTGACATTATCTGTCGAACTGGTCTAAAACGTACTTATCAGGGGGTTGCGCTGTTGCAATCCCCGTTAATACCGAAAGGAAAACCGATGAAAAAGACAGCTTTTAACTTCAACGTAAACGAAGAGAACGCGGACGATTTTGCAGTGATACCGAATGAAGACCTCCAAGCGATTGCCCAGCTTGTGAACGTAATCACTAAACAGATGGGCGTGTTGGAAACTCTCTTGGGCAATGCAGGCATCTCAATGTTCTCATTCGAAAAACATACTAAGACACTGGCGGACGTTAAACCTACCACTAAATAAAACGTACCCGTTTTTCTCCCTACCTTGCCCCGTCACTAGCTGGCGGGGTTCTTTTTTGCCCGTATGACAGAATAATATCTAGCGAGTTGAACTGGCGGGATATTCTGGCCGGTTGCTTGTTCGGGATAGCTAACAATATCCACATCAAAACATTCACATCAAAGGTAAACAGTACAGGTAATTTTGTCAGACCAACCTTGTGCGCGTGTGCGGGTGCGGCAATATTACTGCAGGGGATGTTTCAGCTTGTACGTTTTGCCTGTTTGTCCGCTGGGCGGTATTGGCAAAGGAAAAATCGTCTCAGGGGGTTGTTAGGGCCACCGGGGGTGTACGGGTACTTGTATGCAAACCCGCCATATTTTTTATTTTTTTGTGAATTTCATACAGAAAAAGGGGACGTACCGAAAGGTACTCCCCTGCATGAACCAAAACGTACCCCGTTGGTACACCAAAACGTACTCCCTACGTGAGTAGTGGTGTTTCCCCGGCGGGTTACACCGGCAGTGTACAGTTCAAATCACGTCCTGTCAACCCCAAATCGACAGTTATCGTATTTTTTCTTGACAGGGGATACCTTAAACACTAATATAACAGTGAAGAGTTGCATCTCACTAGCAGATGTCCCCGCAAAAACCCCGATATCTTTACATTGACGGACAGTACTGGCTAGAAAAGTGCGGCAACTCTCCCAAACGCGTACATTTTAGGTACGAATTAGAGAAAACCGATGAATTTACTTGCTCAACAGCACAAAAAACGTGAGTTGACACCCCAACAGCGTACGTTTCTCGACAACCTGTTCGAAAATGGTGGAAACGTGACCGATGCTGCCCTATCTGCAGGGTACTCTCGTGGGTCAGTCAGTTGGTTGAAGGACAGTTTGTCCGATGAAATCATCTCACGTACAAAAAACCTGCTTGCTACGAACGCTCTGAAGGCTGCGAACCGCCTTGTCAATACCATAGACAACCCCGTCCCCGACAGAGGCGACGATTTGCGCCTCAGAGCGGCTGAATCACTGTTAAATCGTGTAGGCGTAGCAAAACAGGAACAAATAAACCACAACGTACAAGCCATCCACGGTGTTGTACTGTTACCACCAAAGGAAGAGGTCGTAATCGATGGCTGAAGGTAGAAAGGGACGTGGTAATCCGCTTGCTGAAATGCTTGCAAACATGCCACAAGAACAAAGAAACAAATACATTCGTATGTTTGGTGGTAGAATGGACGAAAATGAAGTGCCGATTGTAAAGATAGACGAGGAAGGACAGTACGAGTTTGACTTTGCACAAGGTGGGAAGGTATATCGTGGAAGAAAAGCAGCCAGTTCAGCCGAAAAAACGCGGTAGACCTAAAAAAGACCCCAACGCACCGAAAGCTATCTACAATCTGTCTCGTGCAGAGATAGCCAGACGTGCTGCACAGAAACAAGTACGCCAAGCGAAGAAAAGAGCTGCTAAAGCGTCCAAGACTGCCGAAGATAAACGAAGGTACGCCCGTAAGGTCGAGCAGTCACAAAGCCGCGTAGAGAAGGCTCTAAACGGCAAACAGACCACATTGATAGATGAAGGAGACTTACAAAACGTACCGGCTGCGGTCTCCGATTTGGTAGAAGAGTATGAAGTTGTTTTCAAACCTAATCCCGGACCACAGGAACAGTTCTTGTCCGCTGGTGAACGGGACGTATTGTATGGCGGTGCAGCAGGGGGCGGCAAAAGCTTTGCCTTGCTTGCTGACCCTTTGCGGTTTTGCCACAACCCTAATCATCGTGGGCTACTTCTCCGTCGGACTCTGGACGAACTAACTGAACTCATCGACAAGTCACGACAACTATATACAAAGGCGTTTCCCGGCGCAAAGTTTCGTGAATCAAAATCAACGTGGCACTTCCCATCAGGAGCCACCATCTGGTTCACGTACCTCGACAAAGACAAGGACGTGACTCGTTTTCAAGGACAGGCGTTCAACTGGATAGGTATTGACGAGATAACCCAGTACCCAACGCCGTACGTTTGGGACTATCTTCGTTCACGTCTTCGTACGACTGACCCAGAATTACAGCAGCATCTGTACATGCGCTGCACAGCCAACCCCGGTGGTGTTGGTGGCTGGTGGGTTAAGAAAACGTACATTGATAATGTTGAACCAAACAAACCGTTTGCTGCGTTTGACATCGAAACAAAAAAAGAATTTCTGTATCCTCCTGTTCATGAGAAAGCAGGCCAGCCTCTATTCTACCGAAAGTTCGTACCAGCACGACTGACAGACAATCCATTCCTGATGGAGGATGGACAATACGAAGCAATGCTGCTATCATTGCCTGAAGTAGAGCGGAAGCGATTGTTAGATGGAGATTGGGATGTTGCAGAGGGTGCAGCCTTTCCTGAGTTTTCTCGTGTTCGACACGTGGTCGAGCCTTTCGAATTACCTACCAACTGGCCCCGCATACGAGCCGCCGACTACGGCTATGCGAGTCCTTCGTGTGTGCTTTGGGGTGCTATTGATTGGGATAACAATATTTGGGTCTATCGTGAGTTGTACGCCAAACACTTGACAGCAGAAGAACTCGCTGATAAAATACTAGAAGCAGAACAACTTGACCCACCTGCACACTACACCGTACTCGATTCATCATGCTGGAATAAGACAGGCTTCGGACCGTCCATAGCTGAAACGATGATGAGAGCAGGAGTGAGGTGGACACCATCTGACCGCAATCGATTACAAGGTAAGATGGAAATACACAGACGATTAGCTAATGACCCGTACACAGAAGAACCACGGGTTCGTTTCTTTTCTAACTGTCAAAACATAATTAAGCAGCTTACAGGCATACCGCTGTCCAAAACAAACAGCGAAGACGTAGACACCAAAGCAGAAGACCACGCATACGATGCTCTTCGCTATATGCTGATGACAAGAATGAGCGGTTACGCTGCCATACATCAACAGCTTGGTGCAATCAAGAATCAAGTACACAAAGTACAAGATGAGGTATTCGGTTACTAATGGCTACAAAAAAGCAACAAACCAGAATAAATGAATTTAATTTAATTAAGAGTACGCTGTTTCCAAACGGTCAGATTCCCCCTATGGCTGAAATTCAGGAACGTTTGTCTAGCGGTAACTATTCTGTGCGAGATGGGCTGATTGCTCGTTTGTATAAGAATGGTGTGCCTGTAGACCCTTTCCTGCTTAAAAACGATGAAACAAAAGTATTTGCTACAGCAGTTGAAAAAGCATTTCCTAATCCAACTAAAGTGGCTAGAAACATTGAGGGTATTGCAGGCACAATAACTAAACTTGCTAGTTCCAAAATACCACTTGATTCATCGTTTACTGAATTAGAAGTTGCTAGTCGCGCACCTGATTTTAGTGATGATACTAGGACTAAAATTGTAAAGCCCATCGTTGAAGATGTAAAGTCTGTTATTGCAGGTGATGTAAAAAGAACAGTAACTGGAACCCGTAAACTTGCAAAAGGTGCAATTCCAATCGGTGTTCTTGAAGGAGTCATGAAAGGAATTGGTAATATTACTGACCCTATTATTCGTGATGCTGTTGTAGCAAGTATGCTTGGTTATAGAGGAACAGACCTCTCTGGTATTGTAACAAACGCAGAACAAGCAGAAGAGATGTATCCCGCTCGTCCGTACTATGACAGACAATCTCAAGTTATGATGTCTCCTGATGCAGAGTTACCGGGCGGGGGTAGAAAAGGAAAAGGACCAGACAGACCTCTTGGTCCAGTTATGGCACAGATTATGAATCGTCGGTACGATTCTGCTGTAGATGGAGAATTATTTCCAGATGTAACAACAGGGAAGTTAACTGCCGCACTTAAAAAGCATGTTTACCCCAATATAGACAAGGACACACTGAAACTTCTTAAAAAAACACCTAGCGGTTACACTGATATGCGTCGTATTGTGGCTTCAGCTATAGCCAATCAGCTAGGTAATCCACAAGCTGCTGCAGAAATCATCAGTCATAAAGGTGACCCATCAGAAAAGATTGACCGTGTTATGACCGGGTTCTACACAGATGTTGAAAACATCGATTCATTAGAAGCACGTCGTACAGCATTGATTGGTTTTGAAAAGCTGATGGCTGATGCTACAGGTCAAGTTGATGCAAAGGGGTTAGGTACATATCTAAGATTAAATTTAGACCCAGAGTTTAACGCTACTTATCCTGAGTTTAAAATAAAAGCTGGCTCTGAAGTAGCTTCAGCCGTTAAAGTTACACCTGCAACACCTGAACAAGTTGAAGCTGGTAGTGACCTTTCTGCTGCTCGTATGCAACAGTCTGCAGCCGAAGCACGATTAAGTGCAGAACAGTCTGGATTACAAGCTGACCAAACTACCATAGAGCGAGGTAAGATAGCACCAGAGGTTGCAGAGGCACAGGCTGCTGTAGCAGGTGCAAAGAAAGAACAGGCTGCTCAAGCTGCCTCAGATGAAGCTGAAGACCTTAAAAAGGGACTTATAAACAAATACGCACGTCCCATGACAAAGGCAGGAGCGAAGGTTGCAAAAGTCGTTCTTCCGGGCGTAGGTGTTGCAGTAAGTATGTTGGCAGCAAAAGACACTTCCGCTGCAGTTTTTGAACAAGCTACAAAATTAGGCCTTCCTACCCCAGTGGCAAAAACTGCTGGATATATAGCAGGCGCGACAGAGTTTTTACCCGTAACACCATCAGACATTGTTTCTGTTGCAAAGGCTATACCAACAGAGCCAACGATGGTTACACAAGCACAGCAGCGTCAACAGGCTGCACAGTACGATTTTGGAGACGAGTTTGGAAACATACCCCCAGATACAGGGCAATCTATTCCAACTGCTCCGTTAAATATTCCTGACCCTGTTCCGTCAAACATGGGTATGTTATCTGCAGGAGCAGCAAAGGAAAGAGTTAACCTTGCCACTAGAGCCGCAGAGCAAGGTGAAGAAACTACACTAACAGGCTCATTTTTACAACCTCAATAACAAGGAGCATAGCAATGTCCAACTTGAATTTTGGAGAAGGCTATATCATGAACTCTGATAAAACATCCGTCGATGACCAGATGGGAGCAGCAGACCTATACCGTGAAGGTTTAGAGTTTGATACTAAAACTGCTCAAGGTGTTCTTACAGAAGATATGCCTAAAGTAATGACCAAAAAAGCAGTTGACCCTTCTCTAATGAAGATGGCTGAAGAACGCGATTACTAAAATGTCTGATAACTTTCTTGAACCTGCAGATGATACTGCCGTTAACATAATCAATCCAGAAGAAAAGATGCCCGGTCTTGTTGGGTACATCAAAGGTAAACTGCAAGATTCTGAGAACGGTAGGTATTCGTACGAACAGAGATGGCTAAAAGCATATAAGAACTTTCGGGGGATTTACGATTCTACTACTCAGTATCGTGATTCTGAGAGGTCAAAGGTATTTATAAAGATTACCAAAACTAAAGTGCTTGCTGCTTATGGGCAGATTGTAGATATCCTGTTTGCTAATAAGAAATTTCCTATTGTAGTCGAACCTACCCCTGTTCCAGAAGGAATAGCGGAGTTTGCTCATATAGGTACACCACTTGACGATATCATTGACCCGTACGGTTTTGATGGTGACGGTAGAGAATTACCTTTTGGTGCAACGCAAGCTACTGGGGGTGATTTCTTAGGCGGGTTACAAGGAAGATATCAGAACGCGAACTTAAAAGAAGGTCCAGCTTTGATGGGGGAACCTCAGATAAGCCCGGCTCAAAAAACAGCATTGAATATGGAAAAGCAAATCCATGACCAACTGTTGGATACAAGTGCAGTTAACGTTATGCGTAGTGCTATTTTTGAATCTGCATTACTAGGAACGGGGGTGGTAAAAGGGCCGTTTAACTTTTATAAACGTATTCATAAGTGGGAACGTAGTGACCAAGGAGAACGTATGTATACGCCGTATGAGCGTATCGTTCCTCGTATTGAGCATGTTCCTATTTGGGACTTTCACCCTGACCCTTCTGCAACCAGCATTGAAGACTGCGAATACGTTATCCAACGTCATAGAATGAACCGACAGCAAATACGAGGACTTATAAATCATCCTCATTTCAATAGCGTTGCTATCGAAAATGCTCTTGCCACTGGTCCAAATTACAATGACAAGTATTACGAAGATACTATTCGAGAGGATGAAACTGAAGCGTACTATCAAGAAGGGCGTTTTGAAGTTTTAGAATACTGGGGAGTACTTGATTCATATCTAGCAAAAGAGGCAGGATTAGAAGAAGCAGACCAAATGAGTCCGTTTGACCAAGTGCAAGTCAATGTGTGGGTTAGTGGTAACGAAATTCTTCGTTGTGTAGTAAACCCGTTTACTCCCGCTCGTATTCCTTATCAGGTGTTTCCGTACGAAATCAACCCATATCAAGTATGGGGAGTTGGTATTGCAGAGAATATGGAAGATGCTCAAATGCTGATGAACGGACACGTTCGGATGGCAATCGATAATCTTGCCTTGGCAGGTAATCTTGTATTTGATGTGGATGAGGCAAGTCTTGTACCGGGACAGAACATGGATATTTTCCCCGGTAAAATATTCCGTCGTCAGTCAGGGGTCACAGGCACAGCAATCAACGGACTAAAGTTTCCTAACACTGCACCTGAAAACATTCAGATGTATCAGATTAGCCGACAGCTTGCTGACGAGGAAACAGGTCTGCCATCCATCATGCACGGACAAACAGGTGTGACAGGCACAGGGCGCACCGCATCTGGTCTGTCAATGCTACTGGGGGGAGCAAGTCTTTCCCTCAAGACAGTTATTAAAAATATCGATGACCACTTGTTGAAACCCTTAGGTGAAGCATACTTTCAATGGAACATGCAGTTTAATGACGATGCACCTGACATTGAAGGCGACCTTGAAATCAAACCACGAGGCGTAGCTGCAGTCATGCAGAAAGAAGTACGCAGTCAGCGACTTACTACTTTACTGCAGACAGCATCCAATCCGTCTCTTGCACCGTTTATCAAGATACCAAACTTGGTACGTGAACTTGCTATCGCACAAGACATCGACCCTGATAGCTTGGTAAATGATGTTAACGAAGCGCAGATTTTTGCAGAGATATTAAGAGGATTACAAAATGCTCAACAAGACACAGGCCAGCAAGGTCAGCCCACTGGTGGCGAACAAGGAAGCATGGAACAGTCTGGACCAACACCTGCAGGAGCAAATCCAAATGACGCTTCGGGCGTTGGTGGCGGCACAATCGGAACTGGAAGTGTTCCGGTTGCAGGGGAAGATAACTTCACTGGAACAAATCAAGGGACTGAAGGCTGATTACGAAGCTGCAATAAAGGAAAGCATAAGTGGGCAATAGCATACTTGATAGTTACATGGCAAATCTTGCAGGCAGAACGGGTGCTGCAGGCGTAGCCACGGGCATGTTATATCAGCAGCGGACGGGCAGGTCTTTTCTTCCTTACATGGGGAAGCCAAAGGTATCTCGTGGTGCAGCAGAGGCCGGTGGAGTTGCACGAGAGTTAGGGTACGAAGAAAGTGGTCCTAGCGGTCCGCAGCCTACCGCAGGCGATAGAATAAAAGATGAAAACAACGATGGTATTCCTGACGGGATTAATATTGTATCTGGTACAGGAGATACATTCAGAGTATTGCCAACAAAAACAGGCAGTTTTACACAAATAAGTCAACGTTACGATGAACAGGTAAAGAAAGAAAAACAAGAAGCTCTAGAAAAGCAGCTTACTGTAAAAGGCGTAAGTTCAAAATTAAAAAGTTTAGTTAAAAAAGAAGCAGGTCGTGCGCTAGGTATTCCTGATAGTAGATTTGATATCGCAAGTGGAAGGGACGTTATTGCAGGAGGTGTAAAAACAGGTATACCCCTGATAGATTTTTTACAACCTTTAGGTCAAAAAGCATTTGAAAAGTTTACGTTGCCAAAGATAGAAAAGGCGGCTGCACAGGCTGCGTTAGGGGCAGAAGGATTTGGTGTATTTACGTTAGGGGGAGGTTTAACAATAGGTATGACTCCCGATGGAATAGTAGGCGACGTAGATAACTTTCTTGACCGCACAGGGCGCACCCGAACCCAACTTGAAAATGAATTAAGAGATAAGATATCTGCTGGGCTAGGCGGTGGATATTTGCAAAACATGTATCAAGAATATACGAGCAGCCCGATTACACCTTTAACACCAGAAGCAAATATTAAAGGTCGCTACATGTACGAGCAGAGCATAATCGGTTCTACTTTAGACGACGAATTAAAAAGTGAACTGCTTGGTGGTGCAGACCTCAGACCAACTATAGATTACACGTTTGCTTATGAAGATGGTACATATGGCAGCGGAAAAACTACAGGGTTTGCTGGTGTGGTTAGACAAGATGCTTCTACAGGAGAGATTATAACTTCTAATACGCCCACTGGTACGTATCGTGATGATTATGAGCAGAGTTCTTCTGATGATGACAATACTGGTGGTGGCGTAAGCTTTAGTGGTTCAGACCCTGCATCTCAACAAGAAGAAATGGAATCTGCAGCAGGTGTAGGTGGTGATTTTGGCGGTTTTGGTAGTTTTTTTAGTAAGGGCGGACGTACTCATATGAAAGAGGGGGGTACGTCAGGTGACCCCATACAAGGAACAGGATTTGTATCTGGCCCACCGAATCAGTTTACAAAGAGTGAGACAGTGGCTGACACAGAGTACCGTCAGGTGCGTGATGGTTCTTTTGTTCTTAATGCACCTACTGTTGAAAGGTTACAGAAGCTAGGAATGTTACCCTCTAGGGTTGACAAACCTAAAAAAGTTGCTAAAATAAAAGCGAGAAAGGGTGGTTTAATTGACGTAGCTTTATCTAAAGGCGAAGTCGTTATTGAACCAGAGGACATTAAAAGCTTTGGTGGCTACGATGCCTTAGAACGCCTCAACAATGTTGGTAAGTCCGAAGTAGACCGTAGACAAGCAAACATGGGCGGTAGAGTAATGGGGTACTCAGGCGGCGGCGGTGTATTAACTCCTAGAGGTGGTATTTTAGGCACAGGTAGAATTGGTATTTTAGGAACGCCTTTCGTATCTGGTGGTTCATCTGATGTAAATCCTCCACCTCCACCCCCTGTTTCATCTGAAGACTCATTTGTAAAAATACAACCTTCTTCTCCTGACAGTTACAAACCTTTTATACCTGAACTTTCTCCGTTTGAAAAGTTGACAGCAGATTTGTTACTTAGATTAGAAGGTAACGAAGCACAGGGGTACGTTCCAAAGAAAATAGGAGATGACCTTAGCGGAGTGAGTATAGGCATTGGATTTGATATAGGTCAACACAGCGTAAAAGATTTAGAACGTATGGGTTTTAATTCTGATATTATTTCTAAATTTACTCCTTACTTAAAAAAACAAGGCGATGAAGCTAGAGCAATTCTAAAACAAGAACCTTTAGAACTAAATGCAGACGAATTAGCCGAAGTAAATAGAATAACGTTACGAAGCAAAATAGAAAGCTTTGATAAGTTTTTCCCTGAATACAAAGATGTTAATGATATTGACCGTGCTGTCCTTATATCTGCGGATTGGATTGGTGGATTAAGACCAACAGAAGAACATCCAAAAGGACGATACAAAACATTTAAAAATACTTTTAGAGATACTTTAAGCATGGAGACTGCAATACAAAAAGGTCTTTTTGCAAGAATAGAGAATAAGGGTGACCCTGAACACAATCGAGCAGAGAAAGCATTAGATTGGATTCAGGAGACAAGGCAAAAGGTACGTAGGAGTAAACCAGTTCCTACCCCAACGCCCCAACCTAATTAGTCAGCTACCCGCACAGCGGCCCTGACGTAACCGAAGCGGCTACCTACAAGCCAAGTAGCCCCGCAAGATGAGGTAAAACAAATGGCAAAAAAAGTTCGCGGACACCGCGCAAATAAACCAAACGATTCCTTTGGAACCATAAACAACAACAATCTTTACAGAGGCGGATACCGTGAAGACGTGTACGCTGAAGAAGACAAGGATGTTGAAGAACAACAGGCGCAGCCTGAAGAAGAAAAAACTGAACCTAGTTTTGTTCAAGGTGAAGCAGAAGTCAAGCATGACTACAAGAAACGCTATGACGATTTAAAACGGCACTATGACGAAAAGGTACAAGAGTTCAAGGACAAAGAGAAACAATTAGAAGCGACCCTCACTGAAGCTACTCGCTCACAAGGTATCTCTCTACCCAAAACAGAAGAAGAACTCGTCAAGTTTAAAGAAGAATTTCCTGACGTGTATGACGTAGTAGAAACTATTGCTACTATGAAAGCAGGTGAACGGGCGCAAATTCTTGAACAGGAACTTGAAACCATTCGTGAAAAAGAACAGAATACAAGGGTTCAAGCGGCATACCAAGAACTTATAAATTCTCATCCTGATTTTAATGAAATTAGACAGGACGAGAAATTCTTAGGATGGTTAGAAGAACAACCGCCTAGCATATCCGATGGTATTCTTAAAAACAATACAGACGCTCGTTGGGCTTCACGTGTTGTTGATTTGTACAAAGCTGATGTAAATATCACACCTAAACGTACAAAGAAGAAAAAGGAAGATGCTGCCGTATCTGTAGGTGCTGCGAAAGCACGTGACCTCACAGACTCACGGACTGAAGGTAGGATGTTTAAAGCATCCGACATCGCCAAGATGAAACCTTGGGAGTTTGAAAAGATGGAATCTGAAATCGACTCTGCAAGGGCTGAAGGGCGAATCGACTATAACTCTTAATCCTCAAAGGAAGGGATTGAACAATGGCTTTTGATTCAGCCGCAAGTTACGCAAACTTGCCTTCCGGGAACTTTACCCCGGAAATTTTCAGCCAAAAAGTTCTCAAATTCTTCCGTCGTGCTTCGGTTGCAGAAGATATTACTAATACCGACTACGCTGGCGAAATTGAAAACTTTGGCGATACGGTTCGCATAATTAAAGAACCGACTATCACTGTATCCAGCTATACGCGTGGTTCAGTGGTAAACCCACAGGACTTGGCTGATGACCAGACTACTATGGTTGTTGACCAAGCTAACGCGTTTGCATTTAAGATTGACGACATTGAAGAGCGTCACTCTCATGTAAACTTTGAAGCATTGGCTACTTCTTCAGGAGCATACTCTCTGAAGCGTAAGTACGATGCGAATATCCTCGACCAGATGGCAACTGATGCTGGTCTAAACGGTGAATCCGGTGCAACCACTGCTCAAATTTCAGGCATTGGTACGCTTGGTTCTGCCTTGGATATCGGTGGCAACTCTAGCCCCGGCGATTTAGCTGTAAATACTATGCTTGTCATGGCTGCAGCACTTGATGAACAAACTGTTCCTGAAGAAAATCGTTGGTTTGTTGCTCCCCCATTGTTCTACAAGCACCTATTCTCAGCAGGTGGTAAGTTTGCAGAAGTTCAGGTAACTGGCGACGGCACTTCCCCACTGCGTAACGGTCTTGTATCTTTGGGCAACATTGCTGGATTTACTTGTTACAAGTCAACTGCTCTCGTTTCAAGCGGCGGCACTGACCAAGTAACTGTGTCTGGTCTAGCAACTGACGGAAGTGAGAACATCATTCTTGGTGGTCACCTCTCTTCAACTGCAACTGCTTCGCATATTGCGAAGACTGAAGTTGTACGTTCAACTGAAACCTTTAGCGATATCGTTCGCGGATTGCATGTCTTTGGTCGTAAAGTATTACGTCCAGAAGCTATCGTTCGTGGCGTTGTCAGCTTAGACTAATAAGGGAGACTACTAATGGCGACTTATAATCGTACTGTAACTGGTGGTGGAACTATTGGTCACCCCGGAAATGTTGCACGTCCTTACGTTGTAACTTCACCTGTCTATGACGCTGTAGATAACACTAGCCTTGCTGGTGATGATATTGTACAACTCGTAGACTTGCCTGCAGATACTATGGTAATTGGTGGTTGCTTGGAAGTTCTTGAAGCTTCTGGTAATGCTAATGTTACTCTTGATGTGGGTACATCAACCGACGTTGATGCTTTTGTTGATGGTGGCGGTTCTAACGCTGCTGCTGACATTCAGTTTAACCTGAAAGCTGCAGGTGGTAATATCGTTACTTCTGCTGATACCGTCATGGTAACTGTTTTGGATTCGGGTTCATCTGGAACCACTGCTCTACGCTTCCGCGTTCATGCAGTGTGTGTGGATATTTCACAAAATCCTACTGAGTCAGCAACTGTCTCAACAGGCACATAATATTAGTCGGGGGGGCGGGGCGACTTGCCCCCTTGACGAACCCGGAAATTTGTGATATAAGCAAATAACATTGCCGGGAGATATACCATGTTTATTACGTTTATTAAAGTCTGTTCTATAGTTGCTGCATTTGAGTGCGTTGAATTTCAGGACAGTAGAGGACCATATAAAACCTTAAAAGAATGTGAAGATAGAGCGAGAGTGATGGCTTTAGATTTACAAAGGGTAATCATACCCCCTGTAGAATTTAGCTATAAGTGTTCACAACAACTCAAGCAAGAGTACTCTACCTAATCATGAATTACATTACAAGCAATATACCGTATTTTAAAGTTTGGGTGCGGAGAGAATACACAACAAACTTCGACCGATATCAAGGTGAATTTCTTCATGCGATGGCAATAGGAATAACTACCCTGCCAATGCGAACTCTTAGTTTCCAACTGTTGTTTACTGGATGCGAAGAAGAAGAAGAAAATGTACATGGTGGTGCTATGTGGGCTAGGATGCCTCTTACTGCACTTGTAGGTGATACGCCTCTAGATGAGTGGCCTGAACCAATACCTACACATCTTGCGCAGCCTTGGGACTGCCAATCACACCATCATTCGGTGTTTGTTTTGAATAGAGCAACACCATGCCCTTGGTTGGCAAAGATAGACGGAGAGTTCTATCCTGCAAAGTATTACTTTACTGTCGATTACACTGACACTGAGGTAGCTGATGACCCTGCTCAACACAAACAAAGTCATGTTTTGGAATTGTTGGATGCAGGTAAGTGGACAGGCAACATGGTTGCTCTTCCCAACAATAGAGTCCGGGTTACTAATCCTGCGTGGTTTGTAACCGGAGAAGGCCCACCGGATTTTGCACCAAGTCAGTGGGTACACCATTCAAAACAAGACCCTAATTATGTAAGTGACACAGCAAGGGTATTTGACAATCTTTATGCGGAGCAAGACGATGAAGAAGATGATGAATAAAAAAAGCAAGGGCATGGCTCGTGGTGGACGTTCTGCCATGAAATCTAAAGGATATGCCAAAGGCGGTAAAACAAAAATGCGTTCTAAAGGTATGGCTAAAGGCGGTAAAGCAAAAATGCGGTCTAAGGGCATGGCAAAGGGCGGTGCAAAGATGACTCTTGCATCAATTCGTTCTGCTGCAAAAGCAAAAGGCTACAAGCTAGTAAAAGTGTAGTCATGGCTAGACGTGGACTATATGCCAACATAGCTGCTAAAAAACGCAGAATAAAGGCGGGTAGCGGAGAGACTATGCGTAAACCCGGAAGCAGGGGTGCGCCAAGCAAAGCTAACTTCAAACGTGCAGCACAAACAGCAAGGAAGAAGTGATGGCTCGTAAACAAGATAAGATGCCAGCCCGTAACAAAAAGAACTTTCGACCAACGAAGTCGGGAGCAGGAATGACTAAAGCTGGGGTGGCTGCTTATCGGCGAAAGAACCCCGGTTCCAAACTAAAAACAGCAGTAACAGGAAAAGTAAAGCCGGGTAGCAAAGATGCTAAACGGCGTAAATCTTTCTGCGCTAGGTCTGCTGGACAAATGAAGAAGTTTCCCAAAGCTGCTAAGAATCCTAACAGCCGTTTGCGTCAAGCAAGGAAGAGATGGAAATGTTAACTGCACTGATTGGACCCATAAGCAACATCGCTTCTACGTGGCTTGAGGGCAAAGTAGAAGAGAAAAAAGCACAGTCAGCTACAAAGGTAGCCAAGGCTCAAGCGGAAGCTGTAGTTATGCAGAAAAAAGCTACAGGCGAAATTGATTGGGACTTAGAGATGGCTCGTGCTTCATCATCAAGTTGGAAAGACGAGTGGCTGGTAATTTTGTTTAGTATCCCGCTGATACTAGCCTTCATACCCGGCATGGAAGAAGTTGTAGCAAACGGGTTTCTGCAGTTAGAAATGATGCCTGAGTGGTATCAATATTCCTTGGGAGTTATCGTTGCCGCTTCTTTTGGCGTACGTTCAGCTACAAAATTCTTTGGTAAAAAATAGAAAGAGATACAACTAATGTCTATTAAAGGTAGAAATAAATCTCGTACACAAAACATAGTAGAAGCTTCTGCTGTTGGTTCAGCTGCTGCAGGTGCTGCATTAGCTGCTTACGATGCAAATTCTTATGCTCGTAAGAAAAAAGCATATGAAAAGAATCAGCAACAAAAAAGACAGGCACGTTCTCAAAAGATAAAAGCAAAAACTAATGTAATAAAAACAAAAACTGCTAAAATGGAATTGGGTAGAATAACAAAAATTAATCCAAAAGATTTAAGTACACAAGATAGAAAAATTCGTAAGGAATTAATTAAAAGACAAAAAGATATTATAAAAGGAGCAAAACCACAAACACTAGCAAAATCCGCAGCTAAGTTAGGTTTACGTAGTATTCCCGGTGTGGGTGCTTTTATAACGGCATTTAGTTCAAAACCTGCAGGACAAGGTTCTGCATTAACAGGTCCGGGGTCTAAAAGAAAATAATGGTTGATTGGTGGAAAAGATGGCTGCAGTTTAATGTTACAGCCAAGCTAACTATGATTGCCTCTGTTGCGATGTCATGGCGGTGTGCAGAGTGGTTTATGAACTTAGAAGACCCGACAACACAGCAGTCTGCATTTGTCTCCGTTATAATGGGTGTTATGACAGGTGTGTATGGTATCTATCTAGGTAGAGAAGCGAAGGGTAAGTAGCATGCCAGTCCCAGCAGCACCAGCAGTAGTAATAGGTAGCAGAATAATCGCAGGAGCAGCTTCTGCGCTTTATAATTCTATAGCAGGGGCAAAGGAAGCACAAGCACCTGCACCTACTTTTGATGATGATGTAAGAAGTAGAGAACTCTTAAAATCTTCACGAGGAAGAAAAGCTTCATCTTCTGCGGAGAAACCTGACTAATGGTATTTGACCACTCCCAAAGAACAACCGAAGAGCAAGCAAGAGAGAACCGCAAAATGAAATACAATCGTGAGGCTCTGATTGACCAATTAATTCTGCACGAAGGTATGGAGTTGCAAGTCTATCAGGACCATCTTGGTATCGATACAATCGGTGTAGGCAGAAACCTTGAAGACCGTGGTATTACCGACGGCGAACTTGCTTTTATGAACATGTTAAAAGCAGAGGTATACGAGCAGGGCATAACAGAAACCCACGCTCGTTTCCTTTTATCCAACGACATAGATATTGTAGAAAAAGAACTAGTCGCATCACATCTTTGTACAGCAGGGCTTGATGATGTTCGTTGCCGTGTACTTTTAGATATGGCGATAAACCTTGGTATGCCAAGATTAAACAAATTTAAAAACATGTGGAAAGCTGTACATGACCGCGACTTTTCTTTGGCAGCAGTCGAGATGCTTGATTCGCGTTGGGCATCACAAGTAGGACAACGGGCGGTACGTTTGGCTGACGCTATGCGAGATGGAGAATTACGTGTCTAAAATGGAAGCATTTAAATCAGGATTTGGATTTGGTAAAGAGGAAGAAAAAAAGTTACTTCCTAAACAGTTTCCTGTTGATGCGCCGCTGCGTATGCACAAAGAATACTATGACGAGTATATTGGAAACAACTTTGCACAAGAATTTTTAGAAGAAAAAGGAATGAAAATTGCTGATGAGTATTCGGCAGATTCTTTTTCTGATTACATTAAACTTAGGGGAATAGGCAAAGTGTATGGGGGCAAAGTTCAACCTCGCCATGCTTTGGGCAGCACGGAGAAACCATAATGCCAGTAGAATTAAAGCCAGAAAAGTATAGGGATGCTTTGAAAAGTCCGGGAGATGATGGGGCAGAAACCACTACTAGAGAACAAAAGAGAAAAGTTAGACGTGGACAAGAGTCAAGTACAATAAGAACGATTACAAAAGACTCTAGGACCTCTCCAAAATACACTGGACAAGATGCACTTCTATCTATGCGGCTAAAAGAAATAGATGAAGAATATAATCCAGATGGGCGGCAAGCATTAAAGAAGGGTGGCAAGGTAAAGAAAAGCAAGAGCCGCGTCAACGAGGCTGGTAACTATACCAAGCCCAGCATGAGAAAGCGTTTGTTCAACCGTATTAAAGCAGGCGGAAAAGGCGGCAGGCCGGGACAATGGTCAGCAAGAAAAGCTCAAATGCTGGCGGCTGCTTACAAAAAAGCAGGCGGTGGTTACAAAAATTAGGAGAATAGACGTGAAACCAAAAGCTAAAAAACAAGTAAAGAAAGTAATTAAAGGTCTTAAAAAGGCAGTTAAAGCTCACTCGGGACAGGTAAAGACCTTAACAAGTGCAGTCAAAAATAGCAAAGCAAAAAAATCTAAAAAGTAGAAACAGGTAAAGACCTACATGCCTCGTCTGAACGAGAATACAGAGGTTGCGCTGCCTCTCCGCAATATCATCAGTATGGTTGCAGCAGCATCTCTTGCTACTTGGGCATACTTTGGTATCATAGAGCGTCTTAATCAAATAGAGACTAACATCACAATGATGGAGTCTGACCTAGAACAGAATACTGAGTTCCGTATAAAGTGGCCTAGAGGAGATATGGGCAGTCTACCTGCCGATAGCGAACAGTTCATGTTAATTGAACATCTTGCTGACCAGATAGATGAACTAACTACACAGATAGATGAAGGTCGTGCGCCACATGACCAGCAACAGAAACTAACACTTGAGTTCTATGAAAAACGTATTAGTGCCATAGAAGCCCGTCTTGAGAAGATGAGAAACGGAAAGCATGATTAACGAGGTTATTACACTAATACTCTATCTTGCAGGAGATATGGCAGAATACACAGAGTATGCAAAGCTATCAAAGTGTTTGAAGGCAAAGCGCACGATAGAAAGAAACTTATACAAAGATACAGGCAATGTGCGATATGCGTGTGAATCACGAGTAGTTGAAATAAGCAAGGGGCTAGACGGTAAGAATTACATCGTAAAGATTGTGGAGTGATTTATGGTTGTAGCAGAGGTACTGACAGGAATCGCTCTCGTAAAGCAAGCCACAGATTTTATTAAATCTAACATCAATGCTGCTAAAGATATCGGACAGATAGCAGATAAAATTGATGATTTGTTTCGCGGGGAACACGAGGCCCAAAAAGCACGTAACAAAAAGGCAGGTATTGATACCTTTAGTGTAAATTCTGTTGCACAAGAGGTTATCGATGCAAAGTTAGCGGCTGAAAAATTACGTGAGGTAGCTGTTCTTATAGACATGAGATTTGGCCCCGGAACATGGGCAGGCATAGTAAACGAACGTGCCAAACGAATACAGGAAGCAAAAGAGGCAGAGAGGAAAAGAAAGATAGAACAGGCTCGTAAAGAACACGAGTTTTGGGAAGCAGCAAAGGCAACAGCGATAGCTGTAGTTGCAATCGGAGCGATGGCCCTATGCTTTGTTGTTGTGTTGACTTCTTCTATCTAGAATTGTATACTAAAGTATTTGGAGAAATTGATGCCTTTACCTAAACTAGCAATAGATGCTTTGCTATTTAAATATCAAGCGGAGATGAAAGATGCAACGTATGTACTTAGCAATTATCTCAACAATCCGGTCGCTGTGGGAGAACATCCAGACCTTCTTGAAGAGATGGATAAAGCTATTGATAGATATGCTGAAGCGAATGAAAAGTTTGCTACACTTGTAAAATTAACGCGGGAGAAGAAAGATGGCACTGAAGAAGAGCCAACGCTCTTTGAAGGCATGGACTAAACAGAAGTGGCGCACTAAAAGTGGTAAGCCGTCGACACAGGGTCCAAAAGCAACCGGGGAAAGATATTTACCTGCAAAGGCCATTAAAGCCTTATCAGCGAAAGAGTACGCTGCAACAACCCGTGCTAAAAGAAAAGCAACTAAGGCAGGTAAACAAGTCGCCAAACAACCCAAAAAGATTGCTAAAAAAGTACGTCGTCATAGAAGAGTGAGCTAAGAATGGCTAGCACATATCTAACATTGGTAAACAACGTGTTACGTGATATGAATGAAGTAGAACTTACCAGTTCAACCTTCACTTCTTCTCGTGGTGTGCAAACCACAGTGAAAGATTATATAAATAGAAGCATATCTGACATACTTAATTCTGAATTAAACTGGCCCTTCACTCGTTCTGAAGGGTCGATTGATGTTATAGCAGGTAAGGGATTGTATAGTTATGCATCAATCAGTTCAACGTTGAAGTATGTAGACTATGACAACGTATTTCTGCGTCCTAAAAACTTTATAACAAATGGCGCGTACGAAGTTAGCGGGTCTGCAAGTATATCTGGCTGGACAACTGTAAGTGGGTCACCTGCCGCTAGTTCTAAATTTGGTAATACACTTCTTCTTACTAACGCTGAAGCATCACAAGAAATTACAGATTTAATTGTAGGTCGCGAGTATGTGGTGTTGGTGCAAACAAGCGGAGCTACTCTTACTTTAGAGATTGGAACTTCTTCTGGTGGTTCGCAGACGGCATCATCTACCCTCACCATAAGTAGCGCAAATGAAGTTTTACTTTCTCGACTAGAGTTTACAGCTACAGCGACTACTCATCATGTTAGTTTTACAGAGGCATCAGGCAACAGTGGATTTGTTAAACTTGTAGAACTTAGCGAAAAAGATGTAGATTCTATTGCGCTTAAATATTTATCGTTTGAAGAATATACTGAAAAGTTTAGAGAAAGAGACGCAGCTATTAATACAGACAAGTTTGCCTCTCCTGAGTACGTTTACACAACTTACAATGACGAGATTGGTATTAGCCCAATACCTAAAGACAGTAATCGAACACTCAAGTTTGATTTCTACATAGCAAACACAGACCTATCCGCCGCGACAGACACATCTATTATACCCACACGGTTTGAACCTATAATTCATGCTCGTGCAAAATACTATACTAACATGTTTCGCTCAGACGTACAGACAGCGCAGTTTGCATTGAAAGAATATGAAGAGGGATTAAAACGCATGAGGGTAGAGCTATTGAATAGAAAAGATTATATGAGAGCAGTGTAGTATGCCAGATTTAGAACTTCAAGGTGTATCTCCTCTTTCGTTCAACTGTGAAGGGGGTCTCGTACTAAATAGGTCAACCTTCATTATGCAACCCGGACAGGCTCTTGAGTTGACTAACTTTGAACCAGATGTTGGCGGGGGATACAAGCGCATACTAGGTTTTAGACCGTTTGTAAATCAGCTTATTCCTGAAACGAGTATTTCTACAGAGGCAGTGCTGCTTACTACTCAGTTTAGTGATTTTGTATTGGCAGCAAGAGGCGAAAAGATATTTAGTTCTGCAAGCACGGAATTATCTGCTAAAATAGCTAGTAACACTGCTATGACAGGCTCTGGTACGATTTCTGTGGACAGCACAGACGGATTTAGCTCAAGCGGTACTATACAAATAAATTCTGAAATATTCACATATACAGGAAAAACTGCAACAACATTTACAGGTGTGACTAGAGCAACAAGTAGTACGTCCGCTGCTGCTCATGCAGTTGATGATGTAGTGTCTGAATCTTGGACAGTTCGAGATACTGGCAGAACAAACGCCAAACGTTACAACTTTGAAAAGTACAACTTTGATGGTAACGATAAGATTATAGTAGTAGACCAAACAAACGCTCCTACTATATTTAACGCATCTTTATCTGCGTCAGACGTAAGTGAAAGCTCCGTATCTGGGGCAAAGCATGTGGTAGCATTTAAAAACCATATGTTTTATTCTGGTATGTCATCCACTCCACAAGAAGTGGTCTTTAGTCAACCTTTTGATGAGGACGCATTTAATTCAGGCAGTGGTGCAGGCAGCATTAAGGTCGACGATACGATTGTAGGATTGAAGGTATTTCGTGATAATCTGTTTATCTTTTGTGAAAATAGAATATTTAAATTAGGAGGTAGTTCATCTTCTGATTTTGCGATTGTTCCTGTTACTAGAAACATCGGATGTATTAATGGATTTACCATTCTTGAATTTGCAGGTGACCTTGTATTTTTAGGACCAGACGGACTTCGCACTGTTGCAGGTACAGCACGTATTGGTGACGTGGAATTGGGTACAATAAGTTCTAACGTACAGCAGTTGTTTAGAGATAACCTTACAAACGCCGACGCTTTTGTTTCTTTAGTCATACCAGATAAAACTCAATATCGAATATTCTTCTCAAAAGAAGGGCAGGCAGAAACATCATCTCTCGGTGCTACCTGCGTTATGAAAGGACAGGCGTTTGAGTTTTCGCAATTAAAAGGTATACGTCCTGCGTGTGCAGATACAATCGTAGACGAGGGGGACGTAATCGTTTTGCACGGGGGGTTTGACGGGTTTGTTTACAGACAAGAGCGTGGTAATACGTTTGATGGCACGTTAATAAATGCCAAATACAGAAGCCCTGATTTAAGCATGGGTGACCCCGGTGTACGTAAGCACATGCAAAGAGTAAACGTTAACTATGCACCAGAGTCTACACTTGATGCTGACTTGTTTGTTAGGTACGATTACGAATCGAACAAGTCTACTCGTCCTGCAGCGTACCCTTTAGATAGTGCGAATGTCGCGGGTCTATATGGGTCATCTACCTATGGCAGTGCTGTGTATGGGGGTCCATCTCAGCCGATTGTTCGCAAGGCAGTAGAAGGTTCAGGATTTGCAGTAGCACTGCGCGTAGAAGATGGGGCAACTGCCACAGCCCCTTACACATTAAAAGGATTTCAACTAGAGTTTCAAGTGGGAGCAAGAAGGTAAATGGGCGCAAATTATACACGACAGTCCACGTATGCTGATGGCGATACTATAAATGCCGCCGATACCAACGATGAATTTGACCAGCTACTAGCTGCGTTTGCGGCAAGTACAGGGCATACACACGACGGTACGACAGGAGAGGGTGGGCCAATATCTTCATTGGTTTCTAACACCATTACTTTGGGTACGGGGGCAGATACAGATATTGCAGTAACTTTCGATGCAAATAGCAACGACGGTGTAATCACTTGGAAAGAAGATGAAGATTACTTTGAATTTAGTGATGACATATTACTAGCGACCACAGAAAAAGTACAATTTCGTGACACTGCAATCCACATCAGTTCAAGCACAGATGGTCAACTTGACCTCGTAGCAGACACAGAAATACAGCTTGCTGCTACAACCATAGATATGAATGGTAACGTTGATATATCAGGAACCATTGTTGGGGCCAGTACAATATCAGCGGGTACAGCATTTGTTCCTGACGCAAGTGATGGTGCTGCACTAGGTACGTCATCCCTAGAGTTTAGCGATTTGTTTCTTGCTGATGCAGCCGTAATAAACTTAGGCGCAGACCAAGACACAACTCTCACTCACGTTGCCGATACGGGTATTCTCCTAAACTCAACTCGTCAGCTACAGTTTGGTGACAGTGGAACTTACATACATCAATCAGCAGATGGTGTCCTTGACCTTGTGTCTGATACTGAAATAGAAATCAACGCCACCACAATCGACATGAACGGTGCGGCTGAACTATCAGGTAACCTTACTCTTGGCGCACAGCTTCGTATGCCAGATAACACAGCGAGTAAACTTCTCATTGCAGACGGTACTAGCTATGAAGAAAAGGCAGTTGGTGACCTTTCTGAAATATCTACGGTTGCAAATGATGATGTGTTTCTTGCTGTAGATACGTCAGGTGGTGGATTAAAAAAGATAACTCGTAGCACAGTAGTTGCAGGTCTTGCATCATCAAGTGCAATATCAAATGTAGCAGATGATAGCACTCCACAACTAGGTGGTAATTTAGATATGAATGGTAACGATATTGTTACTACATCTAATGCAGACCTAGAACTTGCGCCTAATGGAACAGGACATGTAACTGTTAAAGGTAATGACAATCAAGGTACTATACAACTTAACTGTGAAAACAACTCTCATGGACAGCAAATTAAAGCTGCACCACATTCAGAAAGTGCTAACAATGTTTTAACTCTTCCTAGCACAGGAGGAGATGCTAGATTAGTATCAACAGCATCAACTGCTACACTTACTAACAAGAGTTTAACGGCTCCTATTCTAACAGGTTC
>Ga0208666_1000276_pt1 | contig 25674 bp, 41 predicted proteins | sample 5B_taG_FD_184078 | JGI IMG/M metagenome (GOLD analysis project Ga0208666, IMG submission 184078) | Marine viral communities from the Subarctic Pacific Ocean - 5B_ETSP_OMZ_AT15132_CsCl metaG (SPAdes) (version 2) | ecosystem: Environmental > Aquatic > Marine > Oceanic | place: Pacific Ocean...
TTTTTTCTTTCTGTTTAAATAAGAATCTTTCTTATCAGAAACTTGTATGATACCACTAGGAGTATATACCTTTGCATCCCACCATGCTCTTGTAAACTCTTGATGCTTACCTTGTTTGAGCATATCATTAGCATCCTTGTAACCATTTGGTAGTGTTACAATCTTTGCTTTTCCCGGTTTTAAAATTGTAGCTACTCTTTGTGCAGCTTCTTGTCCTTGTTTGTCTTTGTCAAAACATAGAACAACATTGTCAAAACTTTCTACATATTCTAAACTTTCTTTTATATCTTTTACTGCTGATAAAGCTCCTCTTTTAATTGAAACTACTGCCCATTTACTACCTAGTAATTCATAACCTGCCATAGCATCACATTCGCCTTCAACTATTGTGATATATTTACCACCCTCTTTAAATAAATTTTGTCCAAACAATCCAGAGCCTTGTATAGAACCATTGAAAGAAAATCTTTTATCTTTTATGTATCTAGTTTTTGTAGCACATTGCTCATTGTTTATGTAAAAAGGATATAAATGTTGTGCTATCTGACCATTTGAATCATAAATAACTTTTACTCCATACTTTTCTGCTGTTTCTTTTGTGATATTTCTATCTGTTAATTTACCAAAGATACCTCCATGAGGATTTACAATGGTAGTTGGTTGTGTATATTTTTCCATTGGTGTTACCTTATTTTCATAGTTAGTGTAAAATTTGCCACAGCTAAAACATTTAGCCGAGCCGTCTTCATTTACTGATACAGCATCAGAACTACCACAAGCATGGCATGATACATGATACTTTATAAATTTGTTTTGTTCCATGATTACCCTCGTTTGGAATTAAAATAGAGAGGCGTTGTTCATATGATTTGCTACAACCTCAACTTGAATAACCAATGTATCTAATTGTAGAATCAAACAGGATTTATACTTTAATAGCTATCCTCTTTTACGCTAACCTCTCACTTGGAGATATGAATTAGTCTTCTGAATCTGTTGCTCCACCGTCTTCTGTCGGTGTTTCAACTATATCCTCTGCGACTTCTTCTTCTTCAACTTCTACCAGAGATTCAGGACAATCCTTTAAGAGGGCTTCTAGATTTGCCCTGTGTGTTGTACTGGTAAAGTTTAAAGCTTCTAATAAAACCTCAAGCTGACCTACTTTATTTATAATAACAGTAGCCTGAGTTCTAATATTTTCATCTTCAACTTTTGAAACATCATAGCTTGATGTTCCATTATCATTGTTAATAGTTACAATCATATTAAAACTCCTCGCCGTCCCCATAAGGGTCTAGCTCTGCTCCGTCTTGAGATTTTAAAGGAACTAAATCAAGAACCTGCATAGCTTGGAAATCTAAACCTTTAAATGTTCCAAACTTATTATCAGTTTCCCATTCGTTGTATTGAACTTTTACACTAGAGCCATTACCCACGACATCGTCCATGAGATTTTTCTCTTTATCAAAAAGTTTAGGTGCGTTTCTGACCATGCCATTCGGACCATTTACTTTTCTTTTAATTGTTAAAGCTCTACCAACAGATGTTGGAGTTCCTTGCTCATCTTTAATAGATAAGTCTTTTATTCTAAACCCACGAGCTTCAAAATCATTTGCAACTTCATCATCAACTACTAAGTCTACTGTATATACAGGTTCAAAAGTAGTATTTGGTGTAGTTACTGAAGCCCAGTAAGCTTTTCCTTCTAATACTGCCATAGTTACCTCCTTTGGCGTTGTTATTGTGTTGCATTATACAACAAGTCGTCATCAATGTCAAGTAAATTATCTAATTTATTTACATCAATGTCATCTAATATTTCTATTAGAAATTTATCCCCAACTGTTTCAACAGTATGAGGTATATTAATATCATGTTTTTCTTTTAAAAAATCAACATAAGTATTAAACTCTTTATATTCTTTTCGTGTTAGTGTAGCTTTCATGCGACCTCCAATGTCCACCAGTCAGGTTTAGCTCTGCCTTTTTCCCATTTAGCATAGTGTTTTTCATGGGTACAATAATCTCTGTATGCTTTAATAGGGTCATCATTTTTGTACTCATGAGGCATAGCTTGTGCAGGTGGTGTCATAGCTCCTTGTCTTATGTTTTTTGGAAATTGCATTAAAGGTTTAGCTAACTTAGTAATACTTGCATGTTCTTTGCCATATCTATAAGTGTATTCCATACCTAATGCTAAAAAATGTGCATATAACCATGAATAATTTTGACTACATTCTCTAGCCCATACTGTGCATGGATGATTCCAATAGGCTCTCTTGTATAATCCTACTTCATCAGCATAATCATCACCATCTAATTCTCTATGTGCTGTGCATAACATCTGTGCTGTTTCTAATGGCATTTTTACTAGCATCTTATCTGGTTGTGCTTCTGCTGAAGCTACTGGGCTATCATAAAAATAAAATATATTCATAACAATTTATCCTCTGCTAATTTAATTACTTGTTTCTCATTATACCATAAACCTGAATAGGTTTCAAGTGTTCCATTTCTCCATGAAACATAGTATCTTTTATAGCCAAACATTCTATCGTAGAATACGCTATAACAACCATGTGATTTAATTAATACTCTCATCTTCCTTGCCCTCTATATGCTTTATAACTTCTGCGTTTATGTTTGTTCATGTGAGCTGTTGATATTTTAACACCCCTAGAACGACCTCCTGTGCCTTGTGATGTTACCTTTTTAACATGCTCTATAGTTTGTATTGTCTTACCTCTTATAGCCATTCTATTTTATCCTTTTTTCTTTTATCATTATATTCTGTTACTTGTTTACCATTACCATATGAGGTAATCATTTTAGTCCACTTACCATTAGCATACCTACAATCTATAGCTGTAATTGAGTTATCTATTTTTTCTTGTTCAAGTTTTTCTCTTTGAGCTTGAACTTTATCTTTATACTGTGTCATAATCTTCATGCACTCCACTTTCAAATAAATTTTCTGCAATAAAGAATAGTATAGCATTTCTATCATCATCTTCATGCAGTCCATATGTTTCACTTACAGTATGAACTTCTGCTTCAAGTTTACCCTGTTGGTCTAACAGTTCTACTTCCTGCATTATCTTTTCAAATTCTTTTTCATTGTGTTGGTTGCTCATTTTATCTCCTATAAAGTATATCTTATAATATCTTTTCCTTCTACTCTACCAAAAGGACTATCATATATTTTAAGAATTTCACACCTGTTGTCAAATCTTTTTCTTTGCTCATCACAAATATTTTCTGCAATCTCTTTAGCTTTTTCATCACTATCACACCAAATGTTTAGTGATAGTTCTACTCTATATCTATCCTTCATGTTATCTCCTCTAATGATTTTGAATTTTCATCACTTCTTTCTCCATAATATTTTCTTATAATTCTAATCGCATGGATTATATCTATTTCCATAATATCCATATCAATCTCACGATTATTGCTATAATACACCCATTTCTCTGCCATGTCAACAGGTATTGTTTTACCTAGTACTTCTTCTATTTCTAATACTTGCTTAAGTTTCATTGTTATCTCCTTTAAAATTAAGTAATAGTTTTTGCTCTTGTTGGAAAACTATTAAACCTCAAACTTAAATCTCATCTGATAAGTTACAGCAAGGTTTTCAGTTGTTTAATTTATATCAGTATAAACTGTGGGTCTTACCCAAAAGACTGATAGCTCGTCAGCATTGGTGCTAGTTTGATTGGTTTAAAGACAGCTTAAAATACTAGCAAAGTCTGTCTGCAAATTGTGGCTTTGTTGTTTTAAGTCTGTTCAAACCTCCACGCAAGTGTGGGAAAATCAGACATGAATGACAAAGCCTGACATATCATGTCGTGCCTTGCCCTTTGCTTTTAGACCAACAATAACATTGTCTTTGTCTAAAAATCTTAAGTCTGTTTCATCGCCATTGACTACTTCTCTACCTTTGAAATAGATAGGGAAAGCACCATTGAATACTACTGCTATGTTGTATGCAATCTTGTCATACCATGCTGTATACTTTGCATTGGCTTCGGAGTATGACCATGTCAAATGATAGTTCTTGATGTGAGATACTTTTCTTGTAGGTATCTTGGTGTAGTCATAAAACTGTATGTCTGGGAAGTGTTCAAACATAGTCTTGCCTTTGTATAGTTTGTTCTCCCATTGTATATCACTTGTGCCATTCAATCTAAATGCAGGTGTTATATCCTTTTTGTTGCAATAGTTTATAAACCTTGTAATCTCTGTATGTAATAGTTCCATGAAATTATCATAGTCATCTAAATACATATCAGTTCTACGCTGTCTAGCATCTTGTATGCGATTAGTATTTTCGCCCTTCTTGAATATACCACCACGCCCTGCTGTATTTAAACAAGCAGTCTTACAAGATGCTATGTCTTGAAATGGACATATCTTTGTGCTAACAGGTCGCAAATGCATGATAGCTGTAAGTATATTGTTATACTTCTTGAAACCTTTTATAGTCTTTGGATTGTTTGTTGTTAATAGTTTGTATGACATATTATGCCTCCCTGTTTAAACCATTTATTAGAGCCTTTAAAACAACTTTTATATCTTCTAAAGTTTTTACTTCTTCATCAATATACTTGATAATATCTCCATGATTACCATACTTACCTTCTTTAGTTTCAGTAAGTCTATATATATCTCCATTATATTTTGTAGCATTTTCTACTCTATCATCAAGTTCTTCTTTTAAATCTTCACTTATATCTATATACATACTATTCTCCTTTTGTTTATGGAAACTTTTTATCAAGTTGCCATAGATTAAATACTTTCATAGCATCTGACCTAGTTAATCCTAGACTTCTTCTATCTAAAAAGAAATCTCTAGGGTCATCTTCAGGCACATCTTCTAAATGGTCATAGGTTGTCATGCCACTAGACAATTCTTCATGCTCTAGTGTTGACCATGCTATTTGTGATGAACTTGTAATAGTATCATCGTTTAAATATTCTTCTGCTGTTTTCATATTATTCTCCTGTAAATTGATTAGCAATACTTGAAATAATTTCTGGCAATCTTTCTTGCCAATCATTTGATAGTAAAGCTATTGCAAGTTTTCTTTCAATGTCTTGTCTAACTTCCCAATCATTAGTATGCCATTTGACTTTATCTTCATAGCATTTACTTAATGAATATTTTGAAGTAGTCAACGAATCATTAAAATCTTTAACAGCTTGACTTATTTCTTCATTAATAGTTCTTCTTTGTTTATAAAGTATGCTTTCTTGTTCTTGAATACTATTCATTTTAGCACCTAGTTTACGAATACTTTTAAGCTCTTTGCTACTCTTTTCCATAGCTTGTTGCTCTTTAGAATTACTAGCGTTAATAGTATCTAATATCTCTTTGGCTATTGCCTCTTGTTCAAATTTTCTCATCTGTGTCATAATATATCTCCATATAATTTAGTTAATAAAAGTGGGTAGTTTTTTTGCTTCTTGTGGGTGATACCCAGCACCAAATTCGGCAGGAGTAGTGAAGGTTAATTAGATATTGAGTTTTATAGACTTCTCTGTCTCACGCTTACTACTCCTAGTGCCTATAGTTTTAGTCAATTTTATTTATATGTGGAGACATGGTTCTCGCCAAACGACACATACTATATGCTTCAAAACATAGGAATAAAGCACATATATTTTCTACCAAAGTTTAATACTCTACCTCTATTAGTTCTATAAGTTCCAAACTTATTAAAACCTCTAGTGTTAGTAGCTACTCTAAACTTCAATCCAAATATATTGAAGTGATAGAAAAACTTTTTATTATCATAACTGTCTGTAAATATTTTTAACATATTTCTCCTGTTGGTTAGTTGATGTTGCACATTGTATCCGATAACGAACTCATTGTCAACTCAAACGCACGGGTAGATTGTTTATATATTTGATTGACTTTCATTAAATTTTATGATAAAATCTCTAATTATATTTTTAAGATATTCCATACAGTTCCTTGTTCCATTGTATTATCATTAAGATAATCTTTTGAAGAAGATATCTTAACCCAACCAAATCTATTTTGATATATCATAGTTCTATCTTCTTTGTGATTAAACGCTTGTCTAAACTTATAACCCTCTGATTTAAGGTATAATTTAGCCTTATCAAGACTATTAAACTTAATAGGTTTTACTATTGCTTTACTAACTATATATTCTAAATTTTTATTCATTTACTAATCCTTGAAATTGTTTATTATTCTTAATAAATCATCATCTTTATTAAGATAAGTATTAAATATTAATGATTGTCTTAATTCTTCAATAAAATCTCTAGTGTAATCTTTATCAGTCCTAGCTTCTTCATCATCAGGATTATAATTAGTTTTTTCTCTAACAAATTCTACTAAACCTTGTAAAACTTTTAATTCTTTTGTGGTAGGTATAGCCATAATTTACTCCTTTATAAAATTGTTAATATTAGTAAAACTAATATGATTGCTATTGGTTTTAACACATACCAATTAAATTTTTCCATAATTTACTCCTTTAAATTTCATTGTTATATCTCCATATAATCAAAATTGCTATCAAGACTATCAAGACTTTCATAACCATTCTGTTCACTACAAAACTTTTGAACATCTATACTATCTAGTTCATCTAAACTATCATTAGTAATAATATTATTATCTAATATATCTTCTTGTTGTTCTTCTAAGTCTTGCAATCTATCTAATTCTTTTAGATATTTATTGTTAAACAATTTATTTTTAATACTCATTATATCTCCTTGACTTGTTAAGTCAGTTAGTTGATGTTGCACATTGTAAACAAAAAAAATCAGATGTCAAGTCAGACACACGCGTATAGTATCTATGTTTATGTGCGATAGTAAAATATTTAGGTAATCTTTCAAATTATTTTTGCGTAATCTTTAAACTATTTTGCGTAATCTTTGTGTTATCTTCAATATTTGTTTTGATTTTTTTATATTTACAGTAAAATATATATAATTTTTGATTGTTTTGTTGTTGTTTTTTGGGATATTTGACAAGGGAATTGATTGCTGTATGATTGTTCACATATCGAAGCAATAACGCCAAGATAAACATAGGAAAATATTATGAAAAATGAATTATCAAAAGAATTAGAAAAATTTTTGACATCTAATCCCAAAGTTTTAGAAGATTTAGGGACAAAGATTTTGAAAAAAGACACTTCAAAAAATAAAACTTTTGAAGTTAAAAATCCCGATGCTTTATCAAGTATTGGAATGATAAAAAGAATAGCTATGACTTTCTTAAAACATAAAGATAATAATAAAAATCCCTTACCAAAAGAGATTAATTACTATACTATTGTTGGACATTTCACGGCTAGGCTGAATGATAAAAATAAACCACTAACACAAGGACAAGTGAGCAAAATTTTATCAGCAAAGAGCCTCCCAACTAAAGATATTAAGGCTATGCAATCTTATAAAAAATTAAAAGCGTTAGAGGTTTAATTATGAGTATTGAAAATATAATCAGAATTCATTATGCCAATAATATTGTTACTGAACATGAAAATATAGAAGATGCTTTTTTTGTTTTAAGAAACATTTTAGATATTTATAAAACTAAAGTTAGTTATATTATTGCTGATGAGCAAACTTCCAATGATTTAAAATGCACGGCTTTAATTCACAATAAGCAAACTTTTAAATTTAAAACTTAAAAAAACTGCACATAGTTTTAAGGGCTATTTAATATAGCCCTTTTTTTTTCTTGAATATTTATATTATTTATGTAAATATTAAAACTCAATTAATTTTAAAAGGAAAAAATTATGGATATAGAAAATAAAAAAGAATATTTCTTAACACTTCAAAAAGGTAGTTATGGTTTTTTTGTTTCTGAAATGTGGATAGAAACAAATGAAAATGATAAAGATTTTTATGAAGTAGAATTAAATAGAGTTAAACCATCAGAAATGCAATATCAATTTAAAACTGAATATGAAGCCATAAAAGACTTTGAAAATTGGTGTGGTGATAATTGGGACGGAGTAGAACGCCGTTGGTAAATATTTTTATTATTCTAAAGGGGCTATTTTATGTAGCCCTTTTTTTTGTCTGTAATAAATCTAAACTTCAATTTTAAGCCCTTTAAATTCAATCTGATACTAACCTACCTTATTTTCCTTTTAGGCTCTCAACGGCTCTTACAAGTCCATACAAGGCTATTAATCTAATTAACACTCATGCTGATACTTACCTAGCTATTAAGACCAACAAAGAGCCTTAAAGACTTGTATAGCTTTTTAAAGTTATTTACATATCTAACCGTTGATTGCTATCACAGAAACACATCAAATCTTTAAAATTTTGGTAAGTTCTCGCCGTATATCTTTACAAATCCCAATAATCTATATAGTTCTATGTAGTTCTATGTAGTTCTATGTAGTTCTTTGTAGTTTTTTGATGTTTTTTCCATAGATTTATGTAGTTCTATATAGTTCTTTAAAGTTCTTTAGGGCAGGGCAGGATAACCACCCCCATACCCCCTATATATATGTAGTGCTTACACATTTTTAGAGATTTTCAGTTGGTAACTTCACAGGGCTAAACAGAGCAGAACAGCTCCCTAGAATATGTATTCAACCCTCGGCAGACTTAATCTTATTATAGAGATATATTTGCATTTTGTCAAGTCTTTTTTAAAATATTTATTAATACTTGACAAATGCTCCATATAACACTATAATATCTGTATGTCTTTACCTACAACAAAAAGAAAATTAACAGACAAACAAGAGTTATTCCTTAATAGCCTTATAGAGACTAAAGGAAATCTCAAACTTTCAGCCGAACTCGCAGGTTACTCAGGAAATCACTACCAAGTAATAAAAAGTCTTAAACATGAAATAGTTGATTTAGCCTCAGACGTACTTGCAAGGGAAGCCCCTTCAGCAGCTTTTAAATTAGTTGAAGTATTAGGAAGTGATAAACCACTACCTCAAGCTAATATTAAAGTACAAGCTGCTCAAACTATACTTGATAGAGTTGGTTTAGGTAAGAAAGAAAGATTGGATGTTAATCATAATGTTCAAGGTGGTATATTTATACTACCTGAAAAAGAAACTATAGACATTACAGACTATGAAGAACTTTCTGAATAGAATCATAGAGTTTGCTTATCATAATCCTTTTTGGTTTTGTTTTTGGTTTGTTATAGGTTGGATATTAGGATTAGGAATAAAAGATTTACTATGAAGATATTTCTAACTGAAGTCTTAAAAGACAATAAAATGTTAGTTGGTCCTTATATACAAGCAAAGGATATAGAAGAAGCTATAGAAATAGCTGACATGTATGCTTTAGTAGTTATAGGAGAACTATACGAACTTAAACATGAACTACCACCTAAACAAGAGGTTATACACTAATGGCACACGAGAATAGAAAAAAAGCTTTATTAAAAAAGCATGGACTATCAGGAGTTAATAAACCTAAAAGAACTCCGGGTCATAAAACTAAATCGCATATGGTGTTAGCTCAAGACGGACATACTTTAAAGTTAATTCGTTTTGGTCAAAAAGGTGCAAAGACTGCAGGTAAGCCTAAAGCAGGTGAGTCTGATAGAATGAAAGCTAAAAGAAAGTCTTTTAAAGCTAGACACGCTAAGAATATTGCTAGAGGAAAGATGTCAGCAGCTTATTGGGCTGATAAGGTTAAATGGTAAGATTATTTAATAAGCTACATAAGTTTATGAAATGTGGTAGAATAAATAAAGTTTGGAAACTATTCAAGTAATGGCGTATTCACAAAAAGTAGTTGATAGGTTTGAGAGTGTTTTAAATAATCCACAGAAACATTCTGTTGGGCGATTTGACCCTAAAGACCCTAATGTTGCTACTGGCATGACAGGTTCTCCTGCATGTGGAGATGTTATGAAACTACAGATTAAATTAAACAATGATGTTATAGAAGATGTCAAGTTTAAAACATATGGATGTGGAAGTGCTATCGCATCCTCTACAATGTTTGTAGATATGTTAAAAGGTAAAACTATAGAAGAAGCAAAACTTATCAAAGATAAAGATATTGCAGAAGCATTAGAACTACCTCCAATTAAGCTACATTGTTCAGTATTAGCTGAAAATAGTATCTGTAAAGCAATAGAAGATTGGGAACAAAAATTAGCACATAGAAAACATAATTATTATAAGGAGTAAAATATGGAAATTTTAATTACAGTTATAGTTCTTTCAGTTGTAGCAGGTATCTTAATTAGTAAGGTAAACCCTAAATTAATGACTAAAATGAAAACTATGATAACAAAGAAAATGAAATAACATGTCACAAATAGGAAACGATGAAGGCAATCAAGTAGTCTTCCGAAAAAGTATTTATGGTAAAAGAGATAGTTGGGGTGGCAAAGGTGCTAGACCTAGAGTAAATGTTTTTTCAAAACAATACCAAGATAACTATGATAAGATTTTTAAGAAAGGAGTAAAAAATGCCAAAGAAAAAAACAACGACTAAGAAAAAGTCGACTGTTAATAAGGCTGGTAATTATACTAAGCCTACTATGCGTAAGAGGCTTTTCGAGAAAATCAAAGCCGGTTCTAAAGGAGGTAATCCCGGTCAATGGTCGGCTCGGAAAGCCCAGCTTTTAGCAAAAGAATATAGAGCTAAAGGTGGTGGCTATAAATAATGACTTTAAAAAAATCACAACAAAGTCTTAGAAACTGGGAAAAACAAGACTGGGGTACAAAGTCTGGTAAAAAGTCTAGTGAAACTGGAGAAAGATATTTACCTAAAGCAGCTCGTGATGCATTAAGTCCAGCAGAGTATGCAGCAACTTCAAGAAAAAAAAGAGAAGATACTAAAAAAGGAAAACAACATTCTAAACAACCTAAGAAGATAGCAAGAAAAACAAGAACATATAGAAAGGTTAGATAATGTCTAACATACCAGAAGGATATATAAAGAAAAAAAGTGTAACCATTCCTTTTGGTTACAAGCTAAGTAGTATTGAAGGTTACTTAGAACCTATAGAATCTGAATTAAAAATACTAAACAAATACATACAGTCTGTACTTAATCAAGAATATTCTTTAAGAAAAGCAGCACAACTAATATCGGAAGAGTCTGGTAGAAAAATAAGTCATGTAGGATTATCTCAAATCGTACAAAAAACTCCACAACCCAAAGTAAAATATAAGTATTCTCCAGAACAAAGAAGAAAACAAAAATTAGCTAGAGATAAAAAAGAAATAGCTAAAGCTAAAAAGAAAATAGCCTACAAAGAATCTAAAGTTAAAAATGAAGAAGAAGTAATTAAGAAGGCTACAGAAAAAACTACATCCAAGATAGTAACTGAAGAGCAATTAGAACAAGTATCTCCTTCTATTAAAGAAGTATTACAAGAAAGTAATGTAATCTTTCATGCTAATGAAGGTCCACAGACAGATTTTCTTGCTGCTGATGAGAAAGATGTTCTTTATGGTGGAGCTGCAGGTGGTGGTAAATCCTATGCCATGCTTGTTGACCCTTTAAGATATGCACATAAAAAAGCCCATAGAGCATTAATATTAAGGCGTTCTATGCCAGAACTACGAGAAATGATTGACAAGTCTCGTGAACTATATCCTCAAGCATTTCCCGGTGCTAAGTTTAGAGAAGTAGAAAAACTATGGAATTTTCCTAGTGGAGCTAAAATAGAATTTGGTTTCTTAGAAAGAGATGCTGATGTATATAGATATCAAGGACAAGCATATAGTTGGATAGGTTTTGATGAAATAACTCATTTACCTACAGAGTTTAGTTGGAACTATTTAGCCTCTAGACTTCGTACTACTGACCCAGAAATAAAAACATATTTACGCTGTACAGCTAACCCCGGTGGTGTTGGTTCTCATTGGGTAAAGAAAAGATATATAGAAGCTAATGAATATAATAAAAGTTTTTTAGGTAATGATGGTTTAACTAGAAAGTTTATTCCAGCTAAATTAGCAGACAATCCCTATCTTTCTGAAGATGGTGTATATGAACAAATGCTTAAATCTTTACCACCTACTCAAAGACAACAATTACTAGAAGGTAATTGGGATGTAGCAGAAGGAGCAGCATTTACAGAGTTTGACCCAAATGTACATGTTATAACGCCATTTGCACTACCTATTCATTGGGAAAGAGTAAAAGGTATTGACTATGGATATGCTTCAGAAAGCTGTTGTTTATGGGGAATAATGGACATAAATGATAATACTTTAATAATTTATAGAGAATTATACAAAAAAGGCTTGACAGGAGAAGAATTAGCTAGTATAATAACAGATATGGAGACAGAAGACCCTTTTTCTGTTGCCGGTGTTTTAGATACAGCAGCATGGGCAAAAACAGGAACAACTGGTCCTACTGTCGGAGAATCTCTTGTTAGAGCTGGACATAAATTAAGAAGAGCTGACAAGAATAGAATACAAGGTAAAATACAATTACATGAGTATTTAAAGATTAGAGAGAATGGAAGACCTAAGTTACAGATATTTAATACATGTCCTAACTTAATAAGAGAATTACAGTCTATACCATTATCTAAAACTAATCCAGAAGATGTAGATACTCACGCTTCTGACCATGCATATGATGCTTTGCGTTATATGATTATGAGCAGACCTAGAATGGAAAGTCCTTTAGAAAGAATTAGAGGATTAAAAAGAGAAATGTATAAACCAGTTGATTCTACATTTGGATATTAAAATATGAAAAGACAAAAGTATAGTAATGGAGGAAGTATTAAAAAATATAAAAGTTTAAATGATTTAAATATTTCTTTTAAACATACAGGACCAGAAATACAACCAGAAGGGCGAAAGACAACTAATAATGTATCATCTTTAATAATAAATAAACCTATAGGTAATAAAGCAAATGTTAATGCCTTTTTTAAAAAACATGAAAATTTACCAACACAAAAAAATATTAATTTTAATGTAAAGTTAGGAAAAGGTTTTTCAGCTTATGGTGGTAAAAATAAAAACCAAGGCTCTTATTATGGTATTTCTTTTAAAAAGAAATTTTAAAATATGGTAGAAGAAAATACATTTTTAAATGCTAATAATATTTATGAAGAAGTAGAAGGTGAAGCTGGGAAAACATTATCTTTAGAAGAAGACCAACAAAGAAATCTTATTGGTATTATAAAAGGTCGTTATGCTAAAGCAGAAAGAGCTAGAGATACTAATGAAAGAAGATGGATAAAAGCATACGAAAACTACAGAGGTTTATACGCTAAAGGCGTTAAGTTTAGAGAGTCTGAAAAGTCTAGAGTATTTGTAAAGATTACTAAAACAAAAGTATTAGCAGCTTTTGGTCAATTAGTAGATGTTATATTTGGTACAGGTAAATTTCCTATAGGTATATCAGAAACTAAAATACCAGAAGGTGAAACAGACTACGCACATTTAGATACTTCAAATCCTACTCCTAATATAGAAACATCTATACCAGATGATATAGGAAATAGAATAGATAGTCCTTATGATGTTGGTTATAAAGGTGATGGTAGAGTTTTAAAACCGGGAGCTACTTTTTATAATGGAATGTTTGAAGCTCCTGTTGAAATACAAGCAGAAGAAGCTGGTATATTATCTGATGGTGTAAGTTCTATACCACAAGCAATAGAATTATCTCCTGCACAAAAAGCTGCAAGAAGAATGGAAAAACTTATTCATGACCAAATAGATGAATCTAATGGTAATGCTGAAATAAGAAATGCTTTACTAGAATCTGCACTAATAGGCACAGGTATAATAAAAGGACCATTTAACTTTAATAAAAAACTTCACAAATGGGAAACTGGTGAAGATGGTGAAAGAAATTATAATCCTTTAGAAGTTAGAGTACCAAGAATAGAGTTTGTAAGTTGTTGGGATTTTTATCCTGACCCTTCAGCTACTAATATGGATGAATGTGAATACATAGTTCACAGACATAAAATGAATAGAAGTCAATTAAGACAACTAAGAAACATGCCATATTTTAATGAAGATGCTATTCGTGAATGTATTCAAATGGGTCCAAACTATATTGAAAAAGATTACGAATCACAAATTAGAGATGATAATATTTCAGAAGATGATTATCAAACTAACTTTGAAGTTCTTGAATACTGGGGTATTATGGATGCCGAGTATGCAAGAGAAGTCGGTATAGAATTATCAGATAAAATTGATGATTTAGATGAAGTACAAATTAATGCATGGATATGTGGTGATAGATTATTAAGAGCAGTAGTTAATCCTTTTACTCCATATAGATTACCATATCATGCTTTCCCATATGAAAGAAATCCATATAACTTCTTTGGTATTGGTATAGCAGAAAATATGGATGACAGTCAGCAAATTATGAATGGTCATGCAAGAATGGCTATTGATAATTTAGCAATGTCAGGTTCACTTGTTTTTGATGTAGATGAGTCTGCTTTAGTTGGTGGACAATCAATGGAAATATATCCGGGTAAGATATTTAGAAGACAAGCAGGAATGCCCGGACAAGCTATACATGGTTTAAAGTTTCCTAATACATCACAAGAAAACTTAATGATGTTTGACAAGTTTAGACAACTTGCAGATGAACAAACTGGAATACCTAGTTACTCTCATGGTCAAACAGGTGTTCAAAGTATGACAAGAACTGCTTCAGGTATGTCTATGTTACTTGGAGCATCTAGTTTAAATGTTAAAACAGTAATTAAAAACCTAGATGATTTTTTATTAAAACCACTTGGAGAATCTTACTTTCAATGGAACATGCAGTTTCATGAAGGTAATTTAGATATTGAAGGTGATTTAGAAGTTAAGGCTACTGGTACAAATAGCTTGATGCAGAAAGAAGTTAGAAGTCAAAGACTTACTATGTTCTTACAAACTGCACAAAGTCCAGCTATTGCACCATTTGTTAAGATTTCTAAACTCGTAAGTGAACTTGCTTATAGCTTAGATTTAGACCCTGATGAAATACTCAATGACCCTGAAGAAGCAGCTATCATGGCACAAATAATAGGAATGCAAAATGCTGGACAAACAAATGGCGAAGAAGCTCAATCCCTTGGTCAACAGCCCTCAATGGGAGGTGTTCAAGGAATACCTACAGGACCTCAAGAACTTGGACCTACAGGGACTGGTGGTGGCAACATCGGAACAGGAAATGTACCGATTCCAGGGGAAGATAGCTTCTCTGGTACGCTTAGAGAAACTGGACCTACAAGTTAAAGAAGCACTACTAAGAAAGGAAGAAATATAATGTTAGAAGATGATAAAAAAAGATATAATATGAAAGACGGTGGTCCGGGTATAGAAGCTCTTAGAAAAGAAGCACCTGAAGTTGTAGAACGAATGGGTTATGCAGATGGTGGTAGTAACTATGATTTACATGAAGATTTTATAGATTCTAATGATAGGTTTATTTTACGAATGGCTAAAATATCTATGCAAGATGTTAAAAATGAAAAAGATAGAGATGAAGTTGTTAAATTATATATACAAGATAAAAGTAAAGTTGCTAAAACTTTAGGTTTAGATTTTGATAAAAAGTATTATACAAAAGAAATAAGTAATAAGATAAGAGAATTAGCTGAAGAACAAAATCCTTTATTAGGCACTAGACAAATTAAACAAGATGGTGGTTCTATGGATGACCAAATGATGATGGTCATGACTGTACCTGAAAAAAATATGGAATCAGATGATTCTATGGAAAATAACTATACACAATTTATTATGGAAGAAGCATTAACAGAAGATGAAGAAGAAATGCTTATGTCCAAATTAGAACAAGATGAGGAACTATCTATGCTATTTGATAAAGTTATAGATGTTGCTCAAGAGTTTGCTGGGTCTGGTCCTGTTGATGGACCGGGTTCAGGAGTCTCTGATTCGATACCTGCAAGGTTATCGGATGGAGAATTTGTCTTTACTGCAAAAGCTACAGAAGAAATCGGAGAAGACACTTTAATGTCTATGATGAAAGATGCTGAAGCTCAAGCAGATGAAAGACAACAAGTAGCTGTGGGTGGAATGCTCGATAGTGGAGAAGAAGAGATTAAATCTAATATTAATCGACAACAAGTAATTAATGAAGGTACTTTTATACCTGAAGAAGATACTACTGTTAGAGATAAAATAAGAGAAACAATGCTTGACCCTTCTGCACAATCAAGATATGTCCGTAGCTAAAAGCGATAGAGCTACCCTATTAGCGTAGGCACTTTATCAAACTAAAACCGAAAGGCGACCTTTACAAGACAAGCCCTGCAAGTCGACATCGCAGCTACCTTGTTAAACGAAGCCCTGATTAGGAGAAAAGAAAATGACTAATAAAGTCCAAAAAGAGGAAACGCCAAATCCTTATAACGCAAATAAACCTTGGCATAAAGGAGAAGATAAACCTTTTTTATCATCAGATAATATGTATTTTGAAGAACCTTCTGAAAAGAATAAGTTATTCAAATCAGATGACATAACTGAAGTGGAAGCTGAAGGAAGTGTTAATACTGAAGAACTGGAAACTACTAAGGATAGACCTTATAAAAGACCAGACTACAAAAAAAGATATGATGATTTAAAAAAACATTATGATAGTAAACTTAATGAGTTTAAAACTAGAGAACAAGAGTTAATAGAGGAAGCTACTAAAAATAGAACCGAATATAAAGCTCCAAAATCTGAAGAAGAACTAGAAGAGTTTAAAAATAACTATCCTGATGTGTATGAAGTTGTAGAAACTGTTGCTCATATGCAATCTGAGACTAAAGCAAAAGTTCTAGAAGAACGCCTTAGTAAACTCCAAGAACGCGAGAATCAGTTAGTACGACAAGATGCAGAAAAAAGGTTAAATGAAAGACATCCTGATTTTGAAGATATTAGAAACAGCGATGATTTTCATACTTGGGCAAAAGAACAGCCTGAGTCTATTCAAAACTGGATATACTCAAATGCTGATGATGCCGATTTAGCTTCTCGTGCTTTAGATTTATTTAAGAAAGATTTTGGTATAGAACCTACAAAGACTAAGTCATCTTCTAAACCGACTAGAAAATCTGCTGCAGATATGGTCTCAACTAAAACAACAACAGTTGAACCAAAGCAGGAGAAAGTATGGTCAGAAAGGGAGATTGCTGCGTTGAGTATGGCAGAATTTGATAAATACGAAAAGGAAATATCAGATGCTATGCAAGAAGGCAGAATCATAAAATAAACTATAACTAAAAAAGGAAAGTAAAATGGCTCAATTTTTTCAAACTGGCTCTGATGGGTCAGCAACGAGTAACTTTGATGCAGGTGGTACTGGACAAGGAAATAGTTTCTTCTTACCTTCGGTTTACTCTAAAAAGGTTTTAAACTTTTTCAGAAAAGCCTCGGTAGTAGAAGCTATCACCAACACAGATTATGCTGGTGAAATTTCTTCATTCGGAGACTCTGTAAAAATTATCAAAGAACCTGTAATTTCTGTATCTAATTATACAAGAAATGCAGATACAACTGAAACATTGCTAACAGATGCTGAAATCACTTTAGTTGTTGATAGTGCTAAAGCTTTCAAATTCATCGTAGATGATATTGAAACTAACATGTCACATGTCAACTTTAAAGAGATTGCTTCAAGCTCTGCTGCATATGCATTAAAAGATTCATATGATGCTGCTGTGTTAGCTACTATGTTTGCTGGATGTTCAGCTTCATCACCTAATCACATTTTAGGTGCTGATAGTGCAACTGATTTAGGAGTAGGAGTCTTTGATGGCTCTGGTGCTGCTGATATCGGTCCATCTGGTGAAACAGACCCTCTAGACCTTATGGCTAGAATGGCAAGACTTTTAGATGAACAAAATGTACCTGAAGAAGGTAGATGGTTCGTTGCAAGTCCTGACTTCTACGAGGTTTTAGGTCAATCAGCTTCTAAATTAATGTCTGTAGACTTCAACGCAGGTCAAGGCTCAATTAGAAACGGATTAGTTTCAAGTGGTAAACTAAGAGGTTTTGATATGTACAAGTCAAACAACATTGCTGCAACATCTAATGCTGCTGGTAAATGTATGGCTGGTCATATGTCCTCTACTGCAACTGCTAATACTATTCTCTCAACAGAAGTGTTAAGAGACCCAACATCGTTTGGTGATATAGTTAGAGGCTTACATGTCTATGGTGCGAAAGTACTTAGAGATGAAGCTTTAGTAAGTGCATTCTATGGTATTGACTAATATCAATTCGGGGGAGTCTTAGGACTCCTCCACTTTATTTTAAGGAAAAAAAATATGTATGGTAATATGAAAAGACAAAATAAAATGAAAGGTGAAATGGTTGAAAAGCCAAGAAAAAAAGCTAATATGGGCAGAATGATGTACAACAAAGGTGGTAAAGCAGGTTCTCAACCTTCTTACAGCCATGGCGAAATGCCAAAATGTATGCCTAAGTAACTATGAAAGTTAAAGCACCAAAAGGCTATCATTGGATGAAACAACCCAAAGGTGGTTTTAAATTAATGAAACACACAGGAAAGTTTGTCAAGCACACAGGTGCTAGTTTAACAGCAAACTTTGCAATACAAAAACAACATAAAAAATAATGGCTACAACATATCTAGATTTAACTAATGAAGTTCTTAGAGAACTAAATGAAATTCCTTTAACATCAGCAAACTTTGCAACTGCAATAGGTTTTCAAAAGTTTGTAAAGGATGCAGTTAATAAATCTATATTTGATATAGCTAATGCAGAACCTCAGTTACCTTTTTTTAGTGCAGGTGTAAGTGGTAGTACAGACCCTTTTTATGGTAATACAACAGTAGCAACTGTAGAAGGACAACGATTTTATACTTTAAAGGATGGCAGTTCTAGTATTACCACAGACTTTGCTTCAATAGACTGGGATGATTTTTATATAACAACAATAAATGTAAGTGGAGAATCAAGTCCTTTTGTTTCTAAAGGATTAAAATTTTTAACACTTGCAGATTGGAGAAGATATTATAGGGATAGTGAAAATGCAGATGATGCTAACTCAACACACGGAGAACCTGTGTATGTAATTAAATCTCCAGATAGTAGGAAGTTTGGATTAAGTCCAATACCTGACAAAGTTTACAATATACATTTCTATGCATTTACCAAGCCTACAGCTTTGGATGCTCATGGAGATACAATGGCATTACCAGAACAATATAGTAATGTAGTAACTGCAAGGACTAGATATTATGTATGGCAGTTTAAAGAAAGTCCACAACAAGCAGCGTTTGCATTAGATGATTATAAGAAAGGAATGAGAAGTATGAAATCAAATCTAATGAACCCAACACCAAAATACATGACAGATGATAGGACATATTTTTAGGAGATATAGATGGCAACACAAATACCAAGTGAATTAATAGCAAATAATGCTGTAGGAATAACACAACTTAATGTTTCTGATGGCAGTAATGGGCAAGTTCTTACTACAAATGGTTCAGGTACATTATCATTTTCAACTGTAAGTGGTGGGGCAACATTTAAAACTTTTGGTACTTCATCAATTATGGTTGGTGATGATTCAACTGGTACAATAGATGCTGCTGATTATAATACAGGTTTAGGTGTAGATGTTTTTGCAGCTTTAACCTCAGCAGATAAAAATACAGCAGTAGGTTTTTCAGCTTTAACAGCAACAACTTCAGGTCAAAATAATACTGCAATAGGTAACGAAACTTTAAAAGCAAACACTACAGGTGCTAATAATGTTGCGATTGGTCATAAAGCTTTATTGGTGAATACAACAGGTTCTACAAATGTCGCTGTAGGTCGTGTAGCATTAGATGCTAATACTACAGCAGACAATAACACAGCAATAGGTGATAGTGCTTTAAGTGCAAACACTACAGGTACAGGTGATGTAGCAGTTGGTAAAGATGCTTTAATATCAAATACAACAGGTTCTCAACAAGTAGCAATAGGAATGTCTGCTATGTATACAAACACCACAGGGTATAACAACACAGCAGTTGGTTGGGAATCCATGAAAGCAAACACAACTGGTTATCTAAATGTCGCAGTTGGTCAACAAGCTATGTTAGCAAACACCACAGGTTATTCAAATGTTTCTATAGGTCATAACTCTATGGCAGCAAACACCGAAGGTTTTTTTAATACGGCTGTAGGTGATAATACTTTATCATCAAATACTACAGGTGATGCTAATATTGCTATAGGAGGAAATGCTTTAGATGCTAACACTACAGCAAATAGTAATGTCGCAGTTGGTTATGATTCTTTAGGAGCTAATACAACTGGTCATTCTAATACTGCTGTAGGTCATAGAGCTTTAATATCTAATACAACAGCAAATGGCAACACAGTAGTTGGACTTGAAGCTATGGAAGATACTACTACAGGTGGAGGAAATTCTGCATTTGGTCAAGGTGCTTTAAAAGGTTGTACGACTGGTGAGTCTAATGTAGCATTTGGACAATCTGCTGGTTATGCTGTTACAACTGGTCAAAAAAATGTTTCTATAGGTGTGGTTGCTGGTGGAGGAACTACAGGTAGTGGAAATGTTGGTATAGGTTGGTATGGTGGCAGTTCAATGTCTACAGGAGTTAATAATGTAGTTGTAGGCAGACAATCTCAATTATCTGCTGGTGGTGGAAATAATCAAATTGTATTAGGTTATCTTGTAACAGGTTCAGGTGATAATAACTTTACATTTGGAAATTCAGGAACAGATTCAAACATAGCCTTTGGTGCTACATCAATTACAGCTCCTTCAGATATCAGATTGAAAGAAGATATACAAGATGAAGAAGTAGGTTTAGATTTTATAAACGATTTAAGACCAGTTACTTTCCAATGGAAAAAAGAAAAAGATATACCTTCAGATATGAAAGCCTATAAAGAAGGCTCTGAAGAAAGAACTATGAATGGTAAATACAATCATGGTTTTATAGCTCAAGAAGTTAAAGAAGTGATTGATAATCATAATTTAAAAGATGGTTTTGATATGTGGCAAGAAGATGAAGTAGATGGAAGGCAAAGAGTTGCACCATCAGCTATTATGTCTGTCATGGTTAAAGCAGTCCAAGAACTGTCTACGCAAGTAGATGAATTAAAAGCCGAAATAAAAACTTTAAAAGGAGAATAATATGGCACAAACAGTAAGCGAAGTCTTAACAGCAGCAACAGATAGCGTAAACCTTATTGATGGGGTTAAGGCTGGAAGTTGGTATGTTGAAGGCATGACACAAGCTGAAATAAATGACATGGTTCAAAGAAATGTAGACCACTTAGAAATTATTTTAGAATATGCACCTGTTAATAGTGATGATGACACTCCAGATGTTAAAGGTAGTTCAGATAGTAAAACATCTTATACTACTGCAGTTACAACTGGTAAGACATATATAACTGACAATAGCTAATATAAATGGCTAGTAGTCAACCCTATACAGTCGCAGTAAACGGAGGTTTAGTAAGCTCATCTAATGTTATAGATTTGCTTAAGACTCCCGGAGTTGCAAAAGACTTAAGAAACTTTGAAGTTTCTACAGAGGGTGGCTATAGAAGAATTAATGGTTATCAGAAGTTTGGTACTACAAATGCTACTAAACCTTCTGGAGTAACAAACATATTAGGTGTCTTTACTTATGCTGATGGTGTTATAGTTACTGCAGGTACTGGTATATTTTTTAGTAACGATGGACAGACTTGGTTAAATATTGGAAGAGATTCTGTATCAGGTAGTGGAGATAACTACACAGCCTTTACAGGTAGAAGTACACTAACAAGAACTTCTCAAGGTCAATGTCAGTTTACATTGTTTGATGGTGCTACATTTGATTATGGTCAAGTTATCATAGCAGATGGTACTAACAAGCCTTACATATTTAGAATGGAAGGTACTGGAGCATTAACATCTAGAACATTCTTTGCAGAAGAAATAACTGTAACAGGAACTAAAGGTGTTAAATATGTTACAACTCATGATAAGCATTTAGTAGTTGGTGGAGTAGAAGATAATTTAAGTACTATATTTTTTAGTTCTACATTAGACCCTACAAGCTTTAGTGGTACTGGTTCAGGCTCAATAGTCTTAGAAGACCAGATAGAAGGAATCAGAGGATTCCGTAATGAATTATTTATATTCTGTACAAATAGTATATTTAAATTAATAAATATAAATGATTCAAGCAATATAGCTATTGTACCGGTAACAAAGAATGTAGGTTGTTTAAGTGGCTATAGTATTCAAGAGATTGGTGGTGACTTAATATTCTTAGCACCAGATGGACTAAGAACAGTTGCTGGTACTGCAAGGATTGGAGATGTTGAGTTAGGTACAGTTAGTAAAGCTATACAACCTTTAGTAACAGCTTTAGCAGAAAACATCAATTCATTTGTTATAAGTAGTGTTGTATTAAGAGATAAATCACAATACAGATTATTTTATACAGATACAAGTTTAGAAGAAACACAACAAAAAGGAATTATAGGAACATTAAGACCAAACGGATTTCAATGGTCAGAGACAAGAAGTTTAGAAGTTACTGCTATAGGTTCTGGATTTGATAATAATAATGTAGAACAATATTATCATGGAGATACAAATGGTTTTGTTTATCAACATGATACAGGAAATAGTTTTGATGGCAGTAATATATTAGCTAGGTTTGAAACACCTAACTATGATTATGGTGATTTAGGAACATTAAAGACTTTACACTATGTCAGAGTATCAGCAAGTTCAGAAGGTATTGTTGAACCAGACATACAAGTAAGATTTGATTATGGTAATACAGATATACCACAACCACCAGACTTATTTGATATAGGAGTTATAAATCCACCTTCAAAGTTTGCAGATGCATTGTTTAATACAAATGTATTCGGTGGAGGAGATAATCCTTTAATAAGAGTTCCATTACAAGGAAGTGGAACAAGTAACAATTTTACAATTATAAGTGATGACACAAAAGCCCCATATACAATAAATGGTTTTTATGTAGATTACATACCTTCAGGCAGGAGATAAAAACAAATGGCAATAACAAAAGCAACATTTAATGTATTTTCATCAGCATTAGCTTCTGGCAATGCAACAGATGGATATGTACTTACAGCAGACGGAAGTGGTAATGCAGCTTGGGAAGAAGTAGCTGGAGGTCCAACATTTAAAACATTTGGTACTTCATCAATAATGATTGGCGATACTACTACAGGAACTATTGATGCAGCTAATTATAATACAGGTTTAGGTGTAGATGTTTTTACATCTTTAACAACAGGTGATAATAATGTAGCACTTGGGTTCAATGCTCTTGCATCAGCTACTACAGGTTCCGAAAGTGTTGCAATCGGAGCAGGTGCATTAGATGCAGTAACTACGCAAGGTACAAATGTTGCTGTTGGTTATAGTGCTGCAACATCTTTGACAACAACAGGGGTAGTAGCTATAGGCTACAAAGCAATGGAAACTAGCACAACTGGTTATGATACTGTAGCTATAGGTTCAAATACACTAAAGGCTTGTACTACAGGTAACGAAAATGTAGCTGTTGGATTTAATGCAATGGCTAATCACACAACAGGTAGTGATTGCGTAGCGATTGGAAATAGTGCTTTACTTCTTAATACTACAGGTTCTCAAAATACAGCAGTCGGTAGAGCTGCTTTAGACGCAAATACAACATCTTCATACAGTACTGCTGTTGGAGCAGATGCTTTGACAACCAGTACTGGACCTTATAATACTGCAATGGGCGTAGGTGCTATGGGGAATAATACAACTGGACAACAAAATACTGCTATTGGTTATCACTCATGCGTTGCACAGACTACAGCATTATATAATTCAGCTTTAGGTTTACAATCTGGAAGAGATGTAACATCAGGTAGTGATAATGTATTTTTAGGGTACAGAGCAGGAGATGGACCTAGTCCTAGTGGAAGTATTACAACACAAAGCAATAATATTGTTATAGGTAATAACAGTAGTACAAATGCTTATATTAAAATAGCTTGGACAGTAACTTCAGACAAAAGGGATAAAACAGATATTGAACCACTAACAATGGGATTAGACTTAGTTAATAAACTAGAGCCTGTTACCTATAAATGGGATATGAGGTCTGATTATGAAGATGGTAATCCTAATGGAACACATAAAAAAGAAAAATTATGTGGTGGTTTATTAGCACAAGATGTTGAAAAACTTGAAAGAGAATATGGTTATAAAGTAGAAGATAAGACATCTATACTTACTGATAAAAATGCAGATGGTAATTATGGATTAACATATGAAAAATTTGTACCAGTATTAATAAACGCAGTAAAAGAACTATCTACAAAAATAGAAGAATTAGAAAATAAATTGGAGAATAAATAATGGCAGGATATACAAGACAAAGTTCTTTTGCAGATGGAGATACAATTACTGCTGCGTTATTCAATAATGAATATAACCAGTTAGTTAATGCATTTCACAATTCTACAGGACACTCACACGATGGCACAGCAGCTTCTGGACCAGTTATAGGTTTAATTGGTGATGCAGGAGAAACTTCTCCAAACAACAAAGTCTTAATAGACACTACAAATAATCATATAGAATTTTATGTAGAAGTATCTTCTAATCCAGTACAACAAATATACATAGGCGATGGTGTTATAGCTCCAGTAACAGATAGTGATGTAGATATAGGTACAACAAGTTTAAGATTTAAAGATGCATTTATAGATTCTATAACTACTACAGGTAATGTAGCAGTAGGTGGTAATCTAACAGTAACAGGTACTACAACATTTAATGGTGGTACTATTACTATGGGTGATGCTGCTACTGATAATGTAGTCTTTGGAGCTGATGTAGACTCTAACATTATTCCAGATGATGATAACACATATGACCTAGGTAGCTCTTCACAACAATGGAAAGATATTTATATTGATGGTGTAGCTTACTTAGATGCAATAGACTTTAACGGAACAACAATTACAGCAACTGCTGCTGAACTAAATATTATGGATGGTGTTACATCTACTGCAGCAGAATTAAATATATTAGATGGAGTAACATCTACAGCAGCCGAACTTAATATCCTTGATGGAGTTACTTCAACTGCTGCAGAAATAAATATTCTTGATGGTGTTACAAGTACAACAGCAGAACTAAACTTACTAGATGGTGTTACATCTACTACAGCAGAACTCAACATACTTGATGGAGTTACAGCTACAGCATCAGAGATAAATGTTCTTGATGGTATTACATCAACAGTTGCAGAATTAAACATCTTAGATGGTGTTACAGCAAGTGCTACAGATATTAATCTTATAGATGGTATAACAAACGGAACAGTAATAGCAAGTAAAGCTATTATAACAGATTCAAACAAAGACATTACTGGTGGTAGAAATATAACCATTAGTGGTGAATTAGATGCAGCTACATTAGATATTAGTGGCGATGCAGACATTGATGGAACATTAGAAGCAGATGCAATTACTATTGCTGGTGTTACATTAGCAGAAACAATTAGTGATACTGTAGGAGCTATGGTAGGCTCTAATACTGAAACAGGTATTACAGTAACTTACGATGATTCAGATAATACTTTAGACTTTGTTATAGGTTCAGGAGTTATTACTAATGCTATGTTAGCAGGTTCTATTGCTAATAGTAAA
>Ga0208666_1000279_pt1 | contig 25629 bp, 56 predicted proteins | sample 5B_taG_FD_184078 | JGI IMG/M metagenome (GOLD analysis project Ga0208666, IMG submission 184078) | Marine viral communities from the Subarctic Pacific Ocean - 5B_ETSP_OMZ_AT15132_CsCl metaG (SPAdes) (version 2) | ecosystem: Environmental > Aquatic > Marine > Oceanic | place: Pacific Ocean...
TCAGCTGACGACATAAAGCTAAATCCACTCCGTCTGTTTTTAAGATAGCACATTCCATAGCACCTGCTGTCCGCTTTACAAGCTTCCCAGAAGATGAAGAAGAGTCTATTTGCCTCTCTGTAATCGGCTGCACCAACATCAATCTTTGACCATTGCAAGTACATGTAATGAGTACCAGTAATATAAGTAGGCACGCCATTATTAAAGAACCAATAACCCTCGTCTCGTTTTTTGAATTCATTATCTATATAATCAAACCATTTTTCTTTAAAGTCTATGGGGTATTCTTCCCAGTCAAATCTTGTTTTTATTCTAGCTAATTCTTTCGGGTATTCTTGTTTTTCCCAATACTGTTCCTCTTGCTTTTCGCTTCGTTTAAAAGGTTCATATTCTTTTGGTAAAGCAATGCGGAGGTTTTGAATTTCAACAATCTGTCCAATTTGTCCAGTTTTACTAATTACTATAAAATCATAATCTTCATTATAACCATACTCCCACTTTTTTAATCTATTTTGTTTAGATAATATTTTAGGGTTTACGACATCTTTTATTTCTTTCCAAAGCGTTTGTTCGTAACTCATTTACTACGCCCTTCTGCAAATTTGAAATCTCTTTCTTTTTTTACTTCTTTAGGTTTACCATCTAACAAATTTTCTTCTTCTTCTATTCTATGTAGAATTTCAAAAGCATCAAATATTGCTAACTTTTTTGTCGCAGCAGCATTTTTTAGTCTGTCCGCAGACACATCCTCCCCCGTGTCCACAATTGGCTCTTGAGCAACTTTTATCAGTTCTTTTACTGCTAGTTGCCCAGCTTGGATTATACTCTTCTTCGTTTCCTTGACGTTCATCTTTCACTAATATATCTTTTGATTTCATACAATACAATAATTCATTGTCTACCACAAACTCAAACTCTCTATTTTGTTTATAGTAGACAATATCATTTTCTTTTATTCCTAAGGACTTTAAATTAGGATTACCATATCTTAGTATACCTTTTTGCGTTTGAGTTGCTAAGGGTTTAATAAAACATCTATCTCCTAAAGTATTCCATTTATCATCTTGATAATATAAATATATTTGATCTAATTCTACAAAATATTTATTATCCTTAAAATATAACTTACTATTCTTTTCTCGACCTTTCATGTCATAGAATTTCCTAAAGACATTATGATGAATAATAACTATATCTCCTACGTTTATATTAGTAATAATGTTTTTAGGTATCTGAGTTACCTTAGCTACTTTATTTACTGCTTTAAACGTTTCTATTTTAGTATTGATGACAAGTTGTTTATTCCCTACTTTTATAACGTTGTTATATCTTTCTCCAATAGGCTCAACTAGAAATTTATATAAAGCTTGCATTAATATTCTAAATCATATTCAACAGAAATAGCCATATTTGAATTAAACTTTTTCCAAGGTATAATTTCATTATCTTTTTTAATAAATATATTATACGAGTTGTCAGTTTCCTCGTGAAGTATATCACATATAATATGACCGCCATACACTTGCTGACTTACAGAGTAGTGCATGGCTTCATTTTTATAATCAGCACCAATGCTGATTTTTCTAATAACATTTTCCATTACTCAGCTGCAACTGGTTCTTCTATTTTAGTATAAGTGCCGTCTTCTAAATTTATATTTACAGATCCGTATTCACTTTCTAATTCTGCTTTAAACTTTTCAACATCTTGATTAACTCCTGCCATTTCGTGAAGTAAACCATGCTTGTTGGCTTCTAACACTCCTATTTGGTTAATTAAGTTATTTAATTTAGTTTGTTGTTCTTTTATTGTTTCTAATTGTTCTTCTTTTATTTTCATTTTATTAAATTTAATTGTTTGTTTTTATTTTATGTTATTCCATAATCACTTTTAAAGTAATCGTATATTATTTGCATATCCGCGTCTGATTTAGCTTCGCCAGACCATAAAGCTAATATTCCAAACGAACCTTGAAAATCAAAGGTGCTAAAATCTGGACGTCTACCTTCTCCATATCTAAAACCAGTAAATTGTTCTATTATTTCACTAGCTGTTAAGTTACTTGCTGGATCAGTTCCATCTGATGGATCACTTGTATTTCCACCATCATATAAATAATCTATATAAGTTCCATCATTATTTACGTTTATAGTATTACCACCGCTTACTATTCCTGAACCAGTTATAGCATTTCCAGCATTTGTAGAGGTATATTGATTTCCAAATAAATGTCTAATTTTTGGAACAGTAGGATCAACTGATATCATTAAACAACACCATTCATCATCTGCCCAATTTTGATAGAGAGATTGATATACGTTAGGGTTGGTAGATCTTGGTCTAAACTCCATTTTTCTAGAAGCAGAGCTACCAATTGAATCTAATTGATAACCACTATCTTCTGATGTACTATTTCCGCTAATACTTGCATCAAATAAACCTAAGTCATCTTTATCTGGTTGAGTTGAATCTACTTTAAACCAAATCATAACTGTGTATCTATCTTGAGCAGGTGCCACAGTACTATTGTTGAAAGCATAATTAGGAAAACTACTAGAAGTCCACTTGAAATAAGCATTTTGAAAAGGACTAGTAGTAGACTCTATGAATTCTATTTCTTCCCAAGCATCACCTACTGTTGTCTGAGAATTATTTATTGTTAGACTATTACCTGTTGAAGATCCGTCAAGTACTTTTGATGGTACTGAGCTATTATTTACTACACCTAGATTACTTACTCCAGTTCCTTGCACAGCGCCAGTATAGTCGTTTGGATCCCACAAACCATAAAGATTACTATTTATTATCGCCAGCTCATCAACATCTGGTCCTTCTATAATACTCGCAGTTGCAAAATTTTCAAAACCAGCCCAGTATAAACAACCATAGTTATTAGATGTTGGACTAAGAGTAGGATCTGCACCATTACCCTCTTTAATCCATCTTAATACTTTAGTAGAACCATCTAATCTAATATTTGATGCATCTGATATTTTACTACCTGTTGGAAAGTTAAAATAAGGGTTTGCTGTTGGATGTACTATTAATGTACCTGTTGCTCCATCTGGTATATCTGAAATATCGCTTGCAGTGTTTGTAGTATTATTCCACATTGTAATAACATTATCAAGCGTAATAGCTGGGTCAGGATCTTGTGTAGTAATTAATTCTATATTTGGTCCATCAACACCATAATCCCATTTTACTACATCTCCAGCTGTTAAATTTGTAAAACCTGGAGAACCAGCTGGAATAGTGATAGTTACATTATCTGGATCATTAGCTGTAAAAGTGCCTAATTGAGTAACACCATATGCTATAGTCAACGTGCCATCATTAACAGTTGGTACAGTAGGTAAAGTAGTCCAACTTCCATCTTTATTTATATATTGATTAACAGCGCCACCCGTTGGTAACCAATTAGCTGTAGGTAATATACCATTTTGTATATTAGAAACATCCATTTTTTCAGTAACACTTCCTACTAACTCAGTTCCAGTTATTTTTACATTTTGTCCTAAAGCATCTTGATTATCTGTTCCTACGCCAGCTATAGCTGTCATCAATTCAACATCTCCATTTTTAACTTTAGCAAAATCACTTATTTTTTTATTATTGCTCATTTTTAATTATTTTGTGTTAAAACTTTATCTACACCGTTTTGCATTTCTAATGTGCTACCATCTTCCCATATTACAAAAAATTCAGAAGGTGGTGGTGGTGGCCCTGGTTTACCTTGCCCTGGCAAACTTGCTATAGTAGGAAAAGTATTTAACGTGCTTATCCACATAACTTATAGTAATGCTACTAGTTCACCAGTTTGATTTAGCGCTGGAGTTGTCGCTTTTACTTGAACAGCTAATATAGGTAAAAATGAACCAGCTGAAATACCTCTAAAAACAGTAGTTCCAATTGGGTTACCACTAGCGTCAGTTTTTGCTTGACCTTCTAAAACTACTTCAATACTAGTGTAGTCTTGTCCACAATACAAAGCTGCTCCTCTGTTAGGGTTTCCAGTTCCTGGAATTTGATTATTTAATCCTAAGGTATAAATGTCAACAGAGTCATGCCCCATAATTCTAGGATTGTCCGCAAACTTTCCATCTACTACTCTTTTAGGAGCGTACATATTTTCTTGGTCTAATGATGCCATTATTTTATTTTTTAATTTTTGTTATTTTTTCAGCGCCTCTAGATCCGAAGTACGCCACATATACTGTGATAAGTAGAGCTTCTAATAGTGAAACCCAACCTGTTTTAATCTCTAATAGTACAGTTGAATCCAGCACTATAAATATTGTCATTGCTAAAGTAAGATATATTAATGTCATAGGTCTAGTGTTTTTACTTAACCATGAGTCACTTTTCATATCACTAGCCCATCTCTCTGAGATGTTGTTCATTTCAGATATATCTTGTTCTAACAGCTTTAAAGCCATCTCTTTATCTTTAGGTTCTATACTAGAATCACTTGATATAAGATTTTTTACTATACCTAAACCTCCTGAATCAGGTAAAAACTCGCCTACAGTATCTAAAATTGTAGGAGCTTTCTCTTTTAAGAAAACCCCTACTTTAGTATCTTTAAACTTTTTTTTCTTTTTATTACTCATTTTATAGGAGTTTCCTTGACCCATTTAGCGTTGGGAAAATAATAATCATAACCAGGATACATTACTTTTGTATAACCCCTGTCATCAGTGCCTAATACTTTAAAATCCACGCCTTTCATAGTTATGTTACCACCCTCTATAATGTTAACTTTATTATTAACATCTGGAGAGTTTCTTTTATAACCTTTTTTAGATTTCATTATTTGCCTGTTCCAAATTTATAATTTACCCCGTGGCCAGCGTTTAAAATTGTACCTGATAATGATTGACCTTTTTTTGCTAAATCATTTTTTTGTAGCTGCATGTATTTGTCAAGATTTGCTTTTGAACCGTCTTTACCATAATCACCTCGCCTATTCAATTTTGCCTCTACTCCAGCTACATAAGCTAAAGCATCAGAAGAATCTTGTGTAGCTCCAGGTAAGTCCATATTTTGCATCATTGTTTCAGCTGCTAAAATAGCTTTGCCTCTTTCGTCCCTACCACCATATCTTTGAGCAGTAGTTAATTCTTTTATAGGCTTTATTTCTGGTTTAGGACCCTCGCTTGTTGTTGGGGTTGAAGAAGATTTTTTAGCTAAATTATATGCCGCGTTTATGCTTTTTTGTGATGATACATATTCTGGCGAACCTTTAGCTGAATTGTTTCTGGTTTTTATATAGTTATTTAAATTTGGATCAGCTTTCAAAGCAGCATTATATGGATTGTCTTGTCGAACTCCAGCTTCTCTCATTTCCATACCTTTAGTTCTACTAGCGTCTATTGCCATTCCATCCATACTTAAATATGGGTTTGTTTGTTTTGGAAAATATTCTCCCATTTTTTGATGAGGTCCTTTTTTACCCATGTGATCTCTATCGCCGTGCATGCCTTTGCTGTAAAGTGCTTTATTTTTCATAATAGTTATTGTTAATTTCTTCTTTTGTTCTTTAGTGGTTTTTCTTTTTTATAAGCTTCTTTTTCCCAAGGAAGATTTTTACCACCTTCTTGAAATTTAGATCTTGAATATTTTTTACCTTTCCAATGAATGTTCTTATCATCATAAAAAAGATCACCTCTTTTTATTTGATCAACATGAACCATTTCATGACTTAACGTGTTTTCTAATTGGTCGGGGTTACATATGTTTTTATTAATTATTATGTTTCCAGCATTAGTTGTAACACCATTTATGCCTTCTCCGTCATCTTCTCCTAATCTAAATACGGAAGTCCAATCTATTTTATAAGGTGAAGTTAATTTAAAACTCATTTTTTTCTAGTTAATTTATCAACTAAATTATTACTAAATCTATTGAGTTTTTCTTGTCGTTTTTTACAACCACAATCTTTTCCTGTTTTTTGCATTATAGCTTCTGTCATTTGGTGAACTCCACTTAATTTCATTACACTATGTACTTTATCACCTAGATTTCTCATAACTAACTTTTAAATGCATATAAAATTTCTCTTAATCCAACGCCGAAAGCAATTCCGGAATACATCATATGTCCTTCTAATAGTAACATTGATCCTATTATTCCACATCCTATTCCTTTAGATAATGGATGATTAATTATCATTTTTATTTTTTCCATAATTATATATTTATTTACAACCCATAGATTTAGCTTTTTTTGAAACACAAGCTAAAATATCTTTTTTATTTCCTGAGCCTTTATATTTACCTATTAATCTTCTCGCCGCTATAACATGGTCACAGTCAGGCACGGGAAAAGATTCTTCAGGTCCACAAAAAGAACTTGAAGGTAAAGCGTCTCTTTCTTTTGTTGTTAACCTTTTTTGCAAAGGACTATTTCTCATGTAAGGCATATTCTACGTTTTAGAATGTTTAAGTATAGGATGTTTTCTAAACCTACTCATGTGATCGTCGTGAGCGTCTTTTTTAAGAGCGTGTGCATGATTAAAATCATTTTCAGCAGCAGCTTTTTTACCATGTTCTAATTCATATCTTCCGTCAGCACCTAACTTTTTCTCGTGAGAGTAGTCATCCATTGACGCTTCTTTATCTTCGTACCTGTTCATATTATAAGTTTTTGTATTCTTCTGTTGCATCAAAACTAGGACATGCTTTGTTAGCAAAATCCTTGTGTGAATGTATTGTAGCATTTGGATACATTGCCTTAAGCGTTCTTAGCACTGCTAAAAGACTTTCTTTTTGGCAATCATATCTAGTATCTTTTGGAGTCTTACCATCACTCTCAACGCCTCCCGCATAGCATATTCCTATAGAATTTCTATTATACCCTTTAGTGTGAGCTCCTATTTTGGCTATATCTCTACCTTTATATATATCACCATGTATGTCTATGTAGAAATGATATCCTATGTCAGTCCAGCCTCTGCCCTCCACGTGCCACTTCCTGATTGTTTCTACAGGAATATCTTGTCCTTCGCGAGTAGCAGAACAGTGGACTATAATTTTATTTATTTGTCTCATGATCTTTTTGTTGGCATTACTTTATCAGAATACCCAAGCAACATGCTTAAACCTTTTTTTGTATCTTTCCACATTTGAGAAGGCTTCCAAGTTTGTGGTCCTGATTTTTTTCCTACTAAAGGTTTATCAGCTCCTGATGCGGGTTTGTTAGCTACGTTAGCTATGTTAGTATCACCAATCGTATTTTTTGGTTTTACATCTACGTAAGTAGTAGAAGATTCCATTATGTTTTCTTCGGGAGGATTAAAATTAGGATTTTTAATTTGTTTCAAAGCTCCACCCATTCTTTTTAAATCTTTTCTCATTTGTCGTTGTTTTTTAACTTCCACCACCTGTGAGCAGTATAACCTATTGTTACCAAAAGTAAAGTTATTTTAAGAACTGGTTCTAACCAATCAAAGCTTGCAATAGTAAAAGAAGTTATATTAAAACAATATAATTTTAGATCATCAATACCCATCACTTATTAGCATTAAGTACAGCATTACCTTTGTAAGCTGGTGGTTCAATTTTAAAAGCAGGTTTAGTTGTTGTTGATGTTCTAGAACCCATTGTTTTTGTAGAATTATCTACACCTGGCATTTTTTTTACAACTCCAGCTGATTTTTGTTTTTCTCCGTAACTTGGCATAATTATTTTTTTAGTATTTACAATTCTTTTTTTGCACGGGGTATGTACCCATTTGATTACCCATTCCTGGCTGCATTGGCGGTTGTTGCACTACTTCTGTAGGATTATAATATGTTCCTGTTTGAAATTGATTTGGTATAACCGGGTTATTAGCTTGGTTTGGCATTGGTTGTATTGCTCCAAATTGTTTTATTGGTTTATCATACATGTTATCTAGTTTTGTCTTTGTTAATGTTTAAAATTGAATGACTTAAAACTTTATCAATATAATTTTGGCCTTTCATTATTTTATTACTTCTTTCTGCAGTTGGAATATCTTCTTCTCCTAAAATTATTTTATATATTCTATTTAGTAATTGTTTAAATTTAAAAGAAGTTTTGTATAAATGGTATTTTTGCGTTGTTCTATTTCTTTTACGCCAAACAATTATCCACTTGTCTTTTAATAATCTATTCCATCTTCTATTATCCCAACTATAGGAATAAACACCTTGTTTAAAATCTTGTTTAGTAAATAATTCTAACGCGTCTAGATACATTAATAGTTCAAGGTCTGCCTCTTTAATATTACAGGTCTTTGACGCCCATTTACGTATTATTCTATAGTGTTTAAATAAATTAAGACTTTTTAGATCTGAAGGTGTTGGTTTTCTCATAAAACTATTATAACATCTGACTCTCTTATAACAGAATATATTTTTTTATTTATCTCTAATAGATTTTTACTTGCTATATCAAAATATATAGTATCACCTTTTTTAACACCTTTAACATCTGTTCCTATACTTATAACCAAAGCCTCTTGATATCTAATGTCTTCTCTTTGATTTTTACCTAAAATTAATCCACCTTCTGTTTCTACAGTTGCTGGTTCTATAGGTTGTATTATTATGTAACTACCTATAGCCTTCATACTCTTAGGTTATTTATTACACAATCGGTAGATATTATTGTAGTAGCTACAGAAGCCGCGTTTTTTAGTGCGCTTTTAGTAACTAATAAAGGATCTATTATTCCGGACTTTACCATACTTACCGTTTTACCTGTAACCACATTTATTCCTTTACCATTACCTGTGGGTAAAGATATATTATCTATACCAGCGTTTTTAAGTATTGTTTCAAATGGAGCACAACAAGCGTCTAATAAAACTTGTTCTCCAACGCTTGTAGCTTTAACATTGCTTGCTGCGTTTAGCAGCGCAATGCCTCCTCCTGGAACTATACCTTCCTTAATTGCGGCTTTTGTAGCACAAATAGCATCTTCAACTCTATCTTTTTTCTCCTTAAGTTCGACTTCTGAATTAGCACCTACCTTAACTATAGCTACTTTTCCACTTAGCCTTGATAATCTTTTTTCGTATCTTAACTTTAAGCTAGTGTTAGCTGTTTCATTTATTTGATTACGTAGCTTTTTTATTAAGTCGTTAACTTCTTGAGAAACTTCATCAACTTGAATTATTGTTTCCACTCTATTACTTATAGACTTTTTACATCTACCTAAAGCTTCTGTACTTATTAAATCTATATCATCGCCTAGATTTTCGTTTATTACAGTAGAACCTGTAAGTAAAGCTAAGTCATCTAAAACTTCTTTTCTATTAATACCGTGAATAGGAGCATCTATAATATTTACTTTTATATTACCTTTAACTTTATTCATTGCTAATGCTGTCATCACTTGAGGTTCTACGTCAGCTATTATTAATAAAGATTCTTTTTCCTTTATAACGTGTTCTAGTATGCTTTGTATTTTTCTAATGTTTTCAATTTTATTATCTAAAATTAAAACTAAAGGATTTTCTAGTTCAGCAGTATCTTTATCAGTATGTGTTACAAAATGAGAATTCTGATAACCAGCTTCGTATTGTACTCCTTCTATTTTTTCAATAACAGTTTCAGGAGAATCATTAGTCTCCATCATCACTATACCTGTTTCGTCAACAGCTTTGAAGGCTTCACTTATTAATTCACCCAACTTTAAATCGTTATTGGCTGATATGGTAGCTACTTGTTTTATTTTTTCACCTCGTACTGGTAAGGTTACTTTCTCAAGATAATGCACTACTTTTTCAACAGCCAAATTAATTCCCTCTTTTAATTGTCTTGGTGATTCTGATTTTATTTTTTTGTAAGCTTCATTTAATATAGCGTGTGCTAAAACAGTTGCTGTTGTAGTTCCGTCTCCGGCTTCTGTAACTGTTTTTCTAGCCGCTTCTTTTAAAAGCTTAGCTCCCATGTTTTCTACAGGATCTAAAAGTATTACACTATTAGCAACCGTAACACCATCTTTTGTTATTTGAGGATTGCCACGATCATCCTCCATTATAACACATTTTCCACTAGCTCCTAGTGTAGAGCTAACGGCTTTTGTTAACTTCTCTATACCTTCGTATATTTTATTTTTAGCATCATCACCGAAGTTAAGATGCTTTACTATAGTCTCATTCATTGGATTAAATTAAATTAAATTTGTTTTATTGGGGTGTCCAGGGTACTCCTTCTTCAGTAGTAGGAGTTAAAGCAGCTATAGCTTGGTTAAGCTTTGCTTCTGCCACTTGCTCTTTTTTAAGTTTAAGTTCATCACCTATTTCTGTAAATACCCAACTTAATACTTCTTGTTCAGTAAGATTTTCAAATGGTATAAAATCAGGTCCTATTTCTCCTGTAAATTTAGCACTTATTAATGTTGTACCATATACTTTCTTATTATCTACAGTTTCTGAAGCGTCACATCTACAACCAGCTTTGTATACATAGCCTGTATTAGTAATTCTTTCCAGTGTAGATACCGTCCATTTGACTTCCATATTATTTATATATTACTTATTTTTATTATTTTTTACTATCCAACTGTTTGTAATACTATACATAACCTGGCTGGATCATTAGGTGTATTACTTCCTACGCCTTCTGATTCTACGTAAACATCACCGTGTTTTAAGCCAGCTGCAACGGCTTCAGCATTGTTTGCAAAACAATAATTACCAGCTCCAGCTTCAGCGTCTCCTTTAACACTATCGTTAAATGCCGATGCAATATCTGTACCAAAACTTATTAAATTTTTAAAAGCTACATTACCTGCCGCTCCTTTGTTTCTTTGATTTGCATTTTTACCTAAAGCTAATCCACCATTAGATCCTTTTGTATTATACCCTAATGTTACTGATTCAAATGCGCCTATACTTAAAGCGCCAATATTTACTGAGTTCGCAGGAATAGTACCCGTAGTATCGTTATAAGCTTCGTTACCTATGATAACAGTATTGCTTAAAACACCTGTTATTGTTCCATTACCATATTGAGCTCTTTGACCTATTATAACGTTATTAGAATCAACAGCCGTCATACCTGCTTGACATCCTAAAAGTACGTTAGCTCTACCTGTTGTTAGATTAACACCTGTTTCAGACCCCACCATAACATTCGCGTTAGCTGTTCCATCTGTAGTACCTGCTAATTCTCTTGCAGACTCGTCCCCAATAGCAATGTTACTTTGATTAGTATAATGTGTTTGGTTGTATGATCTTAAAGCAAGGTGCCCAATAGCTATATTACTATTGGATCTCAAACGTCTACCTGTTTGATGACCTATACATATGTTTCTATCAACTGCCTGTAGAGGAAGACCTGAGCCGCCATCATAACCAGCTTCTAACATCGGTTGATTACCTATGGCTATATTGTTTTGACCACGTGAATCTCCACTTACATCACCTCTTCCCGCTTCATAACCTATAAAATAATTGTAAGCATCTTCACCGTTATTATCGTCCCAAAACTCTCCAGCTTCAAAACCTATAGATATACCGTTTGTGTTGCTGCTTGATTGATAACCTATAGCTATAGCACCTGAACCTACAGTAGTTTGATAGCCTATTGCAGTATTATATATTTGGGTTTGCAGTTTTGGAGAACATCGATAACCTATAGATAAGCCAACCCCGTTACTCCATGATTCTGTTCCAAAAACAAATCCAGCATCTCCTGATGAGTAAGAATTATATCCTATTACTATGTTTGGGAAACCAGTAGACTTCTGTAAAGTATTACTTCCAGCGCCCGCTCCTATCATTATATCTCTCCAACCTACTAGATTACCAGCACCAGCACCTATAACTACAGAGTTATAATTTGCAAAAAATGAAGCAGCTCCACCAGGTGGATTTGCAATGTGTCCAGAATCTTTACCAATAACTACAGATCCCCTTAGCCAACTACCAGAAGGATCACTATTAGCACCTTCTCCAATAACTACAAATTCACTTGTATTTGCTAAATCATTCGGCACTTGTTTAACGGCACTTTTTCCAATTGTTACTGAGCGGTTTGCTGTGTGAGCCCCTTCATTATCACTACCTAATATAAGTGATCTAACTTGCCTACTATATATTTCTGTTAGAAAGTTTATTTCATTACCAACTTCACCCACTTGCATGTAAGTATCTTCATCACCAATAACGCTAAAGTAATTGCTATCAGGAATGTTACTGGCTTCTAATATATCAGATTCTATAGGAGAGTTTGATGCATCACCAGACCACATTTTATTATGATTAAGAGTTAGCCCAGATGCACCACCACCATCAATAGTCAATTCTTTTAATGCAGAATTTAAAGTAGTAGTTATACCATTTGTACCTTTAAACTTTAAAGTTTGAGTTGTAAGACCTGTAGATATAACAGCTGTGTTTGGTGTCGCAGCATCATCAGATACAGTGAAAGAACCATTATTAGCTATTCTTACTGTGTAGGGCGAAGTTGTCGAGGGACCAACACCAACAGTAATTCCAGTACCTGAAGCTGCAAAATTTACTTGTTCCGCAGCTGACACAATTCTAGTTGTAGTAGAATCTCCTAAAATCCAGTTATAAGCTGGCCCTGCTCCACCTGGTATACTAACTGTAACGTCATCTCCTACGTTACTTATTAAAACTCCAGATCCAATAAAATCGTAAGATGCTGTATTAGTAGTAATTGGTGTTCCTGCATATTTAGTTTCTAAAGAACTACCACTACCACTTCCTTTTACTACTAAGTCAGTGTCTAATATTCCACCTTTATACCAATACTCCACAATATCAGCCCCAGCTATTATTAATCCAACTGTTAAACCTTCAAATCTTACTCCAGAACCTACAGCAGTGTTAGCTGCTAATTTAGCTGCAGTTACATCCACACCTGAGTATGGTCCGTATTTAACATCTACTGGAGCGTTTGTAGCTACGTTTAGGTTATCACTTAAAACTATTGCCATAATTAACTATTCTTTAATTGTAATGTTGTAGTATCTGATGATTTTAAAGCAACATATATTTTATAATTTACACCACTCCACAAAGTAGTAGTAATAGACTGTGTGTCAGGATCGGAAAACAAATTTCTATTAGGATCGCTAAAGCTTGTTCCACCAATTGATCCATTGTTTAATGCGTTTTCAAACCAAACTGTTTTATCATTTGATGTGGCTGGTGTTGCAAACCACATAAAATCAACCCCAGCAGTACCATTAAAAGCTGCTGATATATTCCCGCTTGAACTAGCAACTTCCTTAGTTGCAGTACTAGTTGGGCTTTGTATTTCAGCAACAACCTCAGCTACAGCTGTAGCATAATTAGTCCAGTTAGAAGTAGATAATCCCCAAAACCAAGGATATATTCCGGTAACACCTATGTTATTTGGAGTCTTTGATCCAACTCCTATAGCAGGACCAGAATCAGTTCCTGTACTATCCTTTAATTCATTACCTGCACTATATCCTATAGAAGAAGTATAACTAACATTTCCCAAAGGCATGATAAAATTGTCAGTTGCGGTGAAAGTATATTTTTTATTAGGAATGTTAGCGTTTGTATACCCAAATTGAGGGTCTAAGTTAGTCACTGGAGTTTCAGCAACATTTCCAACTGCTAAGCTTCCAGATAATGAACTTGTTATAGTAGGCGGAACACCATCCCAACCTCCAGAGTCGTTTTTAATTAATGCTAAAGTAATTATATTACTAACTTGAACTCCTACTTCTACAGTAGGTGGCGTCTGACTATCTGCTAAACTAGCAGTAGGAACTTCATATTCTGGAGCCAAAGTTGGAAACAATAATTTATTTAAAACATCTGTTGTAGATAATCCTACAAAATCTGCAGCTGTTAAATTATTTAAGTCATTAACATTGATAGCTACGGAAGTAGTAGGATCTATATTAGTATTATAAGCACTTGTAACTTCAGCTTTAGTAGTTGGATTTCCTGGATCTACTGTAAAATTTGAAATATCCATTGCTAATTCAGTGGCGTTTTGTATATCAGCAGTTGAACCATCTGTTTTTACACCTGTTATATTTATACTACCACCTGGACCACTACCCCCTGCAAACTCTGTCCAATCAGTTGCTTGTGTTGTACTTCCTGCAGGATTAGTAGTTAATATATATAGTTTACTTGTATCTTGTTGATACACGGCCATTCCTATCTCTCTACGTTGTTCTGTAAGTTTTCCACTAATACCTAATCTTTCATCTTGATTAGCTACTGTTCTATATCCTCCATACCCATACGTATCTAAATGTGTAGGAAATTCAGCTATAAAGCCTCCGCCATTAGCTCCAGTGGGTCCTATGTTATTTGTAATCTCTACTGCCATGTTATATACTTATTGATGTTGCAACATTAATACCACCTTGTTTTACTGCTGTTCTATATACTCTATAATCTATAGCGTTGCCTAATCCACCGTTTACAGGTACATTACTTACTATCGTATAAAATCTAAAATCATTGCTACCACCTTGATCTAAAGTGTATGGGGCACCTGCATTTGTATCAACATTGTTACTACCCAACTGCCAACTAATTAGATTACCCCATGAAGGAATGTTTGGAAATGCTACATACCAATATTCGTTAGTTGCAGTAAATGATTTAGTTCCGCTTCTGCTGTTTCCTAATACTCCTGTAAGTAAAGTGGGAATTTGTATATTACTTAAAGTAGGAAGCGCGCTAACACCCCAATACCACTTGTAGTACCATCTAATAGTGAATTTAGAAGCATTACTAAAAAACACCGTTGGCCCTGAAGGATTATCAGCTGTAGTTGTAGCTCTTGCTTGCCATGAATGAGTAGTAGCGGTAGCTGGTTGTATATTTAATCCTATATCAGCTGCAACTGTAGGTGTAATAGACGCTCCAGTTACAAGCGGATTTGTTGCGCCACTATTTATAGGATTAGTTATATCGTTTATTTCTAGCGTATTTGGCTCAACATTTGCAGCGTACGAGTTGAAAGACCATGTAAAGTTTCTAGGACCACCAGTAACTGATGTACCCACTTCTAATGATGTAGGTTGACCAACCATAGAAAAACTAGTAAACGCTGGTTCTTGGTATGGATAAAATATTCTGTTCATTATTTCAGTTAATGTCCAACCTCTATATATTGGGTTACCTTGAGCATCAACTCCGTCTGGAAGAGCAGCCCAATTTGAACCTAGTTCAACACCACCTACAGGCGCTGTAATAGACACAGTTAGTGGATTTGAGTAAGAAACTGTTGAAGTTGTAGCAGCTGGAGGGCTTGTGGACAGCTGGAATGTGTTAGCTAGAAAAGAAACGTAGTAAGTTAAGCCAGCAGTTATAAAATCTGCGTCAATTGGACTTATAACACCACTAGAATCTGCTGTTTCTAGCGGAAAAGCACCAATTCCATCAATATTAAGCGTAGGTCCGGCTAAAGTGTTGCTATTTGCAAAAATTATTTTGTAAATAACATCAACTGAGTACTGTGTTATTGGTGGAGTTGCTACTCCTGTGTAATTATTGGCCACATATGAGCTAGCATCTACTGAAATTATCTCTGTTGGGATGACAGGTACCGCATCGGGTTGAGCACACCACGTGTTTGTCGATGTGCTGAAGACTAATATGTCACCATCCTGCAGTGTTACCGCGGAAGGAGGGCAAAAGTTTTTACCAAAAAGCTTAAAATCACTTATTTCTATTATTTCTGGAAAAAATGAAGCTAAATCTTTTAAGTATACACTTTTAGTAGGCCTACCTGAGCGATTATCACTTAATATAAATAGCTGTTCTCCATCTAAGGCGGAAGCTTCTATCCGTGGATAGCTGTATATTATGGCCATTTCGCGTTAATTGATAGGTGTTAACTCAAAAGCATACCACTTAGCCTGATCGCCGCAAGCATTTCGATTCATAAATACCTCTAAGCGGCAGTCCTCGGTGTTATATCTCAAAGCGCAGTCAAAACCACCTGCCGGTCTTTCTGCTGTAGTGCCTTGAGGTAGTATTATAGCTCCTGTAGATCTTTTACTCCCAACAACTGTTTTGTTGTTCTTATCGGGATCACCTACAAAAATCTCGTTAGCATCACATGATAAGTCTAATGTGACTTTACCCGTAGCATTTGGTCCAGTAGAGGTTATTTCTAAATTATTATCTTGATTTAATATTTGAGAAACTCCTGCAGCGCCACTACTATTAAACATATATGATGTTAATTGAGAAACACTCATAGCTCTTGTAGGAAAACCTTCTTCGCTCATGTCACATATGGGTAATAGATCTGAACCATTAATAGTGCTAATACGTGGATATGAATATATTATTGCCATGTTTTTTGTTTAAATTTTTAATATCTTGTATATTAATAGTTATTCACATATTTTATTTGTTTTTTACAAGTGTGACACTAGCTACTTATTAGTATACCTAACACCCTATTGTCACTATTTTAAAAAAATTATAATATATATAGAAGTAAAGGGTTGCCCCCCTCTCCCCTACTTTTTTCCTAAAACCAAAACGCTTTATTTTTACCCGGGTCCCCCTTTGTTCCTCCAGCGATCCCATTTCCGTTTACGTTTTTGCCCCCATACATCTCTCCTACATTTGAGCATTTTGCATACTAAGTACGATACATATAAGATAATATACATGTAACTAAATTAATAATAACTTAAAACAAATAACATGAATAACTTAATTAACATTATCAAATCAAACTCTATCTCCATCACAATGAATATTATATTCATATCATACTTCATCTTCTTATATTCAATAGCAATATAATTAATACAAAGTAATAACGACTATACAAAGATAATATATACAAATAAACTAAACTAATAATAACTAAATAAATATAACAATTATGACTAATCAAATAACTAAATCAAGATTCATTATCTCTAACTCTCTACTAGGTTCTAACCTCATCATAACATTCACTAATAAAAAAGGCGAATCATATACATACGATCACGATCAAGTGTTTGCTAACAATCAAACAAGATTACTATCCATGAACTGCTTCATTAAGTATGGCAATTACACTAACTCAAATAAAATACCTACTTGGGCTATATAATAAGCAAACTAAATACGAATAACTTAAGATAATATAATAAACTAATAAAATAAATAATATGAATAATTTAACTAAAAAACAATCTCACGAAATTACTAATCTTTACGACATGCTTAGCAATGGCTGGCATTATACTAATCATCCAATGCATTACAAGTTTATGCAAGCTCACAATGATTTACCTGATTACAATGAGTAAACTATGACAATAGCCTGTTACTCTTATATACTAACAAGCTAATGTCACACTACACTATTAATATTAATTAATATAACTATGTAAGTTATTGAGAAATCAAGTGTTGAACTATAAACTAATTTTTAACTAATAAACAAATATACACCTTTACAAATTAAATACGACACTAAAAAGATAATATAACTAAATAACAAAAAATAATAAAATGATAATACTTATTTCCACTCTTACGCTAATTATACCAATTATAATACTAGGCGATATTATTCACCAATTAATAACTAATAAATAATAATTGCAAACTAAATACGACAAAGCAAAGATAATATAAACGTAAACTAAATATAAATAAATAAAATATAATAACTATGAAAACTAATAATTTAACAACAAAAAGATTTGTAATAAGAAAATCTTTAATCGGCGAAAACGCTATCGTAACTTTTACTAACTCAAAAGGTATAACTTATACTTATGACCATGACGAGATCTACTCTACGTTTCAAGAAAAATTCGAGTCAATGAATTGCTTTCAAGAGTATAAATCTTACACTAACTCTAATATTGTACCAAAATTCTGCAGAGAATTAGCTACAGTAAGTGAGTAGTAAACTAAACTCGTCGTTGATCACCATAATTTAGCGAGTATAAATAATACGAACACTTGGTGCAGCACAAACTAATAAATAATAACTATGAATAACTTTGAATACGAGTTCGAGATCATACTTCCTGATGGTGAAACTACTTATCAGTACAATGACTCACCTAAACTAACTAATGACTTTATTGACTTCTTAAATGAAGTAGATATAGATATCACTAAATGTATTTACAAAGTATATAATTTAAAAACTGAACACTATGTATAATCCTAATAATCCCTCAAACTGGTCTTGGTCAAAAGCTTTCGCAGAAATGGAAAAGACTGTAAATCAAGCTGAACTCACTCAGCAATCTATTAATCACGTAATAAACTATACTGGTGAAGCTAATGGTGTTTTTATGACACTAAGCAAAAACCAACAAGATGATGTTTACGAAATACTAGGTCAAATACTATGATTAAAATAATACTAACCATAGCACAACTATTTCAACCATACGATCTACCTGAAGAAGCTTATTGGAATGAAGCAATAGATAATGTTCAAGATCAAATGACTTGGATAAGAGAAGATCTAAATAATGGTAGAATAACTGAAGAACAAGCAGAAATATCCTTACAAAATTTAGATAGAACTGAAGATCTACTTATAAAATTATACAAATTAAATACGAACAAGTAAAGATAATATAAATATGAATAATCACAAATACATATCAACTAAATATCTCGACGCCATCATTCTCGATGACGACTACATCAAACTAGTAATTAACAAAGTACAAAAATCTCCGTACGGTTATACTAAACGAGATCTATTATCTTCACCATTCGGTGTAAAAACAAAAGCATTCACTTACGATTTTGTAAGTAATAAGGTAGACGAGGTGTATTCTACCTTTCACAAAGACGAAATACACGAGTTAATAACCAAAGTAAAAAAGTATAAAAATGGTTAAACAAGCAATAAAAAAGTTCTGCTACAAAGCAGTCGAGTGGCACATGCTTAAAATATATGCAACAATTATGACTACAATATTCGTAGGAATATGGTTAACAGCGATGGTCGCTGTAGTAAGAGAAATGTTACAAACATTCTTTGGAATATGAAAAAACTATTATTAATACCAATGTTATTATTTTCACAACATCCAAGTGATATAAATGAAAGAAAAACTATTGAAGGAGTTTTAATTAATGTTAAAGAATTACAAAGATGGGTTAACATAGATTTCAACGCGAAAGTGATAGATCCAGAAACTGCTAGTATGTACTACAGTTTATTAGAAGTAACTATAAACCAATTAGAAAGTATAAAAGATGATAAGTAAAACAATAAAACAGTTGCAAAACCTGTATTCTTGGAATCAGTTTTACCAAGACAGGAAGATGAAGGCTGAAATGAAAAAGTGCCAAAGTGAAATTCACCACTTGAAAAATGTGATTAACGAATTAAAAACTAAGAAAAAATGAATAGTACTAATGCAATAGAAAAAGCGCTAAAAGAAAGAGTAAGTGCAGAGTGCAGAGAAATAGTTAACGACTTTATATCTGACTTAGAAAAACTATCAAAGAAATATGGTGGAGCTAGTAGCTTTTATGATTTTAAAGCTTGTAAAAGTAGTGATACTAGAGAATTTATGGTAACAGGAACTCATGGAGTGACAGAAGTATTACATAGAATGATACTAGATAATCACGGTAGTGCTATGTTAAAGTTTAAATCAAAAGAATTACTAAATAAACTAGAATTAATATGAGTTGCCCATGGGAAGTAGCTTACCAACTACATAAAGATAGGTACACTAAAGACGAAATAGATGACATGCTATTATGTGAAATTAACGAACTAATATACGATTATGAGTAAGAGTAAACAAATATATTGGAATCCTGACACTATAGATCATTTTATATTCATAAGTAATTATGCAGATGTAGATCAAGTGTTGACACAAGTTGAACAGTTTGTAAGTATAGACTGCGAACTACAAGGAAATGATACTGAGAAAGACTTAGTAGAAGACTTAATGAATAAAATATACGAAAGAAGATATGAGTAATATGAGTTACTGCAGATTTGAAAATACTCTGCGAGATTTACAAGACTGTGTATGGGCACTTGAAGAAGGTGAACTAGAGAATGGTGGATCAGAAATGGACGCAGCAGTTGAAATGCTAGAAGCATGCAGAGAATATTTAGATTTAGAATACAAAATAGATAAAATAATTGAAGAAGATGGAGACGGTGAGTCAGTATTCTTCACTAAAAACTACGGAAAAATATGAATGAAATACAAGCAATAGAGGCTATAACAAAAGATATCTTAGCCGGATACTATGGTAATACACAAAAAGCAGGCACTGAAACACAGAAATGGCAATATGCTCACAACCAAGCAAGGAAAATTTTTGAAGGTGAGTTACTAATAGATCCTGACCACACTTGGTTTGATGATCAAGGCGATGTAAAGTTTGAAGAACTATGAGAAGAAGACAAATAAGATTGTCAAAAGATTGGAGAAATTACAAAAATAAACACCCAAATAGTAAATGGTTGGTCTGTGGAATAGGTCCTTCTATTAAAAATATAAATTTTAATGAGTATAAAGATCATTTACTTATAGGTGTAAACGATATAGAAAAAATAATTAAACCTGACTATCTAGTTATAGTAGATAGAATAGGAACTTTTGATGGCGAAAGAAGAAATACTATAATAAATACTAAGTGTGAAGAGATATTTGTTAACAATCCTCAATTTTCAAGAGAATTAGGAAACTTTGATCATCAAAGATTAATAAATATACCATTAATAAACATAATAAAAAAACCTAATCTTTCAACTGAAAAAATAGTTTTTAGTAATAATTCTACATTTGTAGCCTGTGACTTAGCTAGAATAATGGGAGGAACAGATATTAAGTTAATAGGAGTTGACTTTACCGACCACAAATCTTTAGATAATCCTAAACAATTAGAAAGAATAAATAATGACTACAGCATATTAAACAAAGCTTTTAAACAAAGAAATATAAAATTAACTAATTTATCACAAACAAGCAAATTAAAACTATGAAATTAACTGAAAAAGATTACAATACACTTGCTAGACTTAGATGGCTGCAGGTAAATGAATTAGCTCTTAAATACTCTAATGATGCGGAGTATGGTGAAGTAGTAAGAGAACTAATAAAAAAATAATACAAACTAAAAACGATTACTTATAGATAATATAAATATGAACGACAAAAATAAAATACAAACAATAAAATTTTATCCAAGCGACAGATCTAAGATAAAATTAGGAAACAAATTATACAAAGGTTATACTATAGACAGCATTCCAGACGAGTGTAACTCATGGTTTAATTACAAAGGTTTAACTTTTGTAGTCAACTAAAACATTGACAGGTGAATATGTGTAAGACTAAGAAGGGCTCGTTTCGAGACAGAAAGCATCATCTGCTATGGCACACCTGTCATACTTAAACCACGACTTCAACCCACCGTGTCGTAGCGGTGAAGAAGACAAACAGTGGGGTTGAGTGACGGCTCAACTTGGACAGCGAGGTCAGGTGTATACTGATTAAATGAGGTAAATGTTCGCATAGAAAACCCATCGATGAAGTTACAGACTGTTCTAGACATGAGAGGTTCGAATCCTCTCTCTCGCTCTAAAACAAATTAAATACGAACACTTATAGATAATATATGTATGAATAAAATATGTAAATGTGGCAATGAGATCCACCCAGTAAGAATTAAATATGGTTATAACAATTGTGTAGCATGTTCTACCGTTGAGAAATACGGTTGTGCTCCAATCATTAATCATAAAACAGGTAATAGTATAGAAATATTGTCTCGAGCAGATGCAAAGCGCATCGCCAAATTAACTAGGCGTAAAGGTTACGGCACAATGCTAAGATAATATGACAGATAAAGAAGCATTACAAGAAATAGTATACATGGTTAATTATTATGTAAATAATAGAAATACTTTAATAAATATTAATGAGCAAAATTATGAGTTTATAAATAATTTAATAGAATTTTTAGAAGAAAATGTAATACATTGCGCTATGGATAATAACTACAAATGAAAAAAATTAAAGTAACCATGAAGGAAATATACGATGCTATGCGTCCTTCAGTAGAAAAGAATAAAAAGAAATATACACGCAAAACTAAACACAAAAATGGCGAAGAAAAGAACAATGAATGAGCTTAGACAAACTAAAGAATATAAAATTGATCCAGTACAACAAGTGTTAGCTCAACAAATAGAAGAACTAGCAGAAGCAGACAAGTACGATGGTGATATACATAAAGAATGTCCATTAGATCCTGTTGAAGAAGCTAAAATACTAATAGTAGATAAGATAACTAAACACTTTCACGATGTGATGTTTGAAATGGTGTGTGAAGAAATGAGTAAAAACTATGTATTTCAAACACAAAACTATTTCACTGATGCAGGATACGATCAGTTTGAAGATGAATGGTTTGAATTCTATCATAAACATCACGGTGATATTATTTATGAAGTAATGCAAAATATTACAAACTAAATACGAACACTATAAGATAATAATAATAAAAAATATGACATTATACGACAAACTTAAACCAGAAATCAAAGCTAAACTCGAAGAAAACTATAAAGAATATAGTACATCAGTAGGGTATATCTCTGATAAACTAAAACAAACATACCATTACAGTGATCTAAAAGTTGATGACGTAAAAACTATATGCACATTTGGTGATGTATGGCACTATGATTTGACTCAAAGTGATATACTGTATGGAGATTGGCTATTAAACAAATAAATAAAATCTAATGACAGAAAAACAATATGAAGAAGCGATGTTTGCACTAGGTTGCAAAGACGTTACAAGTAAAACACAAAAGAAAAACGGTACTATGGCTTTCAGGCTTCCTGATGGTATAAATATGGTTACTGAACACAAGACAGGTTATATAAGAAGAACTATGTTAAGTAATACAGGTAGAGTATCACACTGCTACCAACTAAATCCAACATATAAAGCTGATTATCAAAGTATAGGTTACAATGGTAAACTATATAAAGGTTATCACCAGAAAAGAACTTTGATATGGTCTAGAAAAGAAAGACTTAAAAGACTATTTTTATACACAATTAAAGCAGTAAACAATGAGTAATTACGCAAGAGAAGGACACATGCTCGATGAAAGAATGATTGAGCTTGTTAAAAACCATTTAGAACTATCAATATCTACCAGTGTAAATGACTTTGATAATGTAGATTGTATGATCTATAATGAATCAAGTGCAGATGGTTATGATCTTTGGGTTGTAACTAATGATACTAGAAACGTAAGTATATGTGAAGATGTATATTATTATGAAAGTGATCTTGCAAATGCTTTTGAAGAGCAAGTAAGATGGGGTGATAAAACTTTTTACATTTGTGAATATGTATTTGAAGATGCTTATATTGAAGACAAACTACTTGAAATGTTTTCAGAAAATGTAGAAGATATTATAGTAAATGATGAACTAGATATTACACTAGAAGAAATTAATTATTTAAAAGAAGAATATGGATTCGGAGAAGAAACTGAAAAAGCCGACAGCACCCAAGTGGTTTAAAGGCATGATATATACAAAAGGTGAAGAAGTTACAAACCCTTTTTCAGGTCAAAGCTATGAGCTAACTGGCTTAGAACTAAGCATTTACGATTTTATAATAGGTTCACAAATGGTTATTGAAAAAATAGGCTGGATGAATTCTAAAACAAGTAAAGCTCAAAAAGAAATGTCTAAAGCATTGAACTGGTTTAGGACTAATAATCCTGAAGCTTACTACGTGTTGTTAGATTAGTAGTAGTTTAGTTTCCACGAATAAGCGCGTGAGGCGAGTAACCGCGGCATTAGGCAAAGGTATCTTACTCACTTGGCAAGCTCGTACCGTAAATGGTACGGGCTATTCGTGGTATACAAACTAAATACGATAACTAATAGATAATATTATTATGGATAAAAAAACAATGAATGAACTAGCTGATATTATTATAGCTAAACTTGAAGTTAAACAAGCTCAATGGGATGATGAATTCCATAACTCTATTCAAGATCTTTATGGTCAAGAATCTAGTAAAGAAGCTTTTGTTATGACTGAAGAGCAAGCTTTAATAGGTGAGCTAGCAAGATTACAAACTCTGCTTATGATCTTTGAGAATAACGAAGAATACGAAAAAGCAGCGATTATACTAAGCAAATTAAATGCAATTAAAACTAAATTAAGAAAAGGCGATTATAATGAAGACGATTAAACCTATGCTAGCGCATAAATATAATCCTGACAAAGCTGATTACCCTGCATACATACAGCCAAAACTAGACGGCGTAAGATGTGTATTTACAAAAGACGGTGCATACAGTAGAACAGGTAAAGAGTTTAAAAATGTAGATCACATCAAAAAAGACTTAGAAGTAGTATTTAACAGATACCCAAATCTTATACTAGATGGCGAATTATATAACCACGGATTAAAAGATGACTTTGAAAAGATTATTTCATTAGTTAGAAAAACTAAACCAACACAAGATCACAAAGACGAAGCAGCTCAACTAGTACAATATCATATGTATGATGTAGCTAGTTTTCCACACGCTACATACAACTGGCGTATGAACTTTATAAACACACTAAACGAATCTGCTGTAGTTAAAACTAGCACTTGTCTATGTTTTATTGAAACTAAAGTTGTACTAGATTATGACGAAGCAGTTAAACAACACAAAAAATACCTAAAACTAGGTTATGAAGGTAGTATATACAGATCTATTGATGGTAAATACAAAAATACTAGGTCATGGGACTTAATGAAGTTCAAAGACTTTGAAGATTCAGAAGCCACAATTGTTGGCTATGAACTAGGTAAAGGTAAGAGGCAAGGCACGCTTGGTAAGTTCATCATGCAAGATGACGAAGGTATACAGTTCGGCTGCCCACCGGGCAAAGGTTATACCTACAAGGATCTAGCCGCTATGATCGATAACATTAGTGACTTTATAGGTCAGCGTGCTACCTTTACTTATTTTCAACGAACACAAGCAGGTTCTTACAGACACCCGCTTTACAAATGCATACGTAACTACGAATGAATATATTTTATTTACACAGAGACCCTTATAAAGCAGCTGAGTATCAATACAACAAACACGTTGTTAAGATGATCTTAGAATCAGCCCAAATGCTTTGTACAGCACATCATGAGATAATGGGAGATGATGCAGACGTACCATACAAACGTGCACATGTAAATCACCCATCTACAGTGTGGGCTAGACAAAATAAAAATCATTACAGATGGCTGTTTAATCACATGGTTGCGTTGGGTCATGAATATACGGCAAGATACGGTAAAACACATTTATCAATTAACAAATGCTTTTTACCATTATACAGATATCCTGTAGGTATACCTGATGGTGTGTTTGAACAACCACCTCAATGCATGCCTGATGAATATAAAGATGACTGCAGCGTGAAAGCTTACTGGAACTATTACATAGGTGAAAAGCACACTGTTGCAGCTAAAAACGAAAAAATATATGAGAAAATTGATATGGAAGCTTTACAATGATAACATGATAAGCGAAGAAGTAGCGCATTTGCTACTAGATAAATACTACGAGTAATAACTAGCTCATACTGGAAACGGTATGGGCTTTCGTAGGTATGAGACGATACAAACACGAATTA
>Ga0208666_1000280_pt1 | contig 25622 bp, 30 predicted proteins | sample 5B_taG_FD_184078 | JGI IMG/M metagenome (GOLD analysis project Ga0208666, IMG submission 184078) | Marine viral communities from the Subarctic Pacific Ocean - 5B_ETSP_OMZ_AT15132_CsCl metaG (SPAdes) (version 2) | ecosystem: Environmental > Aquatic > Marine > Oceanic | place: Pacific Ocean...
CACTGCATTTGGAACATCATTTTTAACCGTATCTGACAAAAGAGAAAAGAAAGATATTTATCAAATTAGTGAATCATTGGATAGAATTAAAAAATTACGACCAACTAAGTTTACTTGGAAAGAAACCAATAAACAAGATGTTGGATTTATAGCACAAGAAGTAGAAAAGATTATACCAGAAGCCATTGAAACATCAAGAGGATTTATCAATACAGGTGATGATAAAGAAAGAAAGACAATCGCATATCCAAAACTTGTTCCTTATTTAGTCGACACAATTCAAGTATTGACAAGACGAATAGAAGAATTAGAAAAGAAGGTTAAATAATGGCATTGCCAGCAGCAGGACAACCAATATCTTTTGGAGACATCAATGATGAACTCAGTAATTCTACCACAGCAACATTAGATTTAAAATCAGCATCTGAAGAATTAGGCGAAACTGCTGCACCATATGGTATGGACGAACTTGCAGGACTATCGGACGCACTTGCAACTATTAATTCATTTGCAGTAGCAACTAACAATAGTGTAGCTGGTAGATTAGATTTAACTTGGGACTTCTCAGTTGGAACAGGAGTTCCAGCTATCACTTCAATAGCGATTAAAAGGTCAGTAAACTCAGATATGAGTAGTGCAACCACAATTACTACGACTGATGATGACGCACATAGTGATACAGGACAAGGAAATAACGCGACACGATACTATCAAGCAGATGTAGTGAACGCTTCAGGAACAAGACAAAGTTCTATTATAAATGCAACCACATTAGCATTACCAGCGTTCTCGTCATTTGCAGCAGCAGAAGGTTCTTCAGCTGGTGAAATTGATTTAAATTGGGGAACAACTGGTATAGTGGACTCTTTTGTAGTAAAACGCTCAACAAATTCTGATATGAGTAGTCCAACAAATTTGACTACAACTAATGACGGAGCAGAAACACACGGTTCAGTTACTGCAGCAGTGGTATATTATCAAGCGACTGCTACAAACGATGCTGGTTCAACAAATAGTTCAATCGTAAATGCATCGCCTCCAGGAGCGGCTTGGTCAAATCTACAAGGAGACCCACAGAATTTACTTGGAGCAAATGGTGGACAGGAAGAATCTAATGCAGCATCTATTGACTTAGCAGCTGGTAGTGGTAATACCGTAATTACTTTGGCTACCGCTGGTGGAATTGTTGGAACACTTCAAATAGCATACTCAACAAGTGGGGACCCAGGAGCAGCAGGAACATCAAACGGAGGTAGTGGTTTTGGTAATTCAACATCACACAGAACGATTGACCAGTCAACATTTTCATCAGGAACTTTACATTTTAGAACAAGATTTACACACACATCTAATAAAGACGGAACAGGTTCTTACACCGTAACATTTACAAATGATGGTGAAGCAAATGGTGACTTTAATGGTAATTTAACATTTGGATTATAATATGGAATATGATGTTTATTACGCAACAGGTGGTTTAAATATGATTGGTGGTGGAGCTGATGTATGGGTAAATCGTTGGTTAGAATTAATACCACAACACTTAAAAACTGAATCCAAGTTATTAATCCATAGAACCAGACCACCAGGACATCAACCAGATTGTCCTATGGAAGTTCATTGGCAAGGACACGATAGAAAAAAATTTAGAGAATTATTAAAAAATGCTAGACGAATCAATATTCTACACGGATATTATTCACCGCATGTTTTCATAGAAGAAAACAAAGATAAAATACATAGTGTTGGAATACATTGTTCAGTAAAAAACATTATGAAAGCACAACACGTTTTAGGATTAGATAAAGGTTTTCACTTTTATATGGAACCAAGGTGGGAAAATGAAATAAAGTCTTATGCAAAATATCCATTTTGGATAGGTATTAATGACCCAAAGTGGAATGTTCAACACGACCACTTAATCACAATACCAAATTTTTATGAATTTAAACACAATAAAGATGTTGTGGACAACAATAGAGTTGGATACGCCGCCAGAATGGAAACTCGTAAATGTCCACACTTCTTAGAGGGTATTGATAGTTTAGTTTTTACAGATGATTATGATGTTCAATGGTGGGAAAAAAATCTTAATCTTGATACATCAATGTGGAAAGTGTATAATTACAGACACGAACAACACGAAATGTTTATGAAGCAAGATTGGGGTATATCTCACTCAGCTCATATATTTGAACCATTTGGATATTCAATATTTGAAGCAGTTGATTGGGGTAAGATACCGATATTAGCACACGATTGGTTAATAGATTATGATTATCCATTTAGAGCAAGTTCAAAAGAAGAGTTTCACGAACAATATGAAAAGATTTGTAAATTAACACTACAAGAAAGACGAGATATATTGTTTCCATTACGAGAACATTTAAAACAATGGGACAACAAAGAACAATGGAGAGATAGATTACTTGAAATATACAACGAGTAATATTTATTAGTATGGCAACATCTACAAAACAAAACTTATCACTAGGAAAACTTCGTAGAGCAGTAGACGGAAACGACTCATATACTGCCGCAGCAAGTATGTCTCAAATGAGTGGTAGTTCAGCTACTTCACCGGCGCCAGTCAAAATGTCGGACTTTTCTATTAGTGCAATTAACGAGGGTGTGAGTGGATTTACTTATTTGTTTGAACAAACAGCTGAAAATTATGAAATGGAATTCAGTAATGAGGGTGGTTTATTTAATAAAAGAATTGCAAACAGAACTGAAAATCTTTCTTGGTCTTTTGACGGAAACCTTGATGTCAGTTTTGGGGGAGCAGACTATATCGCGCAAGTCACGGCAGGTACAATCACCAATACTGGTGGTGCAATCGCTGGAACATTTAATCAAAGTGGTAGTATCAAAGCAAAATTTGCAGAAGACGGACAATCAAACGGATTCAATGACCACGCAACAAGATACAATACAAGTGTTTCTAAGTCAATAGAAATCGTAGATACTTATGGTGGTGTTCCGAGTTGTTTATTGTTCGGAAGTCCAGTAAGTAAATCAGACGGAAGTGTGGTAAATGTAGAAGACTTAAATGTTGGAGATGAAATACTTACCGTATCATTACCAAACGCTACTGATGAGAGTGTAGGTAATTGGAGAAACGATACATTTAACCAAACAGGTAGTTTTACTCAACATTCTTCAAGTATAAAAAGGGTTATGTATGAATTTTCACAACACTACTACGATATTAATAGTGGTTCTGAATATATTACAGGTGAACATCATATGTTATATAGACAAGCCGGTAATGAAAATTGGACTTGGCAAACAGCACCCAACTTTTCAGTTGGAGATTATCTAATGGATAAACAAGGAAATGAAGTAGTTATCAGTTCTTTATACCAACACATAAATCCAGACGGATATGAAGTCGTTCAATTAGATGTAGAACCAGATGACTTTTATGTTGGACAAACTTTCTTAGTTCACAACAAAGGTAGTGATGACGAACCAACTTATCCTTCAACTAAGTTCACAACTGCACCAGGTGATAGAACAATCGCAGGTAGTTTAGGTGATACTATCGTGGTTGACGAGGCGATGACCATACAATTAGCAAACGGAAGTGGAAATACAGCAATCACAAAAACACAAACAAGTGCAGGAGCAGTAACATTGACGATAGCGCTATCAACGAGTGGAGACCCAGGCACAAATGGAACTGACAATAGTGGAACAGGATTTATTTCTTTCCCAAAAAATGACTTGAATTTCCAATCAGGAACATTACATTTTAGAATTAAAGCAGTAGCAGCATCAAGTGGAGACGGAACAGGTTCGGCAACAATATCATTTACAAACAACGGAGTAACAAACTCAGATTTAGATTTAACTTTGAATTTTACATAATTTAGTTGATATTTATATAAAAGGTTATGACTATATTAAATCACGAATATATCAAAAAACATATAACGACAAACAACGGAAAGGAAGATGTTCCTTATCGTTGGTCGCATGGTGCTACGGATAAACATCTTGGGGACGGAATACTAATCTATTCATTGATACAATTTCATAAATTTAAAACATTAGTTTGTTTAGGAAGTGGTGGTGGATTTGTTCCAAGAATAATGAGTCAAGCAAGATATGATTTATCTGAACAAGGATTTTACAAAGAAGTCGGTATGGAGTGGGGTGATAATGGTTCTACTTATGTAGTGGACGCTTGTAATAAATTCAATGGTGTGGTGGATTGGGACAAAGAGGATAGTTTTTTTAGAAAACATTTCCACCCAAAATTTATCAAACAAACAACAGAAAAAGCATATTATGATTTCTTTGTAAAACAAGATATAAAAATAGACCTACTACACATAGACGCAGACCATACTTTTGAGGGTGTAAAAAAAGACTTTGATTTATACTCAAAGATTATGAACAAGGGCGGTATCATTACAATCCACGATACAGATAAAAGTTATGTAGACAACTTTGTAGAGATTGAAAATCACGAGGGAGATGATTTATCAGGACCAAGTGAATTCGTAAAAACAATAGATAAAAGAAAATTTGAGGTTATGACTTTTACTAATTATGAAGAAAAGTCAGAACACCCAACATCATCAGGACTAACAATAGTGAGGAAGAAGTGAATTTAGTTACGGTTTGTGGACACAATACAACAATGTTATATCATATGTTAAATCATTATCATTTACATATGGACGAGATATTTGTAGTGTTGTATGCACACCATAAAAAAGACCCAATCATAGAACAAGGTTTACACATATTAGAAAAGTTCAATTTAAAACCACATAAGATAGTTTACGAACGACCATTTGATTGGGCAAGAGTTACGGAACATTACAACGAAACTAAATTACTAAAACCAGACGATTGGTGGATAGTAGCAGATGACGATGAATTACAATTATATTCAAAACCAACTTGGGAAATCATTGATGAGTGTGAGGAGTTTGGATATGAATTTGTTACAGGTGGTTTCGTAGATAGAATAGGAGATAACGGAGACTTTCCTAAAATTACTATGGAGTCAAATGTATGGGAAGAAATGCCAGAAGCAGGATTTTTTAGATACCCACTAAGTAGAGCTTGTCCTAATAAAGTTACATTGATGAAAGGTAGTGTCAAGGTATCTAATGGACAACATTATGTGGAATTTCCAGACGGAACTTCATCTTGGGGAGATAAACACCCAAAACGATACCCAATAGAAAAGAACTTTACACAAGTTCATCATTTCAAATGGGATTATTCAGTATTGGATAGATTACAGCAAGTTGGTAAATCATCAATAGGTGAATCTTGGGGTGAAGAATATCAATTAATGTATGATGAAATAAAAGATAATGATTTTAAAATAGACTTAACAAAAGAAGAATTTATGTTTCAACGATTAGGTAATGGAAATTATCATCAGTATGAAAAATGGAACGATTTAACAAAAAAAATTGTTAAAATTTAACAAAACTATATATTTATTATTACAGTTATAAACAAAAAGGGTTTTTAATATGCCACAAGAAAACAAAAAAGAGTTAATGTTAGAAGAGAGAAAAGTGAAAGCACTCGAAAAGATTGCTAATGTTTTAGATGCTTTAACACTTTGGTTTGAAGACATTGACAAAGAAGAATGGTCAAATAGACTACAATGGTATTTGTCCGAGACATACGAAAAATATATTAAAGAAGACGATAAGAAATAATGAAACTTGGAGTAATTGTCCCATATCGTAAAAGACCGGGACATCTTCGTAAGTTTCGTCAATCTATTGAATCTTATTTGAAAGACCAAGATTATGAATTAATCGTGGTTGAACAAGCAGACGATTTACCATTTAATCGTGGTAAACTACTCAATATTGGTTTTGAGTATGCGGTAAGACAACAATGTGATTATGTCGTATTTCACGATATAGATATGTTGCCAATAGATGTAGACTATTCTTATTCAGATGTTCCAATTCACCTTGCCAACGGATTTACTAATTCAGATAGAGAAATATTTGATACATACTTTGGGGGTGTAACTTTATTTCCAGTCGATTTATTTAAAAAGGTAAACGGATATTCCAATGAATATTGGGGTTGGGGATTTGAAGATGACGATTTGTTAATGAGATTAACAGAACAACACATCTTTACTGATACAATATATTACGAGGTTCCTAAATTAAATACATCAGCTCTTTATCTACACGGAGATGAAAGTTATATACAATGTCCTAATACAATTGACATAAATAAAGATTTTACAATACACATATCTTTCAAACCAGATGATATTATTTCTGACTATAATAAAATGTTTGACGAATATTGTGTGTTTAGTATTGAGGGTTGGGATACAACAATTGCATACAATTCTTTCAATAGATATAAATTTGAATATTGGGACATAGGAAAAAATTGTCATCAAATCACATCAAAATATTCTTATCCTAAATTTACCAATATTACAATCACTCACAATAGAAAAGAAAGACATTTAACAATGTATCAAGACGGAGAAAAAATTGGTGAACACACGATAAGAAGAAAGTTTTTAGATACTAAAAAAGCTTGGTTTAACATCGGTATAGGAGCGACCGAAAGAGATGAAGACCAAAAAAGTTTTCGTGGATATGTAAGTGAATTTGGTTATTGGGATAAACCATTACAACCAAACGAAGTAAAGGAATTACACCAATCACAAGGATTTAGTTTATTAAATGATTATGAACAATATAGTAGTTCAGACAACTTAGAGACTTACTATGATTTTAAACAGATTAAATTAAATGAAAATTATAAATATGATACGGGTAAAGTGTTGAATTTAAAAACAAATGAATATGACGCATTATCTTATAATTGTATTCCAAAATCAATTCAATCGATTGAGAGAAAAGAAATATCTATTCCCGCCAGACGACAATCAACATTTGAAATGATTAATCATAAACCAGAAGGTTATTTAGAGGGTGGTTGGAAAACCAAATCAACAAGATTAAATCAGATTAGGTTTTACAATCAAGTTCGTAATAATGAAACTGATTTGGCAAATGACGGATTAACATCATTAAAGTTTACAGGTGTTTCTAAAACCGAACAAGATAACTATACATTTATATCGGTGGAGTTATGAAGTTAGGAGTTTGTATACCATATCGTGATAATGGAGACGGAGTTCGTAAAGAACACTTGGATAAATTAATACCACATTTAGAACAATTCTTCGGTGAACGAAACATAGACTTTACTTGTTATGTAGGACATCAGATTGATGATGAAAAGTTTCACAGAAGTGGAACCAAGAATATCGCATACTTACAGGCCAAACAAGACGGATGCGACTATTACGCATTTCACGATGTCGATATGTTGCCGCATGACGATTGTGATTACTCGCATCCCGGCGATACACCGAAACACATCGCATCGTATTTGTCATATTGGGATTATACTTTACGAGATAACGAATACTTTGGGGGTGTTGTAATCTTTACGGGTGAACAATTTGAAAACATCAACGGATACAACACCGACTATGTTGGGTGGGGTATGGAAGATGACGACTTATATTGGAGATGTGTTAAAAAAGGATACTTTACTCAACCGACTTTTTCTACTATCAAACAAAAAATGGTTTTGTCTTTGGACGGAAAATCTACTTGTATCAAAGTTCCACCAACACCACAACTTCGTAGAATACCAACAGATAGTTTTAAAATAGAAGTTATTTGTAAACCTAATATACCCGAACACGAGCCAGAACACCTAATCGGTAAAGGTAATAACAGATACTTTAAATATCCAATTATATCAAAGGTTGGATATGACTTTGGTATTGATTATAACAATTCAAATGCATTTGCTTGTTCAATGTGGGATTGGAAAAACCAACACATATATCGTTGGAGAAAACGATATCAAGATAATTGGACAAAAGTTAGTTTGATACACGATAAAGATAAACAAACAATTAGTTTTCAAATCAACGACCAAGACTTAGGAGAAAAGTTTGGTATACAACAATCAACAATTGAATATGAAGAAAGATTGAAACGATATGGAAATAATCCATTTTGGATTGGTTGTAATGACCCACACGCTTGGGAAGGACAAAGATTTTTTAAAGGAGAAATAGCAGAAGTAAAAATGTGGGACGCTTATGATGATTTAGTTTTACATTACGATATGACCAAATCAATATGTTGCGACCAAGGTTGTCGTAGGTGTAAAGAAAATATTGTAAAAGATTTAAGTGGAAATGATAATCACGGAGAAATACAAAATCGTGGTATTAGATTTTTACGAGACAAAGAAGTTATTAAGTTAAATCCAGAACCACACAGAAGATACGGAACTATGGAGTGTATGGAACACGAGGACGAGGGAATAATCAATAATCGATTTCAAGGTGATGTAGAACAAACATCTAAAAATGAAATACTTTATAGAAAGAAAATGCAGAAAGGTGATGTTGATATTGACACTTATGGGTTGAACTCAATGAAATATGAAATAGATAGTGTTGATACTATTTATAATAGACACAAGTTAATTAATGTGAGGTTTAATGAAAGTTGAAGTAAAAAATAAACCTTGGAAACATTTTATATTTGATGATATATTTTCAAAAGATGATTATCAAACATTGAAAGGTTTTCCAAGATTAGATTCTGGTTATGAAAACATAACTGGTTTTAGAGATACTATCGATAATAGAGTTTTTTTAAATGATGAGTTTGTATCTAAAAATCCACAATTCAAAAGTGTACTTAGAACATTAAATGATACTGAAAGTTTTGAAAAAATATTTGATGTCAACTTAACCAATTGTTCACCAAGACCAGAACTTATAGATGATAGGTATCCATTTTTTCACGAAGTTCATTGCGACCACCCAGATAAAGTTTTAACAATGTTAATTTATATTGACAAAGATGATGAACAAAACTTAGCATCAGATTTATACATTGATAAAAATACACATCATACTAAATTGAAATGGAAAGACAATGGTGGTATTGGTTGGACAATAGAACCTAATGATGACAAATGGCACGGATTTAAACCTATGGAGTATAAAGGTATTCGTAGAATACTAATTATCAATTGGGTTAGAAATGAAGTTTGGAGAGACGATTCTCAACTATATAAAGATTTCAGAAATAGACCACTTTTATTTAATCCTAAACAATGGAATAAGTTAAATGATTTGGATAGAAATGCCAAGTATGATACTTATATGGATTGGTTGGGTGGACTTAATTCAATGGATGATTATACTGATAATGTTAATTCATTGAAACCTAATGATGAAGATAACTTGTATAAAAAATTAAAAGCGTATATTTTATTATGTCGTAGATATCGAGATGATATAAAAGTTTTATCGTATAGAAAAAACATATCTAAAGTTGATTTAGAGAATCATTTAAATGACTTACAAAAATTAGTTCAGGATAATTTCAATGAGATAATAAAGAACTTATCAATGACTAAATGGATATATTCTATCTTAATGTGTTATTTAGATTTGGGAAATGAAGAACAAAAATTTTATGCAAAAACATTAGTTCTTACATTACATCTTGATAGAATTAATTTTTTTAGAGGTAGAACTTTTACAACATTTGATGAGTTAACATTACGAACACAATACGATAAAATAAAAAATTCTACAAATATTGAAACTTTGATGAAGTCATTATCATCAGTTCCAGCAGACGCTTATCATTATTTTATTAGATATAAAAAAGATATTTTAAAAATATTGGAAGAAACGAGATGAAAGAAGACAAACATATAGATTTAAATCATTCAGTTTATGTTGATATGAAAAAGGACTTAGATGAAGTCGGTAAGGGTATGTGTTTAGCAAAATGGACACAGGTGACTTTACAATTACAAACAGGTCATAATCACTCTTGTCACCACCCAGGAACACACAAAATAAATTTAAATGAAATTAAAAGAAACCCAAGTGCTCTACACAATACTCAATTTAAAAAACTTCGTAGAAGGGAAATGCTAACAGGCAAACGACCAGCCGAGTGTGATTATTGTTGGAATGTAGAAGACAACTCAGATAGGTTTTCAGATAGAGTTTTTAAGTCTACGGAAAGTTGGTCCAAACCACATTTTGACGAAATTGTTAATCAAGATTGGAGAGAGGATTTTAATCCGAGATATGTAGAAGTTGCGTTTTCAAATGCTTGTAATTTTAAATGTAGTTATTGTGCACCTGCATTTTCAACTACTTGGATGAACGAAATAAAACAACACGGAGCATATCCTACAACAGATGAGTTCAACTCTTTAAAATACAATATACAAGAAAACAAAATGCCAATACCAAGACGAGACCCTAATCCTTATGTCGATGCTTTTTGGAAATGGTGGCCAGATTTATATCGTGATTTACATACTTTTAGAATTACAGGTGGAGAACCTTTATTATCAAAAGATACTTGGAAAGTTTTGGACTATATTATTGATGAACCTAATCCCAATAAAGAATTAAGTTTAGCCATAAATTCAAACCTTGGTGTAACTGATAACTTAATTGACAATTTTATTGAAAAACTAAAACGAATAGAAGATGAAGATAGAGTAAAAGAATTAGTTATATTTACATCAGTCGATACTTGGGGTCCACAAGCAGACTATATTCGTAATGGATTGGAGTTCAATCGTTTTTGGGATAATATGAATAAAGTTTTATCATCATTAGATAGAGCAGTAGTTACGATTATGTCAACATACAACGCATTATCAGTTCCTAATTACAGACCATTAATTCATAATGTATATGATTTAAAAGAAAAGTATTTTTCAGAAGATAGATATTGGTCATCAGCAGTGTTTTTAGATTCAAGTTATTTACGACACCCAACTCACCAAACCGTACAAGTCTTACCAGATGTTTGGAATAAAGAAATATTAAAACAGGCACAACTTGTTGATTACTATTCAGTATTGTGGGGAGCAGAATATCAAAATAAAATAGCAGGATATTCAGATGTCGAAATACAAAAAATAAAAAGAATTTATGATTGGAAAATAGCAAAGTGGGAAGGAAAAGATGAACAAGTATTACAACAAAGATATAACTTTGGTAAGTTTTTCCAAGAACACGATAAAAGAAGAGGAACAGATTTTTGTAAAGTCTTTCCAGAATTAGCAGATTTTTATAATGATTGTTTGGAGATTAAACTATGATAAAATTTGACGGAGAAAATTCTTACTTTTTACCAAACTATTCAAGAAATCAAATAAGTAATGTAAATAAAATACCAGACTTAGTTTCAAATAATTTTACTATTGAAGTAGAAACTAAAATAGATTGGAAAAAGAATATGAAAAAAATTGATTTCAAAACTAATTTTGATTTAGGTATTGTGGCTTTTAATGGAATGCCTTTTGGAATACTTTTAAGACGAGAGGGAGATACACCAATAATTAGTGCGGGTGTTTGGGTGGTTAAAGATGACGACAATCTTTTAAAGCCAGTATATTGTGATGTAAAACCAAAAGTTTTAGATGATGTTGTAAAAATTAAAATGGTTTACACAAAAAATAAATCATTAGAGATAATGGTAAATGGTGAGAGTTCAACATTAGAGTTAGAATCACCAATAGCAGATTATTCGGATGCTTGGTTATGGATTGGTTGTTGTAGTGGATTTCCATTTACACCACCAGAACACCAGGGTAATTTTTGTGGTGAAATAAAAAGTCTTAAAATAAGTTCTGAAAATTATGATTTTTTAGATTGTGATTTTTCAATGAATAATGGTAGAAAAATTTTTGATGATAGTGAATTCGGACATCATTTATTAAAAAGATATATAAATAAAGATAATACATTGGTGGTATTTTAATGAAATATGTAATTGATATAGACGGAACAATTTGTAAAGAAGTCGGTGAGGTAATCGGTAGAGAACCTTATATGGATAGAATAGAAAAAATTAATAAGTTGTATGATGAAGGACATACAATAGTTTTTTATACTGCTCGTGGATTAAAGAGTGGTAGAGGTGAGAAACATTATCGTCCAATCACAGAACAACAATTAAAAGAGTGGGGAGTAAAGTATCACGAGTTGTGTTTTAAAGGACACAACGGAGATTACTTCATAGATGATAGAGGAATAAACGCAGAAGACTTTTTTAAATGATACTGATATCACATAGAGGAAATATATTGGGTAGAAAAAAACAATTAGAGAATAATCCTAACTATATTGAAAATGCCTTAAAGTTAGGATATGATGTTGAGGTTGATGTTTGGTCAGTAGATAAACAATTTTATTTAGGACACGATGAACCACAATACAAAATTGAAAGAAGTTTTTTACAAAACAAAAAGTTGTGGTGTCACGCAAAAAATATAGAGGCATTTTATCGTATGATAGATGATGAGATACATTGTTTTTTTCACGATAAAGATAAAGTCGCATTAACATCAAAAGGATACTTTTGGTCAGCGTTTGAAGATGAGATGACAAGTAAATCTATTTGTGTTATGCCACCAAGTTCAAGAGATTTACCAACAAACATAGCAGGAGTGTGTAGTGATTACATTGGATATTACAAATGATTGGAACTTAGTCGGTGTTGATAACATTTCAGGTAGACTAAATGTTATGTGGTTAACACCAGAAGGAGTTGGAATATCAACAAGGGAATATTCTCATATGACAATATTGAATATGATTTGTGATAAGTCTGACAATCACGACTTTTGGAATATAGAGGAAATAAAAAAACATAATGTAGATGATGTTATACAATTGATTAGAGATGACAAAAATTTTCCAGAAAATAACAAGGAACTCGCTAAGTTAATGGGTGAGTTTATGAAAAAAACTAAGTTTGTTAGAGTATCAGGTCCTTATCGTGATAAAGAATTTGGTGGTTCTGAATATGGACATGCAGCAAAACTCTTAGAAAATAGAAGATTAGTCTATGAATACTACAACAATATGACTGATAAACAAAGTGAGTTTATAAACAAAGTGATTAGCACATACAACTTACAAAAAGAAGAAGTTCAAGAGGAAATTTATTATGATTAACTTTTATTATGATAGAGTTGTAGACGGAGTTCCTATTCCAAACGGAATACCAAAAAACTTTACTAAATATTATACACCGATATTCAATGATGTTCATCTAAGAAAAGAACAAAATGTAGAACCAGCGGTGTATCCAAGTGATATGAGACAAGAAAATTTATGTCTTTTAAAAAGTATAGATACACTTGATGAAAACGAAAAAGATTTTAGTGGATATTATTTGATAGAGGGATTTGGTTCGGCAAAGAATGCTATGGGTATCAATCAAGAAAATAATGATGTGTATAGTTCAGTATTTGATTACATTGACAAAAAAACTTTAAAACTTTTACAAAATGGAGTTCTGAGGTTATGTGTTTGTTATTTACAAGAATCTTTTATCACAGATGATATTATACACGCAATACACTACAATACCAAAAGATTAAATATACAAAATTCTATTGTAATTGTCAATGACTTTTTAGCACAAGAAAGATATGAAAACTGGTGTAATACAATAGGAGATGAAATTAGATTTAGAACAATTGTTTTTTGTCATTCACTCGTTGAAAAATCGTATGAAATCAACGGACTATTAAATAAAAAAGAAATTTATCATATGGCATCGGATTATGAAAAACATAGTAGTTCAGTAATATCAATTGATGAGTTTTATGAAACAAAAAATACACTTAGAAAAAATTCAATATTGTGTATGAATAGAAGAATGAGAGAACATAGATTAGCTACATTGTGTATACTAAATAAACATAATTTAGTAAAAGACAATGGGGTTAGTTTCCAATTTACCATTGACTCACAATTTTCATTTGTAGTAGAGGGAGTTATAAATGATAACAAAAGATATAACGATTACAGACTTGAATATGAAAAATTAAGAGAAATGAAGTATCAGTATGTTGATTATCCAATAGCATTAGAAGCTAAAGATGGAGTTAATCACGGATATGGTTGGGAAAACAAAAGACCTTATTTAGATTCATATCTAAATATCACTACCGAAACAGACTTTATAAATCCAACAGGATATGCTTCTGAGAAAGTATGGAAACCATTTGGGTTTTTTCAACCGGTATTATTGGTCGGTAGTCAAGGAACATTAGAGTTTATTCGTTCATTTGGATTTAAAACCTTTGACGGATTTATTGATGAAAGTTATGACAAAGAAAAAGATAATGTAAAAAGATTTGAATTGATAGAAAAGGAAATAGTTAAATTTAGTAAAATGTCTAAACAAGAAGTTCACGATTGGTATTGGAGTATGGAGGATATTCTTATTCATAACTTTAATTTATTTAAAGATTATGGTAGCAATAGATATGAACAATATGTAAAAATGTTTAAGGAGTTAAAATGAAAATATTAATAACAGGTGGAGCAGGATATTTAGGTTCAGTAATTACAAGAAACCTATTGAAAAAACACGAGGTAATCGTTTATGATAATTTGATGTATAACCAAACATCATTAGTTGACTTATGTTATCACGAAAACTTTACATATCATTATGGTGATGTTCGTGAGTGGAGTAAATTAAAATACTTAGTAGAACAAGTTGATGTGATTATACCACTTGCGGCATTAGTTGGATTTCCAAGTTGTGAAAAAGATAAAGAATTAGCCACAAGTATCAACACTACACAAATACAAAATATAGTTGATACATTGACACCAGACCAAAAGATTTTATATCCAAACACCAATAGTGGTTATGGAAGTAGAACAGAGGGTATGGTTGATGAAACAAATGACTTGACACCAATCAGTCATTACGGAGTTACAAAGTGTAAAGCAGAAGACTATATACTACAAGAAAGTAATGGTATAGTCTTTAGACTGGCAACGGTGTTTGGAACATCAAGTCGTATGAGATTAGATTTATTAGTTAATGAGTTTGTGTATAAATTACTAACAGATAAATACATCACATTATTTGAACACGAGTTTGTTCGTAATTTTATTCACATACAAGATGTGAGTAGCGCATTTGAATTTATGATTGAAAATTATGACAAGTATCAAGGACAAATATTCAATGTTGGATTATCAGATACTAATATCAACAAGAAAGAATTAGTAGAAAGAATACAACGACAAATACCAAATACATCAATTACTTATTCAGATTATTTTGAAGACCCCGATAAAAGAAATTATGTGGTTAGTAATGAAAAGATAGAAGCAACAGGTTGGAAACCAAAATATACATTAGATGACGGAATATCAGAATTAATACAAGCATACAAAATGATAGTTCCACAAGAAAGTTCAAGATATAGAAATGCTTTCCCACTAAGTTATGGACAATCAATATGAGTTTTAAATACACAATAGAAGAAACAAAATTAGAGGGTGTAAAAGTTTTTACTCCAGATAAGTTTACAGATTATCGTGGAACAATGTGGACATATTGGGAAAAAGATATGAACACACCACCACATAAAATTTCAAAGTTTACACACTCTCGTAAAAATGTTCTTAGAGGATTACACGGAGATAATGAAACTTGGAAACACATTACTTGTGTATATGGTGCATTTTATTTAGTGGTGGTTGATTATCGTGAAGATAGCCCAACTTATTTACAATGGGTTAGTTTTACACTTGATGACAAAAATTGTAAAAGTGTATTGGTTCCACCAGGATTTCTAAATGGACATTTGTGTTTATCGGACGAGTGTGTATTTCACTATACACAATCTTATCCAAATGAATATGTAGATTGGCAAGACCAAATGTCAGTAAATTGGAACGACCCAGAGTTAAAAATAAACTGGCCAATAGATAATCCAATATTATCGGAAAGGGATAAATGAATTATTTAGAAAAATTTAAAAGTATTTATGAAAACTATTCTTGGTGTTGGTTAGATACCGAGTATCTTGTTGATACACATATGATAGCAAATGCAGTCGTGTATTTAAATGAGGTATTCTCACATAAATCATATGAACTAAATCCAAAAAAACAAACATTTCACAATAGAGAAATATACAAATATCTTAAAAATAACAAACAAGATAAGGATATTGCATTTAGTTCAATTAAAAATTTTAACGGTAATGTTATTGTTCAAGCCGGACTTCACCCAGTATCAGAAGTTCCAAATCCAATTGAGTCCACAAGAACACATTTTATTGATAAGTTTTTATCTGATGATATTGTGTTAGAAAAAATGAGAAACGGAACTATGACTTTGTTTTTATATCAAGGTTGGGAAGCTGAAGACTTCACAAATTCTAAATTAAGTTATCCAACAAAGTTTGATAAATATAATTCTTTATATGAAATGTTTAAAAGTGTTTTAGATGATTATCAATTACCAAAAAAATCAATAGTCATAATAAGTAGTAATTTATATGGTAATGATATAAAAAAAGACTATGGAGTAAATATTATTTATGACAATTGTATGGAAATGAATAGTTTTATAGGACGAGCTTCAAGTGAAGATAAAAGATATAAAATGGACTATGATTATAGTATTGATGAATATTTAGAAAATGTTAAAACATCAGATAAAGTTATTTGTAGATTGAGTAGGACAAAAGATTCCCAAAGAGATTTTATGTTATATTATATATACAGACTAAAATGGTTGGATAAAAGTCTTATAGAGCATAAGTTTTTTAATAACAATCATCTTAAAAATAACTCACTATACGGACTAGCAAAAGAATTTTGTATGAAAAATAATGAGTTAAAATACTTAGCAAAATATTTTGATAAAGTACAAGATACTAAAATTTTAGATAAAATTAACAAAGATTTACCATTTACTGCAAGTGATGTTGAAAAACATAAATCTTTTGTTCCACAAACAATTCATTCCAATTTACCGATACCTTATGATGTTTACAAAAAAACTATATTTTCCTGGGTATCCACATCACTACCAGACAGAAAAGATATGATATTTTTAAATCAATCTACATTTAATCCAATATTACACTATCACCCAATTTTATGGTTGAGTTATCCAAACACAACTAAATACTTTAAAAAATGTGGATATAAATCATACGATTGGTTATTTGAATCAGAAAGCAAAATTGATAATAGTGAATTTTTCCACGAAAGATTTGTTTACAATTTACACGAAATATATAAACTTATGAATATGAGTAGAGACGAACTTTACAATAAATTAAAAGATAATAAAGATGTATTAGTTCATAATAGAAATTTATTATTAGAGTGTAAAAGTATAGAAAGAATAATAACTAAATTATATGGAGTTTTGAATGAAACAAAAATTTAACATAGTAGTGCCTATGGCAGGTAGAGGTTCAAGATTTACTGAACAAGGATATACGGACTCAAAACCATTCATTGATGTAAATGGAAAACCAATGATACAAAGAGTAATTGAAAACTTAGGAATTGAGTTTGACAAAAACTATATGTTTATAATGATTTGTTTAAAAGAGGATTTTGAAAAGTATGACTTTACTCAGTTTGACCATATCATTGGACACCACTCTTACGATATAATAATATTAGATGATGTAACTGAGGGTGCGGCTCAAACAATACTGACTGCAAAAGAACTTATAAATGACGATACACCAATGTTAAGTTTAAATACAGACCAAATGATTGATTATAACCCAGAAAAAATGTGGGAAATAGCAGAACACTATGACGGATACATACCTTGTTTTTGGGGAGATAGTGAGGATTGGAGTTATGCTAGAACACTTGACAATGGATATGTTCAAGAGGTTGCAGAAAAGAAAGTTATATCAAACAATGCAACAGCAGGATATTACTATTGGAAAAAAGGTAGTGATTTCGTAAAGTATGCAGAACAAATGATTGAACAGAATAGTAGAACCAATGGAGAGTTCTATGTAGCACCGGTCTATAATTGGGCTATACGAGACGGAAAGAAAATAGGTATTGGTATGGTTGATGAAATATATGAATTAGGGACACCAGAATATCTGGAAAAATATTTAAATGACTAAACCAATAACATACGCATATTTAGAAACAACCAACTATTGTAATTTAGCTTGTAGTTTTTGTAATCGTGATGAAGTGATTGGACCACTAAAACATATGTCATTAGAAAATTGGGGTAAATTATTGGACGGAATAAAACACCACCCAATCCAAGAGGCAAAACTTATGGGTATGGGAGAACCAATGCTACACCCACAATTTGATGAAGTGTGTCGTATGTTCAAAGAAACATTTCCAAAATGTAAATTAATTGTAGCGACTAATTGTCAATATAATATCAAGGATAAGTTTCGTGAGTGTATGAAGTATATTGATATGTTATATTTTTCAATTGACGGATATAAAGAAAGTTATGAACGAGATAGAGCACCAGCAAAATGGAAAAAGTTAATTAGATTTTTGGACCAATTTAAATCAGTCGATAGATTTGATTGTGAAGTCGTGGTAAATTATGTTGTAAATGCATACAATGTTCAAGATATAGAAAAGATTGATAAACTAACAAAAGAAAATAACTTAGGAAAACTAAGATTAAACATAGCACAAATTTGGGATGCTGAAACCAAGATGAGTGATGACATAGCAACATCAGGTTATACAGAAAAGGATTTAAATTATTTAAGAGAAAATTGGAATGAACAAATTATGGGTAAATCTAAATGGGATTTTGAAGATTGTTTTTGGGTAAACAATGGAATTTATACAACCGTAGAGGGACACGTTAAAATGTGTTGTATGAATACAGGAGCAGAACCATTTGGTAATTTATTTGTAAACTCAATAGACGAGATAAGAGAGATGGACGATTACCAAAATGTAAAAAAAGGTTGTAATACAAACAATCCTACTACACATTGTAAGAATTGTTCATATAAAGAACTAACACCAATATTGGATTATGTAGGCGTATGAAACCACATTTACACAAAGTAGAGAGAAAAATAGATTACACAGATAAGAACGACTATGATTTTATTCTTAACCAATCAGAGCGTTCACAACCAATTCAACACTCTTATTATACAAAATTTTTAAGAAGTTTAAAACAAGAGGATTTCGCATATTATCCAAATACAAAAAACTTCAAAGAAAAAATATGTGAATTTTATAATGTAAAACCAGAAAATTTATTTTTAAGTGATGGCTCGGATATCGGTATCAAGTCTATTTTTGAAACCTTCACAACTTGTGGCAATATCGTGAGTTCCGAGCCGTCCTTTCCTATGTATCAAGTTTATTCATCATTATATGATTGTTCTTATAAAGGTATATTTTATAATGTTGATACATTAGAATTATCAATAGATAAAATGTTAGAATTTGTAGATGATGATACTAACCTAATCGTGTTAGCAAATCCAAATAGTCCTATCGGTGATTACAAAACCATAGATGAAATCAAACCATTGTTAGATACTGGTATTCCGGTATTGATTGATGAAGCATATATTGAGTTTTTAGATACAGAGGACATACATTGGGATAGTTTTATTAAATACATTGATGAGTATCCAAATCTAATTGTAACGAGAACCTTCTCTAAAGCATTTGGTGCAGCAGGTTGTAGAGTTGGTATGACATTTTCTAATCCACACTACATAGAAAACATTTCTAAGTTTAGACAAATGTATGAAATATCAGGAGTGTCTATGAAGTATTGTGAATTTTTATTGAATAATCATCATTTGGTTGATATTTATTGTCAAGAAGTTATAGATGAAAAAAAGAAAGTAATTTCAATGTTAAAACATTATGAGGTTGTAGATTCAAATTGTAATTGGATACATTTCAATAATCAAGATGATAATAAAAAAACGAAAGAGATTTTAGAAAAGCATAAAGTTTTGGTAAAGTATTGTAAACTACATCATTATGGATTTAGAGAAAATTGGTGTCGTATGACAATTCAACCAGGTCTATCAGAACAAGATTTTTTCAAGGAGTTAATCAATGAGTAAACCAATCCCAAAATATTGGAAAGAAAAATACGATATATATGCTTTTGATTCATATAAAGATGTTCCAGGTTGGATTAATGATGCTGAAAAAGTATATCCTGAAATGGTAAGTGAGGCACAAGACGGAGACCATTTTGTAGAAATAGGAACTTTGTTAGGACAATCAACTTGTTATATGGGTCAATTAATTAAAGATAGTGGTAAAAATATTAAGTTTGATTCTATTGATTTATTTTGGCCGATTGAACACGTGATTAGAAACTATAAAAGTTCAGGGCATCCAAAGGAGTTTAATCAGTATCTTTCGGACTTACTTAAAGAATATGATTTAAGAATACCAGATATTATAAATCACCCACTAAGAATACTTGGAGTTCAAGAGTATGTTAATCTTATTACTTGTGATGAAAAATATGCACACAGATTATATGATGACAATAGTTTAAAATTTGTATGGATTGACGGAGACCACGGAAAAGATATAGTTTACAACGACTTAGTAAACTTCTGGCCTAAAATAAAAAGTGGTGGAACAATAGGTGGTGATGATATCACATATCGAGAAGTTTTAGATGATGTAAAAAAATTTTCAAAAGAATATGATGTAAAAGTCAAATATGATTATAATAGTTTTTTAATTACAAAGGAGTAATGATGAAAAGAAAATGGTTGCCTACCTTAGGCGAGTTGATTGATAGATTAAGTATTCATCAATTAAAAGAAGTATTTATAACTGAAAACAAAAAGAATTATGCTAGTGAAATACAAGATATAGTTCACGATATAGATTTGATTCTCAAAGAACATAAAGGTCAGATTAATGGTGATGTCATTAGAGCAATCGTAGTATTGTCTCAAATGAACGCACATATTTGGTATAATGAATCACAAGTTCGTAAAGGTGAAAAGGGAAGTGATAATTTATTATTAACACACGGACTAAATGGAATTAGAAATACTGCTATCAATAAAATTATGGAAGTAGTTGGTGGTAGAAAAGATTACAAAGTAGATTGTATAGCAGCAGAGTATAAAGATTGGGAGGTAAGTTGGGAAGATGAAGTTTAAAGAAACAAAAAGACGTTCAACAACAAAAACAATTAGTTGGAGAATCATAGCATTCTTAACTTCTTGGTTTGTATTGATGTTAGGTTTTACCGACATACCACTTTGGAATGCAATAATAATGAATGTGTTAGGAACATTGTTTTTCTTTTTACACGAAAGAGTTTGGAACAACATAAATACAGGAAGATACATAGAGGAATAAATTATGATAAATGAATTAAGAAATAAAGCAAATCAATTAGTAGAGGATATGTTTGAAATGTGTGTAAATGCTGGTGACGGGCATGTTACATCTTGTTTGTCTTGTGCAGAAATTATGACCACATTATATTATGGTGGTTTTATTAAACACGACCCAGACAATCCACAATGGAAAGAACGAGATAGATTTATGTTGAGTAAAGCACAAGCAAGTCCTATCTTTTATAGTATATTAGCAGATAGAGGATATTTCAACAAAGAAGAGATGGATAAGTTTGCACAACAAGACGGAATATTTGGAGTTCATTTACAAAGTGATGTTCCAGGTGCAGAAATTTCAGCAGGTTCGTTAGGACACGGATTTGGATTAGCAGCCGGTGTAGCACTAAGTGCTAAACTAAATAGAGAACTTCATCTAACTTATTGTTTATTAGGAGATGGAGAATTATACGAGGGTTCAGTTTGGGAAACAGCGATGTTCGCATCACACAATCATCTAAATAACTTAGTGGCAATCGTAGATAGAAACTATCAATGCACTATGGACTTTACAGAAAACTTATTAGAATTAGAACCAATAGAAGATAAATGGGAATCATTTGGTTGGGAAGTCAAAAGAATTGACGGACACGATATTGAACAGATTGTTGATTCATTAAAATATGTTCGTAGTCGTAGAACAAGAAAACCAATTGTAATCATAGCCGACACCGTAAAAGGTAAAGGTATTGATTACTTATCTTGTAAACCAATCTGGCACGGGGGAACACCAATCAAAGACGAAGATGTAGAAGCATCAAGAAAAGACTTACAAAGGAGTTTGAAAAATGGGTAAAGATACAAAAACAACAATACTAAATCAGAATCGTAGTCAAAGAGATTCTTTCTTTAAACAAATCTATGAAATGATGAAACACGATAAAGATATCGTGATAGTTGTTGCAGATATGTCAACACCTATCTTTGACAAAGTAAGAGAGGATTTTCCGCATAGATTTTTTAATGTCGGTATAGCAGAACAAAATGCAATATTGGTAGCATCAGGTTTAGCACGAGAGGGTAAGAAAGTATTTGTGTATGCAATCTCTACATTTATGGTTATGAGATGTTACGAACAAATAAGAGTTTCTCAAGGTGTGATGAAATTACCAATCACGATAGTTGGAGTTGGTAGTGGATATAGTTATGATGATTCTGGTCCAACACACCATATGTTAGAGGATATTTCTATTATGAGAGTTTTACCACATATGACAATACATAGTATTTCTGATAATGTAATGGCTAGACGAGTAGCAGAACAATCAGTAAATATGGATACACCGAATTATGTTAGATTTGATAGACACATCAGACCAGACTTATATACTGACGAGGACGACTTGTCAAATGGATTCAATGTATTGAAAGAAGGAACAGACGGATATTTTATATCAACGGGTATTATGACTGACGAAGCACTAAAATATTGTGATGATAAAGTTGGTGTAATTGATTTACATACTTTACCTTGTGATATAGATGAGTTAAGTAAAGTCATACAAGATAAAAAAGTAATTACATTAGAAGAACACTTTTTACCGGGTGGTTTGGGTAGTTATGTATTGGAAATTATTTCAGACAACGACTTAAATACAAAAGTAAAAAGAATAGGTTTAAAGCAAGAATACATTTATCGTTATGGTGGTAGACAAGACAATTGGGATTATCATAATTTAAATAAAGAAAATATCGTAAAAGTAAAAGACGAGTTTATTAAATGATATTATTTGTAGGTTGTAGTTTTACTTGGGGTTCCGGTTTACAATATGAATATCTTGAAAAACAAGGTTGGAGTGTTGATAAATTAAATGATGATAGAGATAGAATTATCAAAGAGGATTCTATTGACCCATTAGATTACAACGCAGATGAATACAGAAAACAACATAGTTGGCCCAACTTAGTGGCAAAAAAGTTAAATAAACCTTTTAGAGTTGGAACAACCAAAAGTTCTACTAATCTTAATCAAATACTAAATTCTATCAAACACGAGAAAGAATTATGTATGTCATCTTCAGCTAATCAAATAGATACTATTGTGGTACAATTTACAGATTGGACAAGAGATGATACTACTTTCAAAAATTCAGTAAATCGAACTATTGAAAATCACGTTAAACTAATAGCTGATGCTTGTGATGATATTAGAAATGACAAATTTATAAAAAGTAAAAGTTATAAAACTTCATATCCTTCTTGGGTTGGACTATCTTGGCATAAAGATATTGGAAAAGTATTAGAAAAAGATTATCCAGAAAACTTTATTCCATTACACTATAAAAAAGAAAGATACAATAATTTTGAATCATTTAGAGAAAGTGATGGACTAATAATAAAAAAAGACGGACATTTCAATTCAAAGGGTTGTAAAGTGATAGCAGACTCAATTGTAAAAAAATTAAAACAATATGAAACTAAGACTAATAAAAAATAATCAACACACTACTATATCAGGTAGTTCATTAGAAGATTTAAATTATCAAAAAGATATTCTTGAATTAGAAAATAATGAGTTATTTGATGTTTGTTGTTTTAGTAATGATGATACACCATTACCAACGACTTACTTTAAAATGGCACCAAAAACCATTAGAGTATTTAATGTGAAAACAATCGAAATCAGAAATGACTTTGAACAATGGTGTGATGTTCAAGGAGTTGAACAATCGGGTGGTTCTGATAATGAACTAAGCACTATCGTATCACATTATAATATACAAAAAAATAATGACATTGTCAAGGATTATTTTAATTTTATTCCACTAACTATTTTTACACCAGACATTTGGTATTGTAATTCAGTAGAGTTTAATACTATATCTCAATATCACAAAGGTAATCACGATACATTTGCACAAGACCAATGGAATAGTTGGTATGAACACGAGGGTAAAGAATTAATCACAAAAGAAGAATTAAATTATTTACCATTTGTAAACTTTATAAAACGATTAGGATTTAATTATGAAAAATAAAGTTGCAATTTGTATAGCTGGTGAGATGAGATATTGGGAGATTACAAAAGATATTTTTAATTCTTTTGATGCTGATATTTTTATATCTACTTGGGATACTAATGATAGACAAGATAATTATCCATATAAGTTTCACGGAAATAATAATATGAATATAGATATTATTAATAGTTTGGACAATTTGAAAGAAGCAGAATTTTTACCAAAAGAAATTGAAAACAAATTTACATTTAATATACCGAAGTATTGGTATTTAATTCACAGATGTAATTTACTAAAAACTAAACAAGAAGTCAAGAAAAATTTTAAGTATGATTTGGTGTTGATTACAAGACCAGATGTTTTGTATAATAAAAGTTTATTAGAAAATTTATCACACAAATTAGATGAATTGTATGTATATTCATCAGAAATAAATTTAAAAGAAGAATTCTATGGATTTGGAACTATGGATGCCGCAGCTTACGGAACTTCATCAACAATGGATATATTTTCATCATTGTATAAACATACCTTTATGAGTGATGACTTTAATATGATACCAATGGGACATTCAATTATTCCATTTTATATGAAATACATAGGATTGAATATGGGAAAATCACAAATTTCTCAAAATCTAATTAATAAAATTAGAAAACCAGAACAATTTAAAAAACTAATAGGAGATACTAATGTTTAAGAAAATAAAACAATGGTTTCAAGATTGGAAACAAAAAAGAAAAGTAGCTAAAAAACTTAAAATTCTTAAAAAACGAGACCCTTTCATTTATAAATAAAACTTCTAAATCTTATATTTATAGTTGTATAGAAATATAAAATTTAGGAATAAAATGATTAAATTATCAGAATTATTACACGAGGGATATAGAGACCCGGGTATTTTTAAAGCAGTATTCTTAGCAGGTGGGCCTGGTTCAGGTAAAACCTATATTGCTAAGGGATTGTTTGGAATACCGGAAAAGGTCAATGTATCTCAAAGTGGTTTAAAAATGGTCAATTCAGACAAAGAACTCAAATTCCTACTAAACAAATACGGATTTGGAACAAATCTTGACGCATTACCAGATGAAGTATTTTCAAATCTAACCAATCCTAAAGACCCACAATATAGTGGATTAAGAACTTTTGCAAAAGATTTAACAGCACAAAGAAGAAAATTATATCAAGACGGAAGACTTGGTATGATTATTGACGGAACTGGTGATGACTATCAAAAGATAGCAAGAGAAAAGACAGAATTAGAAGATATCGGATATGATTGTTATATGATATTCGTAAACACTACATTAGAAGTAGCACTTGAAAGAAACGAAAATCGTGACAGAGTTTTACCAGAAAAGATTG